>Ga0129333_10006970_pt1 | contig 10703 bp, 20 predicted proteins | sample CPB6_08_DNA_FD_94474 | JGI IMG/M metagenome (GOLD analysis project Ga0129333, IMG submission 94474) | Freshwater to marine salinity gradient microbial communities from Chesapeake Bay, USA - CPBay_Sum_0.6_0.8_DNA | ecosystem: Environmental > Aquatic > Marine > Coastal | place: USA: Chesapeake...
AATAAATATAAATTAATTTGATTGCTCAGTAAATTCTGAGATAAATTTTTTAGAATTTAATTTGGCAATTCCGCTGCGACGATAGTTTAAATACATTTCCATATACAATGCTTTCATAATATTTACTACTTTAGTAATGTATTGTGTCTTTACACCTGTGCGATCTCGTATTAAAATATATAACGCTTTTTTATTAAAATTTTCAATATTCTCTCTGTTACGAAACAATTCTAGTACAGAGTCTGCTACGGTAATGTCAATAGGACGCTTAAATAATGTAGTTAAATTAGTATCTACAAATTCAATAAACAAATTCATAAATTCTCGTTTTTCTGACATATCATCTTCTCGCAAAACTTCATTAATTACATTTCTGCGGTCATCGATCACATCAGGCGTGTCACTGTTTTTAAACTTATCATAATTGTCATTGTTATTAACAATTAAATAATTTTTAGCAATAATAGAAAAATATGAAAATGCTTTCCCTTTAGACGGGTCGGTATATTTATGTATTTTTTCGTTTAAGAAAGCGACTACTTCATTTTTTACATCTTCATATGGCACATCAAAATGATAAAATTTAAATGTGTGAATCATATTTTCCGCCAATTTTTCAAACGGATATTTAATGTGCGCAGTATAAATTTTGTTTCGTTCTAGGTCGTCGTCTAAAGAATTATATAAAAGAATTGCCGCTTCAGTTTCTTCGGTAAAGTATCTTTTATTTTTAGGCTTTCGGCCTCGTTTTTTTGAAGTATCTTTATTTTGTTGATTCATATGTTTCTAATATAGAAGAAGACAGCGCATTGGAAATCGATCGTATGTCTTTAAATATTTGACCTACTTCATCATCAGATTCAAATGCACCGCGTAAATCTAATTCTTTAAGTTGAACTTCACTTCGTAATGCCATTTCTCGTATTTCCGAAATTTTTTCTTGATAGAAAAGTATGCTATCTTCTAACGATTCTACCTGCTTAGTTAAATTCACTATTCCTAGTATTAGTACTACTAAGGCAATTGATAAAATAATTAATATTGTATAAAAAATCATAATTATCCGAATAATTCTTTAAATGCATTTTTTAAATTGTCGTCGACAATCGGATCATTAACTTTATTCATCTTTGTCTTAGCTTTTAACTCGGTGTCCGCTGTCTGTTCTTTACTATGCTTCAAATTTGCTTCAATAAGCGTAGCTAAATGATCTGAATGATGTAGTAAAATTGGCAAATCAGTTTTCAATGCAAATTCCGGCATGGCTGCCATAAGATACGATTCATTACCTTTGCCGTACAAGCCGTCGTGTAATTTAATAGCTAAATATTCGTTTTCTGAAATTTCGATATTATTAGACTGTAACAAAAATATACTTCGATCCGGAACTTTCATAAATTGAAGTACAGGATTGATTTTATAAATTTGCCCACGCTTAACGTGCCAATCAGAATCATTTGGTATGTAATATTCTTCTTTTTCAGACCCAATTTTACCTAAATCATGATTTAATGCACTAAATACCAACTCTTCTACAGAAAAGTTTGAAGTATTTGCACCCGAGGTTTTCCATACTTCATACAATTTCAATGCACATTTTACTACTCGATTTACATGATCAATATATCCGCCGGGTTCACATCGATGTCGAGTAATATGCGAAGATGCTGGCGCAGTCGTTATACGTTCTGAGAGCGTTTCATAAAAAGAAATTAGTTTTTCTTTTCTAGGACTAGAAATGTATTTATCAACATACTCTAGCAACGTATTCCAATTTTCTTTGGTTTCTTCAAATGTCATAACAAATTAAATAATTTTATCAATAACTCCTAATTCCAATGCCTTTTCAGCGGAAATGTAAAAATCTTTTCTGCATGCCTTACGCCAAAATTCTTCTGTCTGCGAAGTTTTCTTAGATAATACTTTATAAAAATCTTCTTCTAACTGATCAATGTGATCGGCATTTGCTTTAATATCCGAAGATTTACCAAATAACTCAGCCGACGCTTCATGCATCATAATGGTTGTATTTTTAGATGCCGCGCGTACCCCGGTACCGCAACATAAAATCATTGCGCCTGCCGACATTGCTCGCCCGCGGGCAATAGTATTGACCGGAACTGATAAAGTTTCTATATAATCAATAATACCATTAGCTTCATATACATCGCCTCCATTAGTGTTTATTAACAAATTGATCGGGTCATTTTTCTTATCCGCAGGGCGATTTGCTAGTATAATACGAACTTTAGAAATAAAGTCAAATAAATTGCCTAACATAATATCACCATGCAAATATATAACTGAATCTTCTATGTTTACGCCATAGTCAATTTCATTAAAAATCTCGCTCTTGTCAGAAGCGTCTGACTTTTTCTTTTTAAGAATCTTTTTATTAAGATCTTCATCATCATACACCCCGTCGTGCACCCCTTTATGGGTCAATGGCATAAATTTTAAACTCATAATTTTATTTTAACATTGTAAATATAATAAAACTTTGTTGTAGTACAAAATTTTATGAAAATTTCTTGATAACTCGTTGAAGTTGTGCTAACTGCTTAGTTAGCGCATATCGTTCTGTTTTACGTACTTCTGTAAATAACGCAGATTTAATTTTTTGAAGTTCTTCTTGCAACTCCCCGGACTGAAATTGATGTTGCTGTATTGTAAATTTTTGTTTTGGCACTTTCTTTTGAATTACAGTAACCGGCAAGGTTCCTTTTAAAGTAGTTTGCTCAATACCTTTATGATATACAGATCCATCGTTAGCAACGAATACGTTCATACGTTTCCATCCTTTTGGATGATTAGATTTTTCTACAACGGTTCGAATTTCAGGTGGCTCGGAAATATTCGCAGTGCATTTCCAACAAAGTACTGACACTGCTACTCTGTCGACAATTGTCCAATTATCGCATAATTTACCTTTCCAATATTTACCATTTGGAATAGAATTTTGACATAACATCCATCTGTGACCGTTTTTGTCGATTTTAGTTTCAAAATCAGACTTTGGATATGAGTTTGAAGTTGACAATTTTTTTATTTTTTTCATAACAATTGATTTACTTTTTATACTGAAACTGCGCCTGTATACAGCTTGCGCATTCTATCATGGTGTTTGTTCGACTGATCATTGGGTTGATTTTCATTTTCTTCCGGCCGTATATCGTCTTTTTCTTTAACTTGGTATACTGTATTATCAGTGCCATTGTCAGACTGTATACGGGAGTCTTTGACAGAATTTTCATATGATATACCATTTGAATCTTCTCGAATGGTATATTTACCTTTTGTAGAGAGAAAATTGAATACTAAAACCATACAAATGGCCAATGGATCGAATACGATAATAAACAAAAGAATTAAAACATTTACAATTTCATCCATTTCAATATTTGTGATTTTTGAAATGTATGTCAGCGATCCTAACTCTGATGATAAATCAGATTGCGCTGAAGTCTTGGCTAACGCTATTTTAGATTTTGAAAGCGAATCCGAATATTCGATAAGTCGCTTGTTTAGAAGATTAATTTCTTCATTTATTTTTGAAAGCTCGTTCGAAGTTCTTTTTGAAGAATATTCAGCATATCTAGATGATCGATTACTTGATACTAATTTTGAAGCACGAGTTTCTTGCAAATTTTGAATTGAAGATAAATTATTTAGTTGCAAATTTTTCTGTTGCAACTGCAATTTACAATATTCAATTGAATTAGAAAAGTTTGTTTGTCGAATGTAAAGGCTGTCTACACTCGTTTTCACTAAGTCATGTTTTAATTTAGCATTTTGGTAGGAGCCTGACAAAAATCCGTATATACCAATCGAAGTAATTGTTGCAATTACAATAGTAGCAATTACTAGATACGCTCTGAGAGTTCGATTAAAATCGTTCCAATATTGGTATAGTACGGATGCTATCACCAGCTTTGACATTTCAAGCGTAGATGCCATGATAGCAACTGCAATAGATGCCCCGGCGAATAGTTTAATTAAACCGGCTATTGAAAAAAATGCCGCTGTACCGGCTAATCCAGCAGCTACTATACCGGTCAAGAATAGCAATACTATCTTACGCATTTATTCTGCTTGCAATCGTTCGTGTAATGTTTCTAATTCTTTAGAAATAGCACCAAGTAAACGAATGGCGTCAGGACCAGACATAGTACCTGATTCAATTTGCCTTTGCAAAAAATTAATTTTTTGGATTTGTGCATCCAATTTAGTTAAAATATGTTCTTTATTTCTCATAACATTAAGTGTTCTTTTAATTAATAATAAATATTATAATAATATAATAAATAAAATAATTATGTACGTTATATACAATAATTATTGTTTTTTAAAAATTTTTTTTGATGCATTGATCGATACTGAAGTAGTGCTAACTCTTTTGCCTTAGCTTCAAGCATAACATCGACTTCAAATCCATAAGTATTGATTTCATTTATAACAAAATCTGAATGGGCTCTAGGATTGATTTTGGTATTCGATTCATGTAACGATTTAGACTCGGAATAATGTACTGTTGGTACGATATCTTTTGGCCAAGTAGATATTGCCAATTTCAGTGCTTCAAATTCTGACAAATCTCCGTTACAAAATGTATGATGATGATAGTCAAAGACTATTGGCGTTCCTGTCTTTACATGAATCAAATTATACAAATCATTAACAGAGAACATAGCTGCTTTGTCGTCATTTTCAACAGTCAGTCTAGATCGTACACTTTCAGATAACCTGTAAAAATTCTTACACCATGTCTCTGCGGCCGAAATTTTATCTCCATATGTCGCGCCAACATGTATGTTAATTTTATTGTACGGGGTTTTCGAAAGACCCATAAAATCAAATATAAGGGCATGCATTTCTAAATCCTTTATTGTATTTTGAACTACAGTTTCTTTCGGAGAAGCTAGTAAATTAAATGGGCCTGGATGTGTAGTTATCCTAATTTGATTTTCTTTTGCAAACGATCCAATTCTTTTTAGCGTTTCAATAATTTCATCGATGTCTGGATAGTCAAATACATTGATTTTGTTACCCCATGGCAGAATGTCGCTGCCCATACGAAACAAGTATATTTCGTTTTCTAAATTCCATTTAATAATCGTTTCTAAATCTTTACAATTTTGTAAAGCTAGTTTTGATGCATACTCTAATCCTTTAGCTTGCAGAGTAGCGTAACGCATTGCGCGACCAGTAAGTATGTTACTTTTCGCTAATGTCATGTTAATACATGCATATCCAATATTTCTCATTTAATATTTTTTATTTTGTACTTAAAAATAAGTATATCTGTTGATATATACAAATTATTCTTTTGAAATAAGTGCAGTGCTTTCTTCTGAAATAATCGTAGCTTCTTCAACAGTTTTACAGAAAAAGAGTTTTTCATCTCGTCTAAGTACTACATCTGCGCCGAAACAATCTTGTATAAATTCAATGTTTTTTACTCGATGCTCGGGAAGTACTAGAACAGCTTCAACCAATTTATCTTGAAAGTTTATGAAAGTTCTTTTTAATGTAAACATATAAATCAAAATTTGTTTTACAAATTAATTCATTGAAATTCTATTTGTCTGTCCTATAATTCTATACACTTCAAAATATTCTTGTTTTTTGAATATGTGCTCGACTGAAGGTTTGACTTGATATCTCGAAAGAAGTATGCCGCTTTCTAGAAGTTCATATGCAGCAGCTTTAACATGTTTTTTAGTATTTGAATTTATAATTGCCAAATTGTTAACTATGATAATATTTGCTTTTGAAGTCTTTTTAATGTTAGACTCAATTATTGATGACAATCGCTCTTCAAAATCTTGCAAAAATTTTTTAATAATACTTTGAAAGTCCTCGACACTCGTAGAATTGTCAGTGTCTTTTGTAGAAGAACCTTTACCGTAAATATCAATACAAATTAAGTCGTATAAAAATAGTATACGTTCTTCTTCTGACAAACTAAGATAAAATTCAAAATCTTCTTTGTCGATTATATAGTCATTAAAATTCATATCCTTTCCCGTTAATAATTATTTCATATGAAATCCATGCCGGATCAAAAAACGAAGATATTTTATCAAAAACAGATTGTTGATGAAAAAATTTACGCAATTGAATATGACGCTCTTCAAACCCGGTAGTTTTATTTATAATGTTTAATTCACTCAGCTCATCAGCTGACAAGTTTTTCTGTAAAAATTTTTTAATTTCTTGCATATTTTTTATGTATATCATTTAAAATTTCAACCAAACCTGTAGTAAGACTAAAACCGTTTTGCACATTTTTTATACAAATGTCTATGATTAGATGATCGTCAGATTGGCTGTCTACACAGAATTTGTTTACTAATGATTTTAAGTCATGCAATTTATTTAAGACTCGAATGTATATTTCATCGCTTTCATATTTAACAGTACTAAATTTCGACTCCATCCAGAGCTCAGTGGTTAACATTTTAACTGTTAGCTGTAATGACGAGTCACTCATTTAGTATCATGACTTACCTTTTTTAGTATATTTTCTTTTTTTCTTTGTCGACGCAATTTCGTAATTTTCTTCTGCTCGTACTACCACATTTGAATTAGATGTAGTTCGCAGCTCTTCAATTTTGCGTTCTAAGTCATTTATATGGTTCGCTAATAGTTTTGAAACAGACTCCTTAGTAAACAAGTCTCTGTTAAGTCGATTAATTGTAATCTTCGATTTGATAAATAAATACGTTTGTACAATAAACGCTAATACTATTGGTATGTGAATTAAAATTGTTGTCATATGTAATTAATTTATTTTAAAATGAAAAAAGTTGCGTCCCCGGTCATATAATCCGATCGACAAATTACTCGTTTATAACGATTAATAAAATATTCAAACCAGGTACCCGGCGTATATACTGCCATTTGTTGTTTTTCTTGTTCAGTTAAATATGAAGGCATTTCGGTAAGTAAATTAAATGCAACTCCTACGCTACATATATTATACATTTTATCCACGGCCTTAGCTAAGTAATCGCTCATGTCATCTTGCTCTAAAAGATTGAATACTCCGGATGCCATCACCCAATGATATTTTTTATCAGTATCATATGATATGATATCAGCAACTTCAACATCTACGCCGGTATATTTTTTTCGCGCGACGTTTATCATATTTGAATTAATATCAATTCCTTTATAAAGTGATATTGGTAAATTCAAATATTGGTCTGCAAATTTAACTAAATCAGCGCGACCACATCCAACATCTAAAATCGATTCATTTTCTTTACAAAAAAATGTCATAATCGAAAATAAAAGCTGTTGCTCTTGTACAGATGTCCAGCCTAAGGCAGCGGGGTCGTTTAACATAAAGTCGGTAACTGTAAGATCTTCAGTTAGATCAACGCTTGGTTCGATTTGCGGATCGACTTGTTGATTCATCATAGCGTCGAGAGTTTCGGTAATAGGCATTGAGCGTTTTTTGAAAAAATTAAACATAACGTTTATTAATAAATATACAATCCATCTGGTTTTAAATTTCGCTTTATTTCTGATTTTCCATTTTTTCTTCTAGCTTCAATTCTAAGAATCTTTTTCTCAATATCAGACCCTTCACTTCGTAATGGATGTGTTCGATTAAAATTCTGCGTGGTTTTAGAAATCAGCGTAGCTAATTCCCACGCCTTAAGCGGGCAGTGTTGTGGAGGAAAACATAACTCGCTGAGAATATCTTTAACTTCTAATTCATTTTCTTGAAGTATGGTATAATAGGCGCCGGCCGAAGACAAATATGCGCCGGGATATTCAGAATGTACTTTTTTCTTGTACTTTTCAATTAATTTACATTCGTGTTCTGTCAGTTTTTTCATTTTTATATTTTGATATTTTGTAAGTTAATAATGGGTGTATCCAATACATTTTAAAGAAATTGTTTAGTTTAAAATTAGAGTCGACACTCGATACAAAAAACTGTAGTATTTTTACTACCGAACGTATGTCTATTGTATGTCCTCGCTCTAAATAAACTTTAGAAATCAATTTCGCAGTTCCTAAATACGACTCTTTTTTAGTTTGTCCATATGAAATAGTACATGTATAATCCATGAATTTAATAGATATTGATTGCGAATATTTTAAATTTTTAGTTGGCAATTTAAAGTTTAAATGTGGCATCCAAGGCTCTATCGTAATATCATGTGCTAGATTCATATCTTACATTTTTTACTATCGTATATTTCGCAATGAGTTTATTCTACTATCTGAAAAAGGATAAAAGCTAACTGCGATTATTTGCTGCGTGCTGTCAATCACAATAAACTCATATCCATTTTGTTGAATTAGACCGGCTGAAGGTTCCACCTTGCAGTTTGGATATATTGACTTTAGATGCTCAAGACGCTTTGTCTGATCTACACAGCTGGTTAATGCCAAAATGCATAGTGATAAGATTAAATGTTTAATTTTCATTGTTTTATTTTTGAAGTTTAATGTGAATCTCCCACATCGTGCTTTTCACCATAAATGAGATAATCAGGATTAATGACCTTTGCACGTTTAACACGATTTCCTGAGGCATGTTTTATTACAACTCCTTCATGTGGTATCTTAGTACCCTCTATGAAGTTATTAATCACACAGCGATTTTGTATCGCCTCAGACCACGGCCCTACATAAAGCTCAGGCACGTGCTGCAATCCCATTACTTGTACAGCATGCTTAACATAAAAAGGATTTTCGTACTCGCCGTCAATGGTAATATCAAATGCTGCAAACTGCATGTCCTTTAGTCCATAGTCGTAGTTTTTTTGAATACCATGTCCATAGATTTCTCCATAAAGAATGATACCAGATCCTATTCCGCCATTTAATCCAACTCCGTCAAGATAATCTTGCTTGCGTTTGGCATAAGCCCAGAGCCTGGATTTCAAATCATATTTCTTTTCAATTTCATACCAGACATTGGTATCGTAATATCCCTGTGAGTCTGATCCTTTTTCCACATTGTGTGAACCTACGACAAACTCATAATGAATCCACTGGTCTGCAAGTCTAAAAAACTTTTTCAGCTTATCCAAGAAAGAAAGCTTCCGTTTTTTTACTATTCCGTAGCGAGCGTTGGTTCCATGAAGCTTGCGAGTAATTTGTACATTATCTTTTTCTGTAAAGATACCTGGAACGTTTTTAATGTTTGGAAACTTGTAGTAGACATGAAAGTTTGGATTTTCGCTATACTTAATCTTTCTTCCTGACGATAGCTGTATTTGCCTTGCAGGTGGCTCATATTTGTGAATACCCATTTTTTCCATCAAGTCCATGCCTTCATGATAACCATCACCAAATCCTGGAATGTGTTTAGCAGGAATAATTAAACATTCTGAATATACTCCACGCAGTTTTACAGTTCGTACTCGCCGACCTTTGCGCAAGTAGTTTGTTACACTCAACCGGTCCGAAAGCTCCACAGGAATAACTGCGTCTGTAGTTGCAACCACAACCAGGTCATTTGGTTTATAGGAGTTTTTCTGTATAATGCAGTTCCAGCCGCTGACAACAGCCTGCTCAATGTTATCGGCGCCTTCGATTGGCTTTATTTCGCTGATTGTGGCTACAAAGCAACAGCTGTTTTGATTTTCCATCGTATTTCTTATTTTTTAATTTTAAGTTGACTAACTGGTATTCCAAATCGCTTGGCAATTTCATCCATGCTTAATTCAGTTTGTTCTTTTTCTTCAATAAACTCGCCATTAACCCAATTGCCTTTACACATTAATTCACCACAGGGATAATACTCTTCCCAATAACCATCTTCTTTACCATTAACGTAATGGCCTTTGCTCCATAATTGACCACAGGCCAAATACTCTTCCCAATAACCATGTCGTTGACCATTAACCCAATGGCCTTTCTTCCTTAATTTACCACTGGAATAATACACTTCCCAATAGCCATCTTGTTTACCATTAACGAAATGGCCTTTCATCCATAATTGACCATTAGACCAATAAACTTCCCAATATCCGTGTCTTTCTCCTTTTTCATTGTAGAGGTTGATTAAATTAAGTGCTTGCTTTTCCATATTTCTTATTTTTTAATTTTAAGTTGACTAACTGGTATTCCAAACCGCTTGGCAATCTCGTCCATGCTTAATTCAGTTACTGGCTTTTCTTTATGAAACTCGCCATTAATCCAATTGCCTTTACACATTAATTCACCACAGGGATAATACACTTCCCAATAACCATCTCGATTACCATTAACGAAATTGTCTTTCCTCCATAATTGACCATTGGAATGATACTCTTCCCAATAACCATCTTGTTTACCATTGACATATTTGCCTTTACTCGATAATTGACCACAGGAATAATACCATTCCCAATAACCATGTCTTTCTCCTTTTTCGTTGTAAAGGTTAATTAAATTAAGTGCTTGTTTTTCCATGATGTTTTATTTTTATGTCTTAAATTTAAGAAAAATCAATTGTAATTACAAATTAATTTTAAAAATTTATTTGATTTTCAGTCCCACCAACACTCTATATTATTTTCCAAAAGACTAAACAAAATCCTTTTGGCTTTTGCATGTTGAAAACGGCCCATGTTCATTGCAATATGCGTTTTTGTATCGTTGCCAAATACACCTCCATTTCTCATAACATGGCGATAGGCCGTTTTTCTTTTGGAAAAATACTCGTCAAAGTTTTCTGAAATTGGATTAATTTG
>Ga0129333_10006971_pt1 | contig 10702 bp, 23 predicted proteins | sample CPB6_08_DNA_FD_94474 | JGI IMG/M metagenome (GOLD analysis project Ga0129333, IMG submission 94474) | Freshwater to marine salinity gradient microbial communities from Chesapeake Bay, USA - CPBay_Sum_0.6_0.8_DNA | ecosystem: Environmental > Aquatic > Marine > Coastal | place: USA: Chesapeake...
CCTGTTATTTTGGTAGGAAATATTGTTAGTTCAGTTATGTCACTAAGGAGGTTATAATATGAACATGATTAAGAAGGTAGTTAAAGGACTCTTTAAGTGGTTTAAGGCTGCTATTATTGAGAGCATAGCCCAAGTATTTACCATCCTTGGCTTCTTTATCGCCTGGCTTACCCTTACAGGTACCGCCCAGCAAGTAGTGGGGGTAGCCACATTAATATCAATAGCCCTATGGCTTATCACCATACCGCTTCGTGAAGATAAAGAATAGTTGGTATAATACAAATATGAAGATTCGTCATATTTTATTATCGTGTATACTTGTATTAGGCCTTAGTGGCTGCGGGTATGATGGTCACTATCGCTATCCTTGTCAGGATCCAGCAAACTGGGATGCGAAAGAGTGCAATCCCCCAATTTGTGAAACTTCTGGCACATGCACACGAGATATAATTGGAAAAGATGCTTGGGACGAGTATCAAAAAACGAAAGGCAAGTAATGTCTAAACAAAGATTAACACCACAAGATCTTGATGCACGACTAAAGTTTATCCTTGGTTGTACATTAGGAGCAATTTTATTATTTACAGCATTGGGAATTTTGTATGCTCTTATATTTGTAACACAGCCAATTGGAGCACAATCAGAAAATGACAAAATGTTTTTCAATGTATTGGGATCTGTTGCAACATTTATTACAGGAACATTAGCAGGTTTGTTAATTGGACAATCAGGTGCTAAAGATATTATGTCAGCGCAACTTGCTAATAAAGAAATGGATGCAAAAAATACACAAGCAGATAAAAAACTTGAATCTGAATTAGAGATTGCTGAAAAGAAAGTTGATGCAGAAATTGATGAAGCAAAGGCTCGTAGATTAGCAAAACCAGATGGCGCTATGCCAGAAGAACAACCAGTAGATACTGATTGGGATAAGGATTAATCATGGCAGAAATGGGAACAGCAGCAAAACTTATTGAGGTTGCTAAAGGAGAAGTTGGAACTGTAGAAGGTCCAAAAGATAATGAAACAAAATATGGAAAATTTACAAAGGCTAATTTTCAGCCTTGGTGTGGCTCCTTCGTTATGTGGTGTGCAAATGAAGCAGGGGTAAAAGTACCAAATACAGTTTATACACCAGGTGGCGCAGCAGCGTTTAAGAAGGCTGGCGCATGGATTGATGCAGATATTGCAGATCCAGAACCAGGCGATATTGCTTATTTTGATTTTCCATCTGATGGCGTAGACAGAATTTCTCATGTCGGTATTGTTATTGAAGATAACGGCGATGGGACTGTATGGTGTATTGAGGGCAATACATCTGGGGATGCAAAAGGTAGCCAAAGAAATGGTGGAGAAGTTTGCAAAAAACTTCGTGCATATAAGAAAAATAAAAAGAACGTACTAGTTTCAATAGTGGGTTTTGGTCGTCCTAAGTTTGGCGGAGCAGTAGCAAATAAATCTGATGAGCCTGCAAAGCCTAATAAGACTACTAAGAAGCCTAAAACATGTCCAACTTGCAAGCAAGAAATCAAATAGTTGACACATTTTTAGTTCAATGCTATACTAAATACTAAACACAGAAGGGTGTCAAATGACCTGTATTGCAGTTGTAAAGCAGGAAACCAAGATATACATGGCTGGAGATCGTGGAGTATCAGACGATAACAGTATCAATGTTTGTTCAACTCCTAAGATATGGAAAAAAGAAGGATATTTATTTGGTTATGCTGGATCTATGGATGGCGACAGAATAAGACACCTATTTGTTCCACCTCAACCAGAGCCAAGAGTAAATATAGATAAGTTTATGTATAGTAAATTTCTTAAGGCTCTTAGAAAGTTTTATGAAGAGTGGTGGGTAGATGTATCACCATCATCTGATTTTGGAATGATTATATGTGTTAAAGGCAAAATATATGAGCATAATGCTGCAGATATGTCCTTGACTCAATATGACCAAGATTATCTTGCTATGGGTTCTGGATCAGATCTTGCCTTGGGCTCACTATATTCTACTAAAAATTATAAAGATCCAAGAAAGCGTGTCAACTTAGCGGTTCAGGCTGCTATAAACCATTCGACCTCTTGCAAAGGTCCTATTGACATCATAAGCATTTAACGATATACTTAATGTATGAATCATATAAATGAAGAGAACCTCTCTCCAGAAGAGCAGGAGTTTGGGATCTGGTTGCAAAATGGTATTGAAAGAGGCTGGATTAGTGATCCATATTGCCATACACATGATGGTGGCTATCAATATATGAGTGAAGAAGAATTAGAAGAATGGGAAGCAGGAGGCGACCCATGCGAACATGTAGTAAGGATATTTATTTAAATGAATAAAAAGGTTAGTTTGTTTGTAATTATTGCAGCACTATTATTTCCTATCAATTCTGCCAATGCACAAGAATGGAAAAGATATCAGACATTTGTAGATGCGACTGGAAACTCTTTTGCAGCACCTATGAGAGAATACTATGAAAGCAAAAAAGAAGATAGTTATACCACAATGCCTTGCACAAGTGAACCAATTCACCCTATGGTTGTCGTGACGGCAGCACACTGTATCTGGGGAGTCTATGGAGATAAGGGTAATGCATATGCACATAATGGTGGAACTATTTGGATTCAAGAGCCTGGCAAAAAAGCAGATGATCCGACTGCAAAAAGAGTAAAAGTTCTTCATGTATTTAGACCAAATTCTTTAGGGAATTCGACTAACTTTCCAACAGCAACAGTTGAATCACAAGACGATATTGCATTTTTGGTATTAGAATCACCAATCGTTTCTGAGATAAAGCATAAAATTGCAACTTTAGAACAAATTAAATTTGCTATGGATAATAAAATAAAAATGAGAGTTTATGGTTATGGACTTAATTCTATTTCAGAAACCAATGCATACTATTCTACACCACAAAATGAAAGATATAGTGTATCAAATCAGTTAAATCCGAAACGATTTGAGTACGACTTTGTTTCAAAATTGGAAGGAAACTATCCACATCACATTGGTTTCCCAAAAATGGTATTAGCAAAACTTCCAGTATGCGGTGCAGTAGGTACATCTGGCTCTCCAGCAGTAATTGAAGTAAATGGAGAAGAGTTGCTTATTGGTCCTGGATCACATTCAACTGGTTGGGATTGTCCAGAATTAAAGGATTACAGCGAGTTTACTGCAAAAAATGATCCATTTTATAAAAATAGGAATACATTTTCACATATCATAATTGCAAACTATCCAGACTTAATTAAAAAGTCTATAGACACGGCAAATGAGTTAATGCTAAAAACTACAACTCCTGTAGCAACTCCAACACCGTCTCCAACACCTTCTGTAACACCAAGTCCAAATGTTTCACTTGAACCACAGCCTAAGCCTACTGCAACGCCAACACCTACACCAACCTCTAGTGTTAATAAAAATGTTAGAGTAAAGAAAACAATAAAATGTATAAAGCAGGGTAAGGTTGTATATGCTACCAGTTATAATCCAAGGTGTCCAAAAGGATATTCCTTAGCGAAGAACTAATGGTATAATATTGATATCGAGGGGTGTATATGAATAATAAAATAAATTCAGAAGACGTAGAGGCAATGGTATCTAGTTCTAGTAATGAACTAAGGTTAGAAGGGCATCCAATTTTGGCTAACTATCCAAAGGATATTGACAGCATTGATTGGATGTATCTAGATAAAGAGACCTATATGGAAATAGAAGATTTATTTACAAAAGATGTAAAATTGTTTGATCCAATACTTGTAGAAAATTTCTATCCACAAGACATGTTTGATGAACTTGTTGAGATTTGCACTTCCTATGACTTATCTAAAATTGATTTTTCTAATCAAATGAATAAATGGGAACAGGGTGTTCAGATACCTCAAAAGTTTATAGACTATGCGGTACAAAAAACAGCAGAAATAATTGGTACAGACGATGTTGCTTTTGCCTATCATATGTATGCACATCATCAAATGACTTCAGACGGAAGGACTCCAAAACTTCCACTGCACATAGACTGGGCTCCAGGTCCATACATGGTTGATCTACATATCGGAGGCAATCGTGATTGGGGATTTGTAGCACGATATAAAAACTTTGTAACAAAGCCAAATCAAGCAATTATTTGTCAGCCACAGTTTGATTATCACTACAGACCTTCTTGGGCATCAAATGATCCAAATGAATACTATCAGGCTTTATTTTTTCATTTAGTAAACAAAAATCATTGGTGCAGAGACGTAAGATATCCTACTGTTGATTCATCTAGAAAAAGATGGGACGATAAGTACCCTCTTGGATTAGATTTTAGAAAAGAAGAAGTCTTTGCAAAATTTCAAACACAAAGAAGATTTATTTTTGATCCACTGTATCTTCCAACATTGGCTCAAACTGATGCGCCAAAAATTCCATGGGACGAAGTTCCTTCAGAAGAAGATACACATATACATGAACGCAAGGGTGTAGTGCCTGCTAACGAAAAGGATAAATAATATGGAATCAAAGAAAAGAAGCCTGCTAAAAACATTGAGTTGGGAAACATTTCATCTTGTTGGTGTTGCTGGAGTACTGGCAGTAGGAGTGTATATTGCTACTGGTAAATGGGAATATGAGTATGCTGCACTTGGAGCACTAGTGTATATTGCTTGGGAGGCACTTGGATATTTTATACATGAAAGAGTATGGGCTAAATTTGGAAAGAAGGTGAAGTAGTGCGTATTAAAATTATCAAGTTTGTTGTAAAAATTCTTGGATACGAATGGTCTGGAGATAATATTAATTTGCCTGTTTGGCAAGTAAAGGCAAAAAAAAAGAAGAATAGATAATGGCATACGTAATTACAGAAGCCTGCATAGATATAAAGGATAGATCTTGTATTAAGGAATGTCCTGTAGATTGCATCTATGAGGGCGGTAGAATGCTTTACATAAACCCAGAAGAGTGCATTGACTGTGGTGCGTGTGAGCCAGCATGCCCAACAGATGCCATATATTGGGATGAAGAATTGCCAAAAGAAAAAGAAAATTTTAGAAAAATCAATAGAGAATTTTTTATACCTATTGGAAATCTTCAAGGAGCATCAAATCATACTAGAATAGATTTAGATCATCCAGAAGTAAAGGAAATGTAGTGCCCACATATCAGTATGAATGTAAGCAATGTGATTATAATTTTGAAATAATAAGATCTATTAAGGATAGTGGAGATATTTTTTGTTCAAAATGTAACAATAAGGCAAATAAAATATACTCCAGTTTTGGAATAGTTTTAAACGGAAGTGGGTTTTATTCTACAGATAACAGAAAGAAATAGATGTCAAAAATATTTGTAATGATTCCAAGTTTGGGGGATCACTCTATTAAAAATACTGTTTTAGATTGTATAAATAAAGCAAAAAATCCAAATAGTATTGTATTTGGTTTATCTCTTCAGGGGCTAAATGATCTTAGATTTGATGATATAAAAAATGAAAAAAGAATAATTTACTTAGATTCAAACATAGTCTATGGTATTGGAAAGACTAGATATCAATTACAGCAATTATACAATGAAGAAGATTATATTCTCAGCATAGATTGCCATACATCTTTTAGAGAAAATTGGGATGAAAAAATAATTAATGAGTACTTAAAATTAAATGATGATCATGCTGTTATAAGTCAATTTCTACATCCTACTCCTGTCGGAGACTACAGAGAGTCTGTTTATGAATATTCTAAAATTGATGCGTGGGCCATGAAGTATGTTCCTGGTATCGAAACAAAAATAGTAAATGGTGCAAGATTAACACAAAGAATTTGTCCACATTTTATTTTTGCTAATAAAAATTTTATGAATATAGATTATCCATATTTTTATTTTTGGGGAGATGAAGATCATATTCTGTCGATTAAGTTATTCTGCAATGGCTTTAACATATATGAGATGCAAAATACACATTTATCAACTGTTTCAAAAAGTAAATCAGCCTGTCTTGAAAGGTCAAATTGGTTTATTGCTGGAATAAAAAAATATGCTGAAGATATAAACTATACCCTTGTAGATGAAAATGAGGTAGTAATAGGTAAAGATTCAAACATTGTGTATGATTATAATAATATAGATTTATCGAACCACTTAATAAATAAACAAACTGGTAGGCCAATAAATCAGCAAAAAGAGGCAGCACTTTTATTAGAAAACGGATATAGCGATATCCTAAAAGAAGATTTTAGAAATACAAAAAGAAGCATAAAGCAATACTTTGAGTTTCACGGTATACCGTGGGAGCAGGTTGAAGAGAGTATTTGCCATAACAAACAATTAGGAGTATAATATTACCATGACTACTAATACTAAAGAAAAAGAGTGGGTCCTAGATGCCACAGATCGCTGTGATTCATGCCAAGCACAGGCTTATGTCCGTGTTGTTGGTGTAACTGGAGACCTTTTATTTTGTGCACATCACTATAATAAAATAATGGACAATGCAGTTGGGTATGACAAAATGATGAAATTTGCATATCAAATATTAGACGAACGTGAAAGGCTTAATGAGAATAGGCAACAAGGGGAGTCTTATTCGTGACAAAAGAAGCAGAGGCTTTTAGGTTTATCTTTCATGGCAATGTAGATACGTCTGCCATATTAGAGCATTTAAAAACCTATAATTCTGAATGGCTTATTAATACTAGCCGTCAGACAATAAGCCCTGTTCATAGGCATACAAACTCTGTTTTCGTTTATGACTACAGTGTTGATTGGGAAATTGGTTCTGGCTACAGGCTTGAAACAAAAACAGAGGATGATGTATTAAAAAATTTGGTTTCTCCAATCATAAAGGATTTAGAAAAAATGCATAATGGTAAGGTTGGCAAGGTAGTATTTATTAAACTTCCACCTTTTAAAAATGTAGATAAGCATAAGGATTTTGGAGGGTATCTAGAATCTGTTAGAAGGCACCATATCCCGATTATAACAAATGATAATGTTTCTTTTGTTATTGATGGAGAACGAAAATTTATGGGTGTTGGAGAAATTTGGGAAGTAAACAACAATAAAATGCACCAGGTATGGAATGAAGGAGAAACCGATAGAGTTCATCTTCTAATAGACATATTACCTAATGATATAATAGGAGACTATCATGTATGAATATAGAGTAAAAAAAGTAACGGGGGTAGTAGATGGAGACACTATTGACGTGGACATTGATCTTGGCTTCAGTGTGTCCTTCTCCCAGCGAGTACGCCTTGCTGGTATTGACACTCCAGAATCACGTACCTCCGATAAGGCAGAAAAGGCTCTTGGCCTTGAGGCAAAAGAATATCTTAAAAGTAAATTAAAAGATGCAAAAGTCGTTATTATTAAAACAGAAAAGCCAGACTCTTCAGAAAAATATGGTCGCATCTTAGGTTGGCTATATGTAGATGGAGATACCGTGTCCGTAAATGATCATATGATAGAAGACGGGTATGCTTGGGGTTATCTTGGCGAAACAAAAGTTAAAGACTTTGAGGCATTAAAAAAGCAAAGGGCTAAAAGTGGCAAGTGAAGATGATAAGATCGAAGAGATGATTCTAAATGGATCGCTTGAGATTGCTGGAATAGACATCGAATCTGGAGAAATGTTATACCAGTTTACAGATAAACTTCAACAAGAAGATCCTGAACTATATGAAGACGTTAACCATTATTTTCATAAGGAGATGATGTCTTTGTGGCAACATGGCTTTATTGAAATGGATATTACACAGGATAATCCAAGGGTAAAGGTAACCGAAAAAGCCTTCGATAGAAACCAGGTTAAAAAACTCAGCAAGGAAAACCAGTTTAGTTTAAAAGAAATATTACGTGTACTAAGAACAGAATAGTAGTATAATTGTTATGAGGTATCATGGAATATTTACTTGGCTCTATAACTACTCTAGTATTATTTTTTGTTATATCAAAAATATTATTTTCTGATATTCCAGATACTAAAGATATTAGTGTTAGATATAGTCAGTCTCACATACATAAGTTAGTGAGCCCTCTTTTGCCTAAAAATATATCTAGGTTAGAAGCCAAGCAAAGCCAATCAAAAAAGCATTACGATAAACATAATATACGTGTAATTATGCTTGAAAATAATGCGTATTGGATTAAAGATAATGTATTTTATATGGCTGATATGGTGGGCGGAGAGGTTAACCCAGACACGACAAGGGTAGTTGACACAATGGGTATGGATAGTGTAGAATTAGATAAAATGCTGTTCATAATGGACAGACTTAGAGAAGGGTTTGACAATGATAGTGGGAGTTCAGGGAACTAGTAGTTTCGATGACTACCAAGTTTTCCTACGTGCTATGGGCGTTGCCCTATCTAGCATGCCAGAAAATGACTCATACTTTTATATTTACTCTGCTGGTCCAGCAAGAATAAACTCTATGGTAATGGAGTTCGTGAATCTGTCTGAACGTGGTATGAAGACTAGAGGAAAAAAGATTAAGTTCTACAAAGTTCCTCCTAGTTGGCTAAAGGATAACATGAAGGATCTTAACTATTTTGCCTTTATGTCTAAGCCAAAAGAGCCACTATCTCGTTTAGTTGCCGATGCTGAATTAAACAATGTTGAAGTGGGAATATTTAGATATTAAAGGAATAAAATGATTATAGACAATTTAGAAACAATGGAAAAAGTAGTTGCAAATAATAAGTCTCTTAAGTGGGATGGTTGGTCAGTGATTAACTATTATCCATCAGATAAAGCCAGAACTTCAAAGTATGGTGCAATTATTAATGGTAAGTGGCACATGACACGTAGATTTGATCCTTCTGAAAAAGGTTGGGACATACCAGATAAATTTATGAGGTAGCATGCATAGAGATAAGTGGAAAGATAAAGCAGCATGCTACGAATATGATACAAACATATTCTTTGATAAGTATGAAGAAGAAGAGGCCTTAAGGCCAGCAGTAGATAAGTTGTGTTCTACCTGTTCTGTTGCAAAAACCTGCTTTGCAGTGGGTGTTTCAACAAAAGAGTGGGGCGTTTGGGGCGGTATATACTTAGAGGGTGGACAAATATCCAAAGAGTTTAATAGTCATAGAACAAGCAATGATTGGGGAGAAACATGGAAATATTTAACTATGTAAATAGTTTCTGTGATATGAAAGGTTATACAAAATGATTATACAGATAATTGGATTGCCAGGATCTGGCAAAACAGCACTAGCATTGGCACTTAAAGAACGAATTAATGCAATTCATCTAAACGCTGATGAGGTTAGGTCTACAGTAAACTCAGATCTTGGATTCTCCGATAGAGATAGGGTTGAACAGGCTCGACGTATGGGCGAGATGGCAAGACTAATCTCCAAACAAAATGTTGCACCAGTAGTTGTTGATTTTGTTTGTCCAACAGATGAAACTAGGGCTGCTTTTGGAAAGCCAGATCTTTTAGTTTGGGTAGATAGAATTAAAGAGGGTAGATTTGAAGATACAAATAAGATGTGGCAGGAGCCATCCAAATTTGATATAAGAATTCTTGACGGATATACAATACAACAAGAAGTAGATACGGTAATTCAGGCTGGCTCTTTATTTGATTGGTCAGCACCTACAACATTACAACTTGGAAGGTACCAGCCTTGGCACGAAGGTCATCAAGCACTTAAAGAAGAAGCGCATAAAAGAACTTCACAGGTTTTAATTGGTGTTCGTAATACATATGGAACTTCAGACAAAGATCCACTAAAGTACGATGAAGTTGAAAACTATATCAGGCAAGATAATCCTTTTAAGGACACTATGGTATTAAGACTTCCTAACATCACTAACATTGTTTATGGTAGAGATGTGGGATATAAAATTGAGCAGATAGATTTGGGGGCAGAAATTCATGCTATATCGGCTACGCAAAAACGTAAAGAAATGGGCATCTAAAATTTGGGATTGGTTAACAAAACCAAATAATATGGAGTGGCCTTCATGACAGTTACTAGGGCAAGATCATTTGCTAAAGCATTAAGTTATCGTATATGGGGAACACTTTCTTCATTTGGTGTTGCCTATGTTCTAACAAAAAATGCTACACTGTCTGGTGCAATTGCATTTTGGGAAACAGTAGTTAAAGTTTTTATTTATTACGCACATGAACGTGGATGGAACTATGTTCAGTGGGGAAGAAAGTAAATGAATAATCAAGACTATTTGCAATTTCTAAGACAGAAAAACAAAGATATCTTGTCAAAATGTTATTATTGCGATGGCTTTTCAATTACTATAATTGCTGATGGCTACGCTATAAGACCAGTCTGTAAGCAACATGATAATAGATCTTTTGATGAAGTAGAAAATGATATTAATCTAATGTTTGAAAAACAAAGAGATTTTGAATAATGTATACAGATAATATGAAGAGAGCATTTAGGTCATTGGATCATTTTGCTCCAAAAGGGTTTAAATTGCAGATAGTTGATAATGATAATTTTATCACAGTTCGTGCTTCTGAAAAATCTTTTATGTCTCTACTTGACGAAGATAAGCGTCGTGCTGTAGAATATATGATAAGGGTTAAAAAGGCTCTTGAGGACAATGGTGCAATTGTTCTTCTAGTTCGTGAAGGTGGTAAAGAGTAATGCAGACATTTCTGCCGTCCGCAAATCCAGTAACAACTGCTCACTGGCTTGACAGCAAGAGGCTAAACAAGCAAATCCTTGAGTGCTATC
>Ga0129333_10006973_pt1 | contig 10702 bp, 14 predicted proteins | sample CPB6_08_DNA_FD_94474 | JGI IMG/M metagenome (GOLD analysis project Ga0129333, IMG submission 94474) | Freshwater to marine salinity gradient microbial communities from Chesapeake Bay, USA - CPBay_Sum_0.6_0.8_DNA | ecosystem: Environmental > Aquatic > Marine > Coastal | place: USA: Chesapeake...
AAGGATCACCCAAACGTGTGAACAATCTAACCAAATATGGCAAAGAAGAACAGAGATTGGGCAAAGCCAACATGCCCGGCCATGTGCGAGCTGCGCTGAACTGGAACACCATGCGTCGCATGATGGGCGACAATTATTCCATGCAGATTGTGGATGGCATGAAAGTGATCGTGTGTAAACTCAAATCTAATCCATTGGGCTGGACTTCTATTGCCTACCCCACAGATGAAATGCACCTTCCTGTATGGTTTAGAGAACTTCCTTTTGACGATTCTGAAATGGAAGCCACGGTGGTAGATGGCAAGGTTGAAAACTTGCTGGGTGTGTTGAATTGGGATCTTGGTGCTGCTACCAACACAGACAGCACTTTTACATCACTGTTTTCATTCGAATGAAGCTGAGCGAAATAGTACAATACCTCAATGTGATTGATGGTCCATCCATGGATCCAGATATCACAGATTCAATCCGGCACCTCTATGGCATTGTAGATGTGGTGGCCAATCATGCTTTGCAAATAGGCGACACCCGTGAAGTCATGGCTCAGGATGTCATTGATTTAGAAAACTGTCATAATAAATTTTTGGCCACAGTCAATCATTTGCGAGATCATGTCAAACAGCGAATTGTCAGTCAAGAGCCTGCCATGTATGCCGAGAGCCAACGAGTTTATGAACAGGAAATGGTATTTGAAACTGCTGATTATATCAGCCGAAGAAAGTTTGTGTCCACCCCCGAAGGCTTAGTGGCGCTGCGCAGTAAAATTCTAAACTACAGCGACTGGCGATTGCCCGGTATGATTATTAGACCCATTGGAGAAACTTTCGTAGAGGACATGGTTCCCATGGATCCTTTGTATTTGGTAGATACCATGCCCGAGTTATTGACACCGGTGGTAGAGAAATTTACTCTTGAATATCAACGACGATTGAGACAGTATGTGATCAACGATTACCATCAACCACAGCCATTGCAGGCACTGCCTTCCAATCAATTTGGGTTGATATTTGCCTATAATTTTTTCAACTACAAACCCATTGCGGTCATTGACAGATATCTTAGAGAGTTTGCCCACAAATTACGTCCCGGTGGACACGCTGTGTTTACCTACAACGATTGCGATTTTTCACAAGGCGTTGGACTGGCTGAAAAGAATTTCATGTGCTACACTCCCGGACATGCAGTGCGTAAATTGGTTTATGATGCAGGACTGGAATTGATGGAAAATCATCGAGACAATTATGATCTGGCCTGGATGGATGTTCGTAAACCCGGGGAAACTTCAACTCTACGCGGCGCACAAGTTTTGGCCAAAATACTTGCAAAATCTAAATAAGTCTGTTAGTATACAACACAGGAGAATTCAATGAAAGATTATTTACTCGACTTGGTACAACATACCTATGACCTTGGCTGCATCGAGCTGGTCAAAATCATAGGCACTGACAAAGACACACAGATTGTGGCCTTGGCCGAAGATCAAAGCGTGGTGGTGCTGGGAAACTTTCACAATCCAGTACCGGATTTTATTGGCACATTTGGCATGCCCAATTTGAGCAAGCTCAAAACACTGCTGAACCTACAAGAATATCGCGAAAATGCCAAGTTGGCAATCACTCATCGATCAACCAATGAACCTGACGGTATCAGTTTCGAAAATCAAGCTGGCGATTTTCGCAACAACTACAGATTCATGGCAGCTACCATTGTGCAAGAAAAACTCAAGACACCAAAGTTTCAAGGAGTGAACTGGCACATCACTTTTGAACCAACCAACGCTGCCATCCAAAGGCTCAAATGGCAAATGGCTGCCAATGTTGAAGAGCCCAGTTTCACTGCCAAGACCGACGGGGCAGATCTCAAATTCAGTTTCGGCGATCATTCCAGTCACTCAGGTAACTTTGTGTTTCACACCAATGTGCAAGGACAGCTCAAACGTGCTTGGGCTTGGCCTGCCAAACAGTTTGCATCCATCATGGATCTAGTGGGCGACAAAACTGTGCAGATCAGCGACGATGGTGCTGCTCAAATCACTGTAGACTCCGGTCTGGCTGTGTACAAATATATTCTCCCGGCACTGAGCAAGTAATGGACCAACCAGTTGTTCAGGACGATCTCACAGCCAAGCAATCGGACTATGCTGTGTTCTTACCGGCCATTTCAGGATTCTATTCTACGTTTATAGGCAAGCAAAGAAATGAACCGTATGTGGATCCCGCAAGATTTCCGCAAGGCCTCACGGATATGGAACAACTTAATTGGCTCAACTCCACCAAGGCTTTGTTTCCCTACCGGTGGTCACTCTACTCAGGAGGACATGCTAACCTCGATCTCGCTAAACAGGACTGGTCAGAGGACATGGTACGAAACCGGGAACCTGGGTCTTTTATACTGGGAGACTCGGGCGGCTTTCAGATTGCTAAAGGACTTTGGGAAGGAGATTGGCGAGCCAACTCAGGTTGTGCTCGGGCCCAGAAGAAGCGGAGCTTGGTTCTAAATTGGCTGGACAATGTAGCCGACTATGGCATGATCTTGGACATACCTACCTGGGTCATACACGACGAAAAAGCAGCCCAAGCCTGTGGAATTTCTACTCTGCCCGAAGCAGTGGCGGCTACCAAGTTCAACAACGAATACTTCATGAACCATAGGCGGGGCAAAGAAGCAGGAGGCACACGGTTTTTGAATGTGTTGCAGGGTGACAATCATTCATCAGCCGAAACATGGTATCAGGAGATGAAAGATTTTTGTGATCCAGATAAGTATCCTGGACGACATTTCGATGGTTGGGCCATGGGCGGCCAAAACATGTGCGATGTTCACCTGATTTTGCTGCGTTTGATTGCCCTGAGATACGACGGCTTGCTGCAACCAGGACTGCATGACTGGATGCATTTCTTGGGAACCAGCAAACTGGAATGGGCAGTGCTGCTCACTGTAATTCAACGTGCTGTGAGGAAATATGTCAATCCACGCTTTACCATCAGTTTCGATTGTGCCTCACCTTTCTTGGCCACAGCTAACGGGCAAGTTTATTTTGAAAACGTTTTCCCCCACGATGATAAATGGTCGTATCGTATGGCTCCAAGTGCTGACGATAAAAAATACGCCACAGACACAAGGCCCTGGGCCCAAGGAGTTGTGGCAGATGGAATTTACCCGAACTGGCAACATTCACCTGTTAGCAACCTATTACGAATGAAGGATATCTGTATCTACCGTCCAGGTGATCTCAACAAAGTAGGCAAAGAAGGTCGCACATCATGGGATTCGTTTTCCTATGCACTGCTAATGGCTCACAATGTTTGGATGCATCTCACTGCGGTTCAAGAAGCCAATCGACGATTTGATGCCGGGGAATATCCGGCCATGATGCAGCGCGTCGGCGGCAATTATGAGTATTTTGAGGACATTGTGGAGGCTGTTTTTGCCGCACCGGATAGACAAACTGCCAAAAATATTGTAGACTCATACTCTAGTTACTGGATGCAAATTAAAGGTACTAGGGGATTTGCAGGTCTCAATGCCATGAACGCAAGAACTCAATTCAGTCGTCTGTTTACTTTTGAAGATACCGATCCTGACAGCCTGGATCAATCCAAATTACTCAATCTTGAAAGCTCGCTATGAATCGTCAAGGACATGACAATGCTGACTTTTTTGTCGGACAAGAAGTTGAACACAGTCCGGTGCAGGGACATCACACAATGTTTGTGGTTGGTCTGCAACCTGTGGACAAAATTCTATGGCAAATTGGAGAAGCTGATCGCAACCGACGAAATCCTATTACCCATGTGTATTTTGGCGCCAATCACAGTTTTCCACCATTGGCCGACGATGATGCAGATGCATGGCAGAGTTGGGAAACCATGATTCAAGCTCTGTTGGATCGAGGCTATTGGTGCACACTGGATCTAGACGTCAGACATGTATCAGGTCTGTGCGAAGGCGGATTGGTAGAACATTCACAGTTTGTGCCAATGATTTCGGTCAAGATGCCCTATGCAAGATTGTTGGGCTACAATGCCACGGTAAAGATCGACGATCGTGATTTTGCAGCAACCAATGCAGGCGTTTGGTGTCATAGTTTGCATGACTTGATGGATAGGAAACAATTTACTTCTTGGAACCAATACGCAAAGGACGAAGTTATCAAATGAATCAGCAAGAGCGAGAAACAGCGGACCGTGTGCGAGCAGCCGCGGGTCGTAAAATTTGGGTAACCTTTCAAAAAGAAGGAATCCATAAATATCCTGCTGCGGCCAGTGATCCCGGCCTGGCCACCGGAGACCAATACGATGTCAGCTTTTTGGCACACCCTCATCGTCACATTTTTCATTTCTGCGTGTGGATTGATGTTTTCCACAACGACCGAGATGTGGAGTTTATTCAATTTAAGCGATGGCTTGAACAACTGTATTCTGGCCCATCGAGTGTTCTGCAGCTAGATTACAAAAGTTGCGAAATGATTGCCGACGATCTATATTTTGAGATCGTGCAACGCTATCCTGGCCGCGCGGTCTGGATTGAAGTGTCCGAAGATGGCGAGAACGGATGCTTTATTACCTATGACACTTCTCGCCCCAACCTTTCAGTCAACATCTAAAAAATGGCTAAACCCGCTATCAAACACAACCCCCGTGTGGCAGAAATTTTTGAAGAACTGGACCAGTATCTGAACTTCTGCAGGGACTATGGTTACCGATACAACGAAGGTGACCTACACAACTTCAAAAGCTACGCCTGGCAACAATACAGCAAATTTGCTGCTGGCAAGAACGCCAAAAACATGTGGGACGAAGACCTGCGCAAACAGGTGGCTAAATGGTAATTGGTCTATGAGAAAATTATACTACATGGGCCTTGAAAGTTATGAGGCCCGCTACACCTTGCAACTCACTGAGTGGAATCGGCGTGTGTTTGAACGTCGTGGCTTGGATGTTGTATATGTGCCCGGCTTGAATCTAGACAACAGCAAAAAAATCTCTGTGGGTCAGGTCTTGGATGCACACGGTCGCAGTTACTTTGCCATGAGTCAGATGATGAACTTGGTAAGGCTCATGCAGCAAGGCGACGTCACTGGCGACGATGTTGTGTACTTCGAAGACATGTTCCAGCCTGGATTCGAAAGTTTGGGCTATATCATGAATCAAATTCCGCGCGATCAGTGCCCACGTATCTATGTACGTTGTTTGGCACAGGCTATCGATCCTGATGATTTTGTGCATGTGTGGGGCATGGCTCGTTGGATGAATAACTATGAACAGATGGTCAATGAAATGGTGGCTTTCTCGGGAGGCGCAGTGTTGGCCACTAACGAAGAGATGGTTGCTCACATGCGCATTGCTGGTTGGACTGCCCCGATCTACAACATTTCCGGTCTTGCATTTGGACGAGAAGAAGTTCTTGATCGCATTGGTGGCCAAGCCAACATCAAACCGTTTGATTCGCGTCCCCGGAGGGTAGGTTTCGCAGCAAGGTTTGATCAAGAGAAGCAACCTGGCTTCTTTATGGACCTCATTGAGATGTATGGTGAACTCACCTCAGAACCTTGTGAGTTTGCAATATACAGTGGCGGACCTCTCCGATCCAACAACCCTGAATATGTTGATCGTGCATGGGGGATGGAAGCACAAGGCAAATTGACAATTTACGATAACTTAAAGAAAGACGATTATTATGATCTACTCAATAATACTCGTGTGCTGTTCAATTGTGCTCTACAAGACTGGGTCTCTAACACAGTTTCCGAGGCTGACACTCTTGGCTGCAATGTGCTTTATCCTGCCTATCGCAGTTTCCCCGAAACCTTTGCAAACGATCCTAACCGCCTTTATGTCCCTTGGTCAATAGATGACGCTTATCACAAAATGCAAAACCTATTGCGCGAACCGCATCACAACATGGGGCTCATCTCGCGATGGAACGATGGGACCATTGACCGTGTTGTGGATATTATTACTGGTAGAGGTCAGCAATGGAATAGACAGGGCAACCGCTATCGTGACCATGTTAGTCACGAAAAGTACCAAGTGGTAAAGATTGAATCATGAGCACAGTGATTGTCACTGGGGTCAGTGGTTATATCGGCGGCCAAGTTGCTTTGCAGTTGCAAGATGCAGGGCACACTGTGTTGGGCATCGACTGCAGACAGTTGCCATTACATCTATTAGATGTGTGCGATAAATTTCTGCTGCAAGATTTTGCCAGCGATGACGCACATCGGTTTATGTTAGCATATCGACCCGACGCCATTGTGCACTGTGCAGGTACCAGTTTGGTTGGACCCAGCATGCTCAACCCCAGTGAATACTACAACAACAATGCTGTGAAAACACTCAAACTGTTGGATCTAGTGTGCAAAGCCATGCCGCAGACCAGATTTATTTTCAGTTCCAGTGCGGCTGTGTATGGCGAACCTATATTGACCCCCTGTGAAGAAATTGATCCTGCTAGTCCTATCAGTCCGTATGGCGAAAGCAAACTCATGATTGAAATGATGCTCCAAAGCTATCACAAAGCCTATGGACTGGACTTTGTGGCTTTTAGGTATTTCAACGCTTGCGGTGCTGATCCGCAAGTCCGACATGGTCAGGAGCCCGGCGCTACTCACATCATTGCCAGAGTGCTGGAAAGCATTCGAGACGGTCAGGAGTTTGTCCTCTATGGTAACGATTATGCCACTGCCGATGGATCGTGTGTGCGTGATTACGTACATGTTGCTGACATTGCACGGGCACATGTGCTGGCCTTGTCTAAAATAGTTCCTAGTGGGATCTATAACCTTGGATCAAATACAGGCACCAGCAATCAGCAAATAATTGCTGCAGCCCAACGCATCACTGACCAAATGGTTGAGGTAGCGATTGGACCAAAACGTGCAGGCGACCCACCTGAACTCACTGCCAGTGCTGACAAATTCAGTCGATTGGTTGATTGGCGGAAATTCAGTCTGGATGATATGATTCAACACGCATGGGCATGGTATGTTCGATAAAATATTACAATTTGAAAAAGCTTTGGCTGAGTTTACAGGTGCTCCCTATGCGATCATGACTGATTGCTGCACCCATGCCATTGAGCTGTGTTTTAGGTATGACCGAGTCAAAACCTGTGTGTTTACTCCCTATACCTATCTCAGTATACCCATGCTGATGTTGAAGCTGGGAGTACACTACAACTATCTTCAGCATGCAGACCAGTGGGTAGGCGAATATGAATTCTATGGCACACGCATTTGGGACTCGGCTCGTAGATTAGAACCAGGTATGTATCGCCCCGGCCGCATGCAATGCCTTAGTTTTGGACATGACAAACCTCTGGCCATTGGGCGTGGCGGTGCGATCCTATTAGACGATCCAGAAGCTTACCAAACCATGATCAAACAACGTTATGATGGTCGCGATCTTGAAATTTCTCCTTGGATTGAGCAAAGAGTATTCAAATTGGGCTTTCATTACAAACCTACTATCGAAGAAGCTGCTAAAGGTTTGGGTTTGCTGATTGGATTACAAGATCACTGCCCGCCGCCCCGACGTGTAAACTATGCTGATCTGCGCAACATTGTGATTGAAATTTGACAACACGATCTAAATACATTACAATCAAAGACATCCTCGTCTCTAACTCGGAGCACAACATTGACCGACAATACTAAAAATTTATCTCAAGTTCTTCGTGATCGCATGAAGAACACCAGCAAGCGTTTTTGGGCAGGGGACAACGTCAGCGAATATCTGCAGCCCGGCGACAAAGAGCAACTGATCGAAGAAGCCACTGTGGCATTTGAACAGGTGTTGGATGCTTTGCTGATCGATCGAGACTCGGATCCCAACAGTCGAGGCACAGCTCGTCGACTGGCCAAGATGTACTTCAATGAAATAATGGCAGGACGATATGACCCACCACCACATGCAACATCGTTTCCCAATGATTCGCCGGACCGTTACGAAGGCATGCTTGTGGTTCGCAGTGAGCTTCGCAGTATGTGCAGTCATCATCACCAACCTGTGGTTGGCGTTGCTTACATTGGCATTATTGCTGCTCAAACTCTGATCGGACTTAGCAAATATACTCGTATTGCTCAGTGGTGTGCTCGACGTGGTACTCTGCAAGAGGAATTGGCCAATGACATTGCTCGAGAGATCGGACGAGCCACAGGTGCCACGGACCTAGGAGTTTATATTCAAGCCACACACGGATGCTGTGAAAATCGCGGTATCATGGCTCACAGCAGTCTAACTCAAACCACGGTTTTGCGCGGCTCATTCAAAGATGATGCCGGTACCAAAAAAGAATTTTTCGACAATATCAAATTGCAACAAGACTGGGCACCCAGATAACCAAGGAAAACATCATGAAAAAAATTAGCAAACTCACCAAAGTTAATGAATCATTCACTGTGTATCGTTATGACAATGGTTTCATGCTGGAAGTCAGTGGCCGCAACCAAGACAATGACTATAAAACTGCCAAGATCATGTGCAGCACTCAGGAAGAACTGATTGAAGCCATCCGGGAAGCATTGACCATGGAATTGGATGACTGATGCAATGGATGATTTAGACAAGGCATCACAGGCAGGCATTGCTCCCTGGACTGATTTGGTTTCTGAACTGACCGATTTCCATGTGGCTGTGTTTAGAGACCGCTATCCAGTGACTCGCGGGCACCTATTGTTTGTGCCCCGTTATCGTACTCAATCAACCATTCAAGACTGTTTTGATTCGGCCATGCGTCATGGTCACCTAATGGTTCAGCGTGGGGAGTGCGATGGTTTCAACGTGGGCATGAACAATGGAATTTCAGCAGGCCAAACTGTGATGTATCCACATGTACATTTGATTCCCAGACGCGTGGGCGATTGCGACGATCCGGTTGGCGGAATTAGGGCAGTGGTAGCAGGCCAGGCTAATTATAAAAAAGAAACTTATCGCGAGCCTTGACTGTGTTATGTTTTTAGGATTGAAACAAGACTTTGAAAACCAGCATGCCACTCCACTTGAGGTGCTAGAGCATCAATGGTCAGTGGTCAAATCTGGAGATCAATGGCATTTGATTTCAAATGTGTGCCCGCATCAGTACAGTAAAATATTGCGTGAATCTGGTTCGGCTCTGGTTTGTCCTTATCATGGTTTCGCATTTGACCTAGACGGCCTAGGTATCAACAATCAGTGTAAATTGCAACGCCGGAGCTGTTTTGTCAATGGTGATATTATTTTTGACCAACCAGTGGCGAGACATTTTCCTGTGGACCTTTCGCACTTCAATTTGGTTGCACATAGATGTGATCCTGTGCGGGCTCCGGTACCAATCATAATGGATGTATTTTTAGACATTGACCATATTGCTGTGGCCCATCCTGGTGTGTATGATAGTATTGGTATCATTGATACCAGCGCAATCACTTACAACACATTCTACGGCGGGTCTATACAATTGGTACCGGTGCAAGATAATGGGCACATGATCGACGACGACAAACGGTTAGGTATAGGAGCCTGCTGGATGGCAGTATATCCCGGTACCATGATTGAATGGCAACCCGGTGCTCTTTTTGTTACAGTGGCATTGTCTGACCACGTTGGCAGCAAAGTGTATGTTTACCAATACAGAGATAGTAGATATCAGGACAGTGATTGGGCAAACAATGTCACAACGTGGGAAACTGCCTGGCAACAGGACAGAGCCTTGAGCGAAAATATTGTTCGGCTGGGCAATACAAATCTTGACGCATTGAAGCAGCATCACAGAAATTTCTATGCTCAGTAAGCATTCATGGATTACGCTTTCTTGGGACGGCCAACCCATACGTCGTGGGCCAGAAAATGCGCGGGTTGATTTTTCCGTCAAAGGTGATTTGATGCCATTTGACAAAGCCTGCGATCAAACTGCACATGAAATCTATGCGCTGTACCCCCGAATTTATTTGGCCCTCAGCGGAGGTTGTGACAGTGAAAACATTGCCAATGTGTTGTATAGAAATCGCATACCCTTTGTTCCTATCATTGTGATTTACGATCATATTGTCAATAATCATCAACCCGAAAGTGCTTACGCTGTGCAATGGTGCAAAGATCATGGCATGGAACCACAGTTTGTTAGTTCCCAACAGTATGTAGAATCGGTTGAAGAAAAAACTACGTGGCTCAAAGTTAGACCGAGGTTGTATAATGGACTGATCACTGCTAAGTTGTTGACCAAGTTTGTCAACCAACGTAACGGCTATTTGTTGACTGGCAATCAATTGGAATACTATCCAGACCACGAACAAATGACTTATCTAGAGCCACAGTTGGGGGCATACCAAGGTTTTGTGATAGAAGAAAGCGATTTTTACATTGATGTTATTGGGCCCGATCAGCATCCTTACGCTTTCTACTATTGGAGTCCAGAAATCTTGGCTGCATTTGTGAATGAATGGAACACTGATCTAACTATGCAACAAAACAAGTCGTTGATCTACAAGGTGGCTCATAGACCTAAAATGGGATACTCTACCAACATGTTGTCATTGGCCAGTTCAGGCCCCCGGGCCTTGATAGCCAAAAAGTTTGGCACCCGCGATTGTGTGTTGATGGGAACAAAACAAACTCTGCTAGACAAACTTCTTAAATAGAATCAGCGGCCTGTCCGGCATCATCCCGCTATACAAATTCTGCTGCCTATGCTAAAATAGCTTAGGAGTAAAAAATGCAATCTG
>Ga0129333_10006974_pt1 | contig 10701 bp, 6 predicted proteins | sample CPB6_08_DNA_FD_94474 | JGI IMG/M metagenome (GOLD analysis project Ga0129333, IMG submission 94474) | Freshwater to marine salinity gradient microbial communities from Chesapeake Bay, USA - CPBay_Sum_0.6_0.8_DNA | ecosystem: Environmental > Aquatic > Marine > Coastal | place: USA: Chesapeake Bay...
ACCATATTATCCAACATGGGACCCCCAATTCTTTGCGTATTTTTGTCATTTGAAACAATATCCTCCCATATTTCAAATTTCGCATCTGTTTTAATATTAGGAGATACCTGTAAGTCATCTGATTTCAAAATTTCTTGATAAAATATTTTAGCATCTACTTTGATATTTGGCATGTGGATATTGTTGATTTCTGTTTCTGTCAAATCTCTATTATAAATTCTTATATCATCTAATAAAGTATTCTTATTTAGGAAATATAAATCTTTTTGATATTCTCCTGCTCCTATAGTTAAATTTGCTGTTGTATATTGCAACAAAGCATTATCAATTTCAATAATATCAGACGTTTTCACATTTTTACCATTCATATAAATCTTAACATATTTTCCATCATATGTATATACAAAATGATTCCAATGGTTGGGTTGAGATAAATTGAAATCTTTATTAAGTAGTTTAATTAATGTTGTTTTATTTGAAATGTAATATTTAAAAGATAGATCTCCATTACCTTCTATGTCTATGCTCCAACCTGCCGTTTTTGCAGGATCTATATTATTCATTGTTGATACAATTGGTTGATGATATTGTATTTCTTTTTTAAGAGTGGCATCGCTATAGTTTATATTAATATTTACACCTGTCAAAACAACGTTATCACTATTATTTACTTCTACTGTTGCAACATCTTTCCATTTTGTTTGTCCAATTGGTGTTGCTTCAAGCTGAACCACTCCTGTAAAAGGAGTATTAAAAAGTATTCTAATATCTGGATTAGTATAAGATTGATGTATGATGTCAATATAGTTTGTAGTGCCCTTTACACGAATTCTATGATTCGAAGAACCTGTTTTGCGATAATATAAACCAGTTTTTTGTACATTTGAATTTGATGTTATTCCAAACTGATGGGCTATTCCATTCACATTCGGTAATTTTGGAGAATATCCATGTATCCAGAATGCAATAGTCATTTTTTCAGGCATCCAATGATTTGTTTCATTACTTGGATTACTGATATTTATGAAAGTATTTCCATCAAACTTAAAGGCAACTTGGCTTGGAGATTTATCATTTGCTTTTACAATAGTGTCATAGTATTCAATACCTCGAATATTGATAATTGATTTGTCGTAATTTTTTCCCGAACTATCGTGTGTATTATTATCGAATTTTAGCCACAATAGCATGTCATCTGTTTCATTATAGAACTTATTTATGCCAGAAAGTAAACTTTGTAAATCTAAATCATTTTGCACTGAAAACTTCTCAACATTTTTTTTATTAAAGTAAAAAAGAAATATATAAGAGATAATTATTATAATTATAATTAATATCAAATACTTTAACTTCATATCTTAATATATATAAATAATATTAAATGAAAAATACAAATCAAATTATCATAATAGGTTGTAGTATTCCATCATTATATGTTGCCAATAAATGTTTAGAAATGGGTTACAATGTATGTATAGTAGAAACCAATAAAAATTCCTCAAATATATTTCATCACTCAAATTTGAAAATATATAATGATAGACATAAAGTTTTTATGAATCTTTTGAAAATGCATAATATCAGCGGGGAACTCATTACAGATATCAATTACAATAATAAATTTTTTAGTATTTTATCTCAAATCATAAACATTACCAAGCATATACCAGATAATATTTTAATGAACAACAATATAATGTCACTATACCATAACAACACTATAGAAATAGAAAATATTAATAAAAATAATTGTTATGATTTTTTATTTAATAATATAAGTGCGTATAGTTGTATAAGTATATTCAAAAATGATATTATCAACAATAATGTTAATTATTATTTTTTAAATAATCAAAATATTTCACTGTTATTTGAAAAGATGCTCAATAAATTTAAGAAGAAAAAAGGAGAGCTTTTATTTGGTTATCATGTTAATAATATTAGGTATATAAATGATAAGTTTATGTTGAGTTGTAACAATGATAATGTATTATATTGTAATAATGTTATCACAACAATGTCAAAGGATAATTTGATGAAATTTGGTTTTTGGAATAGTATTCAAAAAAAGATTTTAAATAGTGTTTTTTCAATACCATATTCAAAAACAAAAATGATTTTTTACAATATAATAAGACCTAATAAAGATTTAAATGATTGTAATATGAATCTAGAAAGTAAACATTTGTTAGATAGATTACATATCGTGTTTCCTTCAATGATCAATAAAAAAGAGGTTGTGTATTTATGGAAGAATAGAACTAATAGTATTATTATTCGGGAAAAAATAAAACATCTGTATAACAACAAATTTTTGATATGTAGCGAATCCTTTTCAAAAAACAATATGTTTGTAAATTATTCTCTTGAATATATTGATAACTCTTTTGATCATATTGGGTTTTAGATTTTTAAGATCAAATTGTTTTTACACCCTAAATATTCATTATTTATGGTATATATGTATTGAAGTGTAAAAAATCTATTTTGGAGCAGCAATTTCGTATATTTTTTTAATTTCATCATCGGTTAATACACGCTTATAAATACGGAAGTCGTCAATGTATCCTTTGAAAAGTGGGTCGTTCCAGTTCGATTTTCCAACATAACAATTTGCCAACGAAGCATTATTCGGGAATATTACTGTATTTCCTGTAGCATTTGGTGTTTTCAAAATACCATTTAAATATACTTTCCATACTACGGGGGATTTTTGTATAGTCCATGATATATGCATCCATTTATTATTTACAATAGCATTATCAAACTGATAAAATACTTCTGTTCCACCATTAAAAATATAAAATCTTAAAGCCTTGCTTGCTGCATATCTAGTAATCAAAATATTATTATTTCCAGCACCATTTCCAAAATCAAACACTCTTTCCCAAGATCTATCTTCTGTAAAATATACCCATGTTGAAAATGTTAATCCATTGAATGTTGAAAAGTTTGTAGCAGGTATGGTAAGATATTGAGAACTTCCATCTAAATATATAGATTTATCCAGAATAGCAGTAGTGTTGCTAAATGCAGGAGAACCATAAGCAGTTAAATCACGTCCATTACCAGAACTATCTTTAACATCTCCATCAAACTTGTACCATGCAATCATGTCACTAGTGTCATATGTAACATGATAATAAAACCCCTTCCCATCTGTGCGTTTTGAAATATTGGCATGACTAAATGATACTGTATATATACCACCAGGTCCTCCGTTATTACCCCATCGAAGTTTCATAGGATAATATGTATTTGCTTGAAGTGTTATTTTACCACTTTTTTCTACAGAACCATGTATACCTCCATTATCTACAATAAGCGTGTTGCCAATCCACAAGAAGCTTTCATCATCTGTGTTAGTATAGAATGTAAATTCGCCACTATAATTGTTTGTATAAAAGTATCCTACGTATTCTGCGTTTGTAGTCACTATATTTATAAATTTATTTTTGATATCTACATCAATACCAGTTTCAATAATATTTCCATTTTCGTATTGTTGGTATCCACTTCGTCTCGTCCATTTTAGACCGTCTGCGCTATTTGGCATATGATAATAAAATCCTTTCCCGTCTGTTGTCAAAGGTTTATCTTTATGAGAAAAGCTAACCATTAAATTACCAGGACCATCATTATTACCAAATCTAATTTTCATAGGGTAATAGGTATTTGCTTGAAGTGTTATTTTACCAGATCTTTCTTGATTAGGGTGTACGCCTTGATTGTTTACAACCAATGTATCGCCAATCCAAATGAAACTTTCATCATCTGATGAAGTTTTAAATGTAAATTCACCACTTAGAGAATTAGTGTAGAAAAATCCCACATATTCTACATTGTAGAAGGTTCCAGATCCTGTAAATTTATTATTTATATTTGTATCAATACCATTTTCTATAAATTCACCAGTGTCATATTGTGAATATCCTTTTCGTCTTACCCATGTAAGTCCATCTTCATATTTTGGTCTTGTTCTAAGTTTTGGTTGATTACTCATAGTATTCCAATCGCTTGGATACGTGGCTGGTTTATTTGATAGTGAATCAAACTCCCCGTTGAATGAAGAACTCCATCCTGGTTTATTTTTCATTGTATTCCAATTTCCATCATGTATAATTGGTTTATTAGTCACGCTACCATAACTTCCATCAAAAACATCAATCCACTCTGGTTTATTTTTCAAACTTGTATAATTTCCATCAAATTCAGTCAAACTAGGAACATTTTTTAATGTATTTATACTACCATCAAAAGAAGATAACCATTCTGGTTTATTTTCCAGTCTGCTGAAATCATCACTTCCTACAAGTGGTTTATTTTTTAAACTGTTATAGTTTCCATTAAATGATGATATCCAGTCTGGAATATTTTTTAATTTGTTAAAATCGGCATCAAATAATGTTGGCATATCATTTAATGATTTATAATTATATAATGATTCATATGTTCCATCAAAATCATTGAACCAGTCTGGTTTATTTTTAACAGTTGTATTAAAGTCGCTTGGAAAATAGTCAGGTTTATAAGATAATTTATCAAAAGAACCATCAAATGAACTTTTTAATACTTCTGGAACATCTTTTAAATTGTTGAAATCTCCGTTGAATAAAACAGGCTTATCAGTAAGTGCATTGTAACTTCCATTAAATGTTTTGAACCACTTTGGAACGTTTTTGAGTTTATCAAAATTACCATCGAATACATCGTTTTGAAATATTGGTATGTTTTGTATTGTTCCAAATGTTCCATCAAAAGTATCGACCCATTCTGGTCTGTTTATGATTTTCTGGATTTCAGTTTTATAAAATTCTGGTTGATTTTTAATATTAGCGAAAGTTCCATCAAAATTATTGATATGGTTTGGAATATTTTTAAGATTTGTATAGTCTCCGTCAAAAAGAACAGGTTTATGCGTCAGACTATCATACCCTCCATCAAAACTGGAGACCCATTCCGGCTTATTTTTGAGAGTTTCATATTTTCCATCAAATAATATAGGTTTTTTCACAACATCATCATAATTTACTGGATTGTTAATATAATCATTAACTTTTTTGTCAACATTATATAATTTATCATAATATTTATTAAATTCTGATTTTATTTTTTGTCCTTTAATTATCATTTCTTCTTCTTTCAAATCGAATTTAGTGAGAGGTTTTCGAAATTTATTATACACGTTTATTGAATTAACATTATAGTTATTTATAGTAGCATTCTTATTATCGATATCAATTTCAATACAATTATTATTATTATCACATATTGTTACTTTGCCGTTTTTGTTTTGAATTAGTTTTTTAATATCTTTGTCAAACTCTTGTATAGTTGATGTAAATCGTGATTTATTATCTTTGATATTTAACGAATTTTCGTTCAATTGTTTATTAAGATCTTCTAAATTTCTTCGAATATCTTTGTTTTTGTTTTTATTTGCATCCAATGTTGTTTGCAAATGATTTAATTTTGAATTTATTGTTTCTTGATGTGAATTAATTTTTTCTGTAATAATCGAATTGATATTTTCAATATCTTCAAATTTTGATATGTTACTGTTATTTTGAGTTTTTATATCATTAATCTGTGTTTCTTTTTCTCCAATATAAAAATGAAAAATATATGCAATAATACATAGTATTGTTATAATAAATAATACTACAAGAATATTTTTCATTTTTAAATTAAATGATTTCTTATTATATTGACATATAATTTATATGTATATCATTATAAATAAATTTTTTTTAAACCCTTGAAGAATTTAAAATGGCACAAAAATATTATTTTTTATTGTGTAATATTATGAAACATAAAACACAAGACTATAAGATTACTGCTGTTAAATATTATTTACAAAATGATGAAAGTTTAGATGATGTATGTAATATTTTTGATTGTAAGAAGACTTCTTTGAGAAGATGGATTATGAAATACAAGAAAAATAAGCATCTTGAAAGACTTAATAGACCTTCTATGTCATACAAAATAACAAAAGAGCAAGTAAAATATGCTATTAGCTTACTCAAACAAAATGAACAGATTACTATGACTGAATTAAGAAAACTATTGATTGATAAATACCCTTCATTTGATATTACATCACAACATTTAGGAAAGGTATTGAGAGATAATAATAAAACAAGAAAGAGATCAAAGCATCAACATTTTCCTGCTACAAGATATGGTGTATAAGTTAATAAACAGCAAGAATTAGATAAGTTCTATAATGAAGTAAGTAAATATCCTATTGATAAAATAATTTGTTTAGATGAAACTTCAATACAACCTGCTATGATATTAGAATATAGTAGATGTCAGTTAGGTAAGAAGTGTATTGTTAAAACAAATGATAACTATGTATTCAGAAAATTTACATTATTAGTAGCAATCAATAACTCTGGATGCGTTGGTTCTAAACTGTATAAGCAAGGAGGTATGACAAAAGAAAGATTTGTAGATTTCCTACAAGAAAATGTATTTAGCAAATACAAAGACCATCTAATCATATTAGATAATGCTGGAAGTCATAACAATCAATTTGTGAAAGATACTATCATCAACAGTGGTAATAAATATTTATTTAGCATTCCATATACCCCAACAACAAATAGCCCTATAGAAAATTACTACAACCAAATAAAGCATTACCTTAAATTAAATAAGAAAGTATTGAAATATGATGAACTGAATGAAGAAATTGAAAATGCTATTAAGATGGTAAGAAAAGAGAATTATAAGAACTATTTTGATAATGCTTACAATAAGGAAGGTTTGAGACAATATAGAAGAAAATTATCAACCAGATATAGAAAACCTAAAACATATAAAACAACATAAGAATATATTGTATATATATATAAGATTATAGAGCATAATAATGCGTCTTAAAAGTGGTATATATCAAGAACAACAAAAACAAATAAAAGATGAACTTATAGATACATTGAAACTAAATGAAAATAACTATATAATTCTACATGATTTGGATGAAAATAAAGAGCTTCAAGAGCAAATAGTTGGTATGATACCAAAAATACAAACTTATTTTTCTATGAGTACAACAACAGCAATATCATATCCTGAAAAAATAAAAAGACCATATTTATCAATTATTAGACATCTATTGAAAGACCAATATGATATATTGATAACAGACTACACTATTAAGTCAGAACCAAAAAATATAAGAACAAAGAGATATTATTTTATAAAGAAATGAGATTAGCAACAAATAGTGAAGGTTATATAATAAAATGCCAAGATATTGAGAATGGTGTAGTCAAATCTAATGAATATTATTGTAATAAATGTGATAATGTAGTTTTTTATATTTCAGGGTCTGAAAGAAATTGTTCTCATTTTAGACATAAAAAAGATAAAAGTTGTATATACTATGATAATCAAAATACGGATGATTGTTTTGAAGCAAATATTATGTCAGAGTTTCACAGCAATTGGCAAGAGATATTCCCAAATGAAAATATAGAATATAAGATTGAGAATAATGACAAGAAACATTATGCTGATATTTATATTTCAAGTCATACTACATTTAATATATGTGATATTTTTGAAACAGATAAAAATAATATGGTAATAGAAATACAATATTCTGCTATTAGTTATTATACATTATATGAAAGAGAAAAACACTACACATCAGATGATACTAATTTATTATGGATATTTAATGTTAATGGTAAATGTGATATAGAAAGAGTTGTATTATTTAATGAAACTATTTACAGATTGAGACTGAAAGGAAAACATTATTTTACAGAACTCTTCAGAATTAAGGAGAAACCTAATATTTTACTTGATAATGGTGGAATATATTTATTTTTGATAATAAACAAACCAGAATATGATAAAGAACTATTACAAGTCAAGAAAATAAGCAGAAAAATATTCTTACAGCAAATATCAAACATTCTTGACAAAGAAATAAAACATGTTTGTGATACATCTAATAATAAAGTTAAGGTATATGATTATGAAAATACAATTATGAATATACAAGAAATATCCAATAAGAACAAAGACCAATTAAGATATATTTTTTATGTACTAGAAACAATACCATTCAGCTACTTGAATGAGATGTTTGAACAATATGATGATAATATAGATAATGATGAAAAATGGTATTGTGATAATTGTAGTTTCAATAATTTTTGTAGCAATTACAAATGTTGGAAATGTAAATGTAGCAAACCATTCAATATGAATGAACTGGTAAGTATTTTGTCTATTATATCAAATAAAAATCAACATATAATAGATATATTTATAAGATTTATTGAAAAGAATAAAGCAAACATAAACACAACAATATCTTTTGGTAAATATTTAGGATATGAGTTAGTAGATATACCTTCAAAATATTTAGATTGGTTGAAAGAAAATAGAAATGATATGTATTGTAAATGTCATATCTGTAATGATATTTGTAAAAATTGTAAGTTATATGAAGACATAAATTATGTATTGAGATACTCGTGTAAGTCTATCAAAGAGTTCTTTATGACCTTTTACAAACATGATGATATTAGATATTTTGACTATACATTTACAGATTTTGTGTATAATTATAATAAAACTAATGATAGTAATATTCTGCTTCAAATTAATAACAGATTATATAATGAAGACTTTAAGACAACTATGAAATCTAATAAAAATACAAAATATCAATTTATAAATGACGATTGAAATAGATATAAGGATAATCTTACAAATTATATTTAGAAACGCGGATAAACTAAAATATTTATCTAATCCTTATAATAGATGAATAACATTAAGGAGAAGCCTCCTGACTTTTTCAAAGGGGTCAAAGTGCCTATTAAGTATATTATAAAACATCCTGAAATAAATCTTCCTAAAATTAATGATGTTGTTATGAGAGCACATAAAATAACAATACATGGGCTTATGTTTATGAAGGTATATTTATTAGATTATTACAATAATCACAATAAGCTTCCTGAAATAGACCATTCTTTTGTAGTTAATTGTTTGAAGATGGTATGTATAAAACCCAATTGTGGAAAACCAGCATCTGATAAAACTAAAAGTCTAAAAGGCAATTTACAAACATTTTATGATGAACATTATAAGCCATTAAGACAAGATGATAATCTAAAATATACTCATATGAATACTATTTTGGACTATTTAGCTGATGATATCATTACTATGTATAAAAATAACATTCAACTACATTATATTGAATATGTAGAGCGTTTTGTTAATGTATATTGGAAGAAGAAATATATTGTAGATAAAATTAGAAGATTGAATATTACGAAGAAAGAAAAAGATAGCAGAATAAATAAATTATACTCTCAATTAAGATATATCAAAAATGATATTCTAAATGTAGAAACAAATAAATACAAATCACATCATACATATCATAGTTGGATAAATGATATAAAAAAACACATCATACCAAACAAACAATTTACTAAAGATAACATACATTATGATATTCGTGCTAAACCATTTGATTATCTACCCTGTATGATTTATATGATGAAGTATATAGAACAACAAGATGTAAGTATCAAAAATGTCTTTCCATTACGAAGTGATATTATACCAAAACATATTACTTTGGATAGTACAACAATAGTCCATTTACTATTGCGAAAAGAACATGGAATTAAAGATGACTATTTAACAAACGGAAATTTGAAAAAGAAGAAACCTGAAATATGGGATTTTTTCTTTAGAACACAACGCAAATGTTTCAAAAGAGAAGGTTATTCATTCCATCATATGATTGAGACAGATGGTATAAGTTGTTCTATTTTGCTTATTAGAAATGATTTGATAGACAAGTTTTCTAAACTAAAGAATACAATTTCATCAAAAGAACTATATATAGATGAACTCAATGATTATTCTCACCTACAAGATAAGAAAATAGTTTCCATAGACCCTGGAAAATGTGATATTATTTATTGTGTAGATGCATGTTGTAAAGATGCTAATACATTTAGATATACACAAGATAGTAGAAGGAAAGAAACTAAATGTAAGAAGTATAACAAACTGTTATTAAAATTTAAGAAAGAACAGATTGATGGTAAAACAATAACAGAGTATGAGACTGAACTATCACAATATAATAGGAAGTCTTTAGACATCAATAGGTACAAAGCATACATACAAAAGAAGAATGAAATCAATCATAAGCTGTTACAGTTCTATGAAAGGTATATATTCAGAAAGTTGAAACTGAATGGTTATATCAATAGAGTAAGAAATGAACAGAAGATTATTAATAAGTTCAAAAAAATATTTGGAGATACTGATGATGTAGTAGTATGCTTTGGTGATTTTGAACAAAGAAAACATATGAAATATAAAGAACCTATCAAGGGTAAAGGTATTAGAAATTTATTCAAAAAATCAGGTTATGACACCTATTTGGTAGATGAGTTTAGGACAAGTTGTAAATGTTGTAATTGTGAAGGAGGCGATTGCGAGAAGTTTATGATAAGAGAAAATCCTAAACCTTGGAAAAATAACTATGCTTTAGTACATGGTCTTCTACGCTGTAAAAGCGGTTGTGGATTATGGAACAGGGATGTTAATGGTGCTAAAAACATTTATAAAATAGCTTATAATCATATAAATGGATTAGATAGACCATTATATCTATGTAGAAGCAAACAATCAGATACA
>Ga0129333_10006976_pt1 | contig 10700 bp, 7 predicted proteins | sample CPB6_08_DNA_FD_94474 | JGI IMG/M metagenome (GOLD analysis project Ga0129333, IMG submission 94474) | Freshwater to marine salinity gradient microbial communities from Chesapeake Bay, USA - CPBay_Sum_0.6_0.8_DNA | ecosystem: Environmental > Aquatic > Marine > Coastal | place: USA: Chesapeake Bay...
AGATAGCTGCCGCGGGCCAGGCTGAGGCCGCGGTTCCAGGCGTCGTAGATGCCGGTGTCAGGTTCACTGCTCCAGTGCAGCCGGGACGCGGCATCGGGCAGACGCCGCTGGAAGGTGTGCACCAGCTCCGCCGTGCCATCGCGGGAGGCGTTATCGAGCAGGAGCAGCTCCCAGTCGCGAAAGCTCTGAGCGGCCAGGCTCTCCAGGAACTGCGCCAGCTGGGGAGCACAGTTCCAGCTGGCCACCAGGATCGACAGGCGCGGCGCGGTGACGCTCAACGCAACCCCTCCTCAGGCCGCACCAGGGCGGTGAGCCGCTCGAGCATCGCCTGCTGATCCGCCAGCGGCAGCGCTTCCTCCGCCTCAGGCTGACCCCGCAGGGGCTTCAGCTGGAGCACCCCCCGCTCCAGCTCGCCATCACCGAGCACAACCGCCCAGGGGGCGCCACTGCGATCGGCGCGCCTGAACTGCTTGCCGAACGCCGAGCCGCTGGCATCCAGCTCCACGGCGAAACCGGCCCGGCGCAGGTTGCGGGCCAGCACCAGGGCCTGCGCCGAAGCCGCCTCGCCGCGATTGACCAGGTACAGATCAGGTGCCGGCGGAACAGCCGCGGCCTGGGCCAGCAGCAACACCAGACGCTCCATGCCCAGCGCCCAGCCGACCGCCGCCGTGGCAGACCCACCCAGCTGCTCCACCAGGCCGTCGTAGCGGCCGCCACCGCAGACGGTGGCCTGGGCGCCCAGCTGGCTGGAGGTGATCTCGAAGGCGGTGTGGCTGTAGTAGTCGAGCCCACGCACCAGGCGCGGATTCAGGGTGAAGGGGATCGCCAGGGCGGCGAGGCCGGCCTGCACCTGCTCGAAGCGTGCGCGGCTCTCCGGCGCCAGGGCATCGGCCAGGGTGGGGGCGTCCGCGAGCAGGGCCTGCGTCGTGGAGTTCTTGGAATCGAGGATGCGCAGCGGATTGCGCTGCAGGCGGTCCTGGGAATCGGGATCGAGCTGGTCGCGGTGCTGCTGAAGGAAGGCCACCAGCTGCTCGCGGTAGCGGCCGCGATCCTCGGCGCTGCCGAGCGTGTTGATCTCCAGGGCCAGGCCGCCGACGCCCAGGTCGGCCAGCAGATCCCAGGCGATGGCGATCGCCTCCACATCGGAGCGGGCATCCGCGAAGCCCAGGCACTCCAGCCCGATCTGATGGAACTGGCGCTGGCGACCCGCCTGGGGCCGCTCATAGCGGAACATCGGCCCGCCGTACCAGAGGCGCTGCGGCCCCTGGCTGAGCAGGCCGTGCTGGACCGCGGCACGCACCACCGAGGCGGTGCCCTCCGGCCGCAGCGTGCAGCTGCGATCGCCGCGGTCGGTGAAGGTGTACATCTCCTTGCCCACCACATCGGTGGCCTCGCCGATGCCGCGGGCGAACAGCTCGGTGGCCTCCAGCAGCGGCGTGCGGATCTCACGGACGGCCGCCCGCTGGAAGTGGCGGCGAGCTGTGGCCTCGATGTGCTGCCAGAGCGGTGTGTGGTCCGGCAGAAGATCGACCATCCCCCGCAGGCTCTGCAGCTTCTCCACCGGCACCCCATGGCTGCGCCCAGTCTGCCGGGGTGCCTCGCGGCAGACTGGGCGCCATGAGCCAGACCCTGCTGATCACGGGAGGCGCCGGATTCATCGGCAGCCACACCTGCCTGGTGCTGCTGGAAGCTGGCTATCGGCTGGTGGTGCTCGACAACTTCGCCAACAGCTCGGTGGAAGCCCTGCGGCGGGTCGCTGAACTGGCAGGCCTGGGCCCCGACGACCCACGCCTGCAGGTGGTGGCAGGCGATGTGCGTTCAGCCGAGGATCTGGATCGGGCCTTCCGCCAGGCGCCGACGCCGATCGAGGCCGTGGTGCACTTCGCCGGGCTCAAGGCCGTGGGTGAGTCGGTGGCTGAACCACTGATCTACTGGGACGTGAACGTGGTGGGTTCGCAACGGCTGCTGGCGGCGATGCGCGCCCACGGCTGTCGCACGGTCGTGTTCAGCAGCAGCGCCACGCTCTACGGCCTGCCGGAGCAGGTGCCGATCCCGGAAACCGCTCCGGTGCAACCGATCAACCCCTACGGGCACACCAAGGCGGCCGTGGAACAGCTGCTAAGGGATGTGGCCACCAGCGAGCCAGGCTGGCGCGTCGCCTGCCTGCGTTACTTCAATCCGGTGGGCGCACACCCCAGCGGCCGCATCGGTGAAGACCCCAACGGCATCCCCAACAACCTGTTCCCGTTCCTGACCCAGGTGGCGGTGGGTCGGCGCAATCAACTGCAGGTGTTCGGTGATGACTGGCCCACCCCCGATGGCACGGGTGTTCGCGACTACATCCATGTGATGGATCTGGCCGAAGGCCATCAGGCCGCCCTGGAAACGCTGCTGGGTGCCGAACCCCAGCAGCTCACCCTCAACCTGGGCAGCGGCACCGGCCATTCGGTGCTCGACGTGATCGAGGCCTTCGCCCAGGCCTGCGGGCGACCGATCCCCTACAGCGTGGTGGCGCGCCGCCCGGGCGATGCGGCCCGCACCGTGGCCGATCCCAGCCTCGCCACCACACGGCTGGGCTGGCGAACCCGGCGCTCCCTCACCGAGATCTGCCGCGATGGCTGGGCCTGGCAGAGCGCCAACCCCAGCGGCTACACCCGATGAGCGCCCTGGCCCGGGCTGGGCGAATCCTGGCCGAAAGCGCCGCCTGCCTCAGCTCCTGGCGCCCCCGCAAGCGCCACAGGCTGGCGGTGCTGGCCCTGTTCAAGAACGAAGCCCACGCCCTGGCCGAATGGGTGGAGCACTACGCCGGCGAAGGGGCCACGGCGATCCACCTGGTCAACAACAACAGCGACGACGACTACCGGCGCGTGCTGACCCCCCACCTGCGCAGCGGCCTGGTGGTTCTCCATGACGACGACCGCCTGCACGCCCAGCGGCGCATCTACAACGAGCACCTTCAGCGGCTGCGCCACCAGTGCGACTGGCTGCTGGTGTGCGACCTCGATGAATTCCTGTACGCCCGCGGCGGGCACGCCAACACCCTGGCCTACCTGAACAGCCTGCCCGCCTGGGTGAGCTGCGTGCAGGTGCCCTGGAAGATGTTCGGCTCCGCCGGCCACCGGCTCCACCCCGCCAACGGCCTGCGGCGCGGGTTCCAGCATCGGGCCAACGCCGACAATCCCCACCCCTGCATGCCCGACGCCGGGCGCATCGCCGCCAAGCCGATGGCCCGCGCCTCACGCATCCGCAGCCTGGATGTGCACAGCTGCAGCCTGCTCTGGGGACGGCGCATCCTGCCGGATGGCAGCCCGGCCGCACGGGGCAGCTTCCAGCCGATCAGTGAAGCGCTGCTGGAGCGCAGCCAGCTTCATCTGAACCACTACGCCGTGCAGTCGGAACAGATCTTCCGGGCCATCAAGATGACCCGCGGCGATGTCAATGCCGCCGCTTACGCCAGCGTGCGTGACATGGACTACTTCCATCGCTACGACCGCAACGAGGTCAGGGATCCGGAGCTGGCCCAGCGTTGCCCTCCCAGCTGAACCATTCCCGCAACGGCGCATCCAAGCGCTCAGCGCGGGCCTGACGCAGCCGCTGCCCAAGGGCGGGGCCAGGGGCCACACCAGCCGCAATCAGGTCGGCGGCCGTGAGCAAAGGCTTGATGAAACGCCAACGGCACCACCATCTCAACAGGGGCCGGCGGGGCTGATCACCGACCGCCAGCGCCAGCGCCACCGCCTCTGGACTGAGCCCCGGGGCCTCCAGCAGCTCACACCAGGCGGAGGGGCGCTGCGGCAGAACCGGCAACTGCGCCAGCCGTTGCCGCAGGGTCAGCCACTGGGCCAGCAAGCGGTGCTGGCGATGGGGCAGCTGCAGGCGCTCCGCCAGGGCGAGGGGTTCAGCGGCGACCGCCGCGAGCGCCGGCAGGGCCGGCACCCCGAACCGGGCCGCCCAGGCCAGACGCAACCGCCAGCGGTGATCCACCTGCAGGGCGTCATCCAACAGGCGCAGGCCACCCCAGCTCTGCAAAGCCGTCAGGGCCGCACGCCAGGGCTCCCGCTCCAGCAGCAGCTCCAGCTCCATCCGCAACCGGGTGCCAAGGGCCGGCGGCGCCTGGTCAGCGGGGTCAGCCGTCCGCCAGGGCCAGGGCCAGGCCATCAGGGTGCTGCGAGCCTGAGCCTGGCTGGCGGAATCCAGCGAAAACCCCAGCCGGGCCGCATAGCGGGCCGCCCGCAGCAGACGGGTCGGATCGTCACGCAGGCTGGCTGCATGCAGCAGACGCAACCGCCGAGCCTGCAGATCCACCTGGCCGCCATGGGGATCAAGCAGGTGCACACCGCGGCCGTCGGCATCAAGCAGCAGGGCGATGGCGTTGACGCTGAAATCGCGCCGGGCCAGGTCGTCGTCGAGCCGGCCGAGGCACACGACGGGATTCTCAGCCGGTTCGGGGTAGTGCTCCCGGCGGGCCGAGGCCAGATCCAGCAGCCAGGTGCCGCCCTCCGGCAGGCGCAGCTCCATCGCCACAGTGCCGAAGCGGCCGTGTTCGGTGATGAGCGGCACCCGTTCAGGCCCCAGATCGCGGCGCAGAGCCGCCGCCAGGGCCGGTGCCGGTGGCGTGCCGGCGGCGATCTCCGCCGCATCACCCTCCACCACCAGATCCAGATCGGGCAGACCGCGCCAGGGATCGTTGTGGACGCGGTGGAGCAGCAGATCGCGCACGGCGCCGCCCACCAGGGCCAGGCGCCGCCCCGCTGCGGCGCGAACCAGGCACTGCAGCAGGGCAGGCGGGACGCCGGGCAGCTGCATCAGGCCGGTTCGATCGGCGCCAGACGCGGATCGAGGATCTTCGGGGGCATCCCCTCGAACTTGACGGCGATCGACACCTTCTCGCCGCTGCCGAACAGGTGCGTGACCCGCCCCTCGCCAAAGGCGCTGTGACGCAGCAGATCGCCGACAGCCCAGGCCTGGACTGTCGAGCGGCGGCGCACCGCATTGGCCGGCTCGCCGGCGGCAGCGGGGCGCTCGCGATCGACGCGCGTGAGCCGCTCCAGCCGCTGCTCGCGGCGGATGGCGGCACCGCCACTGCGGGGGATGTCGCCCTGCACCAGCGCCTCCGGCAGCTCCGAGAGGAACACCGAGGGCACGGCCGGCTCACGCATGCCGCCCCACAGGCGCCGCTCCGAGGCATGGGACAGGAACAGGCGCTCCTTGGCACGGGTGATACCCACGTAGGCCAGGCGCCGCTCCTCCTCCAGGGCGGCCGGATCCTCGAGGGAGCGGTAACTGGGGAACAGCCCCTGCTCCATCCCCACCAGGAACACCACCGGGAACTCAAGCCCCTTGCTGGCGTGCAAGGTCATCAGGGTGACGCGATCCTGCTCGGTGTCCTTGCTGTCGGCATCGCTGGCCAGGGCGGCGGAGGCGAGGAAATCCTCGAGCGAGCCCTCATCGTTCTCCTCCTGGTATTGCAGGGCGGCGTTGACCAGCTCGTTGAGGTTGCGGCGGCGATCTTCCGCTTCATCGGTGCCGGTGGCGATCAGCTCGGCCAGGTAGCCGCTCTGCTCCATCACCCGCTGCACCAGCTCCGAGGGGGGCGCTTCAGCGGCCCGGCCCTGCAGATCGTTGATCAGCTCGCAGAACTGCAGCAGGCCCTTGGCGGAACGGCCGCCGAGCGTGCGCACGGCCTCGGCATCACTCACCACATCCCAGAGAGGAATGCCCAGCTGGTTGGAGGCATCGGTGAGGCGCTCGATCGTGGTCTTGCCGATGCCGCGCTTAGGGGTGTTGAGCACCCGCAGCAGGCTGACCGTATCGGCCGGGTTCACCAGCAGCTTGAGGTAGGCGAGCACATCCTTGATCTCGCGCCGGTCGTAGAAGCGCAGGCCGCCCACCACCACATAGGGGATGCCCCAGCGCACCAGTGATTCCTCCATCGCCCGCGACTGGGCATTGGTGCGATACAGCACGGCCATGTCGCCCCAGCGGAGATCGGGGTGAGCCGCGTCGAGGGTGCGCATGCGGTGCACCACGGCTTCGGCCTCGGCGATCTCGTCGTCGCAGCGGGTAAGCGTGATCAGCTCCCCTTCGCCACGGGTGGGGCGCAGGACCTTGTCGATCCGCTCGGAGTTGTGAGCGATCAGGGCATTGGCTGCCTCAAGGATGGTGGCGGTGGAGCGGTAGTTCTCCTCCAGCTTGACCATCGTGCGGGTGGCGTCGTCCGGGGCGCCATCGCCGAAATCGTCCTGAAAACCCATCAGGATCGTGAAATCAGCGGCGCGGAAGCTGTAGATGCTCTGATCAGCATCCCCCACCACGAACACCGAACGCCCCTGCCAGTCGTCGTAGGTCTCCGGGTCGCGGCCGTCGGTGACGAGCAGCTTGATCAGGTCGTACTGGGTGCGGTTGGTGTCCTGATACTCATCCACCAGCACATGGCGGAAGCGGCGATGCCAGTAGTTGCGGATCTGCTCGTTCTGGCGCAGCAACTGCACCGGCAGCAGCAGCAGATCATCAAAATCGAGCGCATTATTGGCCGCCAGGGCACGCCGATAGCGCCGGTAGGTCTCAGCCATCAGCTTGCCGCGCTGACCACCGGCATCGGCCTCCAGCTGCTCGGGCATCCAGCCCTGGTTCTTGGCGCTGCTGATGGCCCAGCGCACCTTCTTCGGCTCGAAGCGCTTGGGATCGAGGCCCAGCTCCTGGGTCACGATCTCCTTCACCAGGCTCTGGGTGTCACCCTCGTCGTAGATCGAGAACTGGCGCGTCCAGCTCAGTCCCTCGGGATCGCGGAACTTGTCGATGTCGAAGCGCAGCAACCGGGCGAACAGGGCGTGGAAGGTGCCAATCCACAGCTCCTTGATCACCTCGCGGTAGATGCGCGAGCGCAGCTGGCGCTGCTCCACCGGCGGCAGGGTGCTCCAGGGCTGGCCGAACTGGCTTTGGGCGAGTTTCTGCGCGAGCAACAGCTCCAGCCGCTCCTTCATCTCGCGGGCGGCCTTGTTGGTGAAGGTCACCGCCAGCAGCTCGCCGGGATCCACGCCGTGGTGGCCGATCAGGTGGGCGATGCGATGGGTGAGCGCCCGCGTCTTGCCACTGCCGGCACCGGCCACCACCAGCAGCGGTCCCTCATGGTGGTCCACCGCCTTGCGCTGGGCGTCGTTGAGGCCAGCAAGAAAACTCATGGCTCGTTCGTGGCGTTCCGTCCAAACCGCAACTCAGACATCAACTTCAGAAAGCAAACTCAGATTTCAGCCGGCCAGACCTGAACCACTGCCACGGCGCTCGAGCTCAGCCAGGTCGCGGAAGCTGGCTGAACGCTCCTGCAGCTCGAGGAAATCACCGTAGGCCTTCACCTGGCCACGATCGAACTCGTAAATGCGATCACACCGCTGAACGGTACTGAGCCTGTGGGCGATCACCACAGTGGTACAGCGACGACCGACCACCTCCAGTGCCTCAATCACCTCAGATTCGGTGCGGTTGTCCAGAGCGCTGGTGGCCTCATCCAGCACCAGGAAGCGAGCCTTGCGATAGAAGGCACGGGCCAGGGCCAGGCGCTGCCGCTGACCACCGGAGAGACGCATCCCATTCTCGCCGACCTGAGTATGCAGACCGTAGGGCAATTCAGCGATGAACTCATGCAGCTGGGCAGCCTCCAGGGCTTCCCAGACCCTGTATTCATCAACCTCGCCAGCGAAGACTCCAAAGGCAACGTTCTGCAGAATGCTGCCGTTGAGCAGGGTGATCGCCTGGGGCACCTGGGCACAATTGGCCTGCCAGGCCGGCACATCAAGGCCCTCAACCGGGATACCATCAAGAGACAGAGACCCCTGTTCCGGCGTGAGCAGGCCCAACAACAGGTTGGCGGTGGTGGTCTTACCGCTGCCTGTGCTGCCCACCAGAGCAACACGGGAGCCGACGGGAATGCTCAAGCTCACGCCCCGCAGCACCCAATCATCAGCGTTGGGATAGCGATACCAGACATCGTCGAGCCGGATCGTGTGACGCGGGAACAGACCTGCGGCGGAGGGAACGCCAGGAGTGCGCAGGGTGGGCCGATCAGCAGGCAGTTCCAGGAGCTCGAGCACGCTGCTGAGCAGCGGCAGTCCGCCGCGGAACTGCGTCAGGGAGCGGAAGGCGTCCTGCAACGGGGGCGTGAGCCGGAGAGCAGCGACGGCAATAGTGGCCAGAAATGGAAGGATTGAACTGACCCGGCTGGGATCGCCACTGAGCAACGCCGGAACGGCACCTACCGCAAAGATCATCGTGATGCCGAACGGCTCGATCAGCGCACGGGGCAGATCAGGAAGCCATTCAGTGAGCCAGGAGTAGCGCATCGCCTGAACACCAACCTTGCTGAACTGGCGCTCGAAATGCGGCTCCGAGCTGGTGAGCTGAATGTCTTTGATCGAGTTGAGCGACTCAAACAACACCTCAGCCGACTCACGCTCCAGCCGCATGCGCTGGCGAAAACCATGGCGAAGCCGAGGCGTAACGACGACTGAAATCAACCAGTAGGCAAGAACCAGCCCACAGATCAACAGAACGGCCGGCAGGCGACCGACAAACAGAATACCAAGCGAGAGCAGCAAAATCGAAACTGCTGCGCTCAGGATCATCAACAAGGGCCTGACAACATTGTCGGCCACCCTGTTCATATTGTTGAGCAGCTGCGCACTCAGATCAGCGGTACTTCTAGTGAGGTGATACTCATAGGACTGTCCAAGAATGCGGGCATGGACTTGATCTGAAAGATCGTGCCAGATCCTGGCCGAGAGCCGCAACTGAAAGAACCTGAGCGTGATTTTGGCAACAGAACCAGCCCAGGCCAGCAGAATGAAAGCCAGGATCAGCCACAGACTCTGATCAATGCCATCACCCCCGAACACACGAATCCCGGGGAGGTGATCATCCAGACCGGAACCCACCAGCGCACCGGTGAGACGAGCCACGGCGGCGACCGACAGCAGATCAATCACCCCCGGCATCACCGAAAGGGGAAGCAGAACCAGCAGCGCCCGCGCCCTGGCACGGGGCAGATGGCGCAGAAGCCGACGAAGCTGGTGAAGTGTCTCGCTGCGCATCGGTTCAACCTATGGGCGGGCCCCGCGGCATGCCTCAACCAGGCGGCCACCTAGCCAACCGATCACGCGGGAGATCCGACTGCTGCGCTGACGCCAACGCAGCAGGACAGCCGGCTGCGACCGCAAGGCAGGGGCGCCTGCCGCCTGGCTCTGCCAGTGAAGCTCCACGGCCTGCAGAGCACCCTGCCAACGCCCCAGCAGGCTCTGCTCCGAACAGGCGCTGAGCAGGGCCTCCAGGGCCGCCGGGGTTGCCCGCCAGCGCTCCGGCTGCGCCACCGCCGCCGCGATGCGCTCCAGATCGGCCTCCAGGCTGCCGCAGCCGATCTGGTGGCCGAGATGGCCCGGATCGAGCAGGTCCGCCAGGGCATGGTTGAGGCTGCTGAACACCACGCAGCCGCAGGCGAGGGCCTCGATCGGCGGCAGGCCGAAGCCCTCGCTGACGCCCCGGCCACGCCAGTAGTCGGCCGAGTCGTAGAGCACCACGGTGGCGCTGTTGAACAGGTCCACCAGATCGTCGACCCAGCCGCTCTGCACCTCCACCCGCAGGCCCCGGGCCCGCAGGGCCGGCACCAGCTGCTCCAGGACGTAGGCGCTGCTCTTGCGCTCCTGAACGAGTACATCGATCGGACGAGGCTCACGATCGTGCCGGGCGCCGCGCTCCAGCCACTGCGGCTCAAGCGCGTTGGGCACCAGCAGCAGCGGATTGCGCGGGGCCCGATCGCCCCAGTAGCCGAGGGTATTGCGGCTCACGGCCAGCACCGGCACCCCCGGCGGCAGGTTGAAGCCATAGCCGCTGCTGTGGGCGTGATAGGCCGTGGGGCGGCCCCTCAGGCGGCGCAGCAGCCAGGGCACATCAAACCCCCAGCTCACGATCCAGAGCGGCGCCTCCGCCGGCGAGACCTGCCCCAACGGCTCCGCCCGCAGCAGATCGTCGAGGAAGGGATGGTCAGCCTGGCGCTGGCGGTAGGTGACCACCTGCACCGGCGCCAGACGGCTCAGCAGCCGGGCCGTCTGCAGCTCCACCAGCAGGCCGCCGCAGCGGAACCGGCCGGTGGTACCGGGCACGAGAAAGCGGACGCTGCGCAAGGAATCGCGATCTGCTGCGCCGACTCTGGCTCAGGCGGCGACCGCCTCGGTGCTGCCGGCCCGCTGGCGGCGGGTCAGGAAGCCGAACAGCACCTTGCCGATGGCGGCCACCAGGTTGCCCTCCAGCTCCTGGAACATCTTCATGTTCAGGTGGAAGGCATGGTTGGCCTCCTCGACGATGCGATCGGCCATGGCCTGATCGATCGGCAGGTTGTCGAGGGTGGCGCGGTAGTTGGCCTTGAAGCCCTTCTCGTCGGGAATGGCCTCGAACTCGTAGAAGCGCAGGCCGTCGTGCTCGCCGAGGTTCATCGCCTTCTGGGCGATGTTCTTGAGGATCTGGCCGCCGGAGAGGTCGCCGATGTAGCGGGTGTAGTGGTGACCCACCAGCAGCTCGGGGGCCTCCTGGGCCACCTGACGGATGCGCGCCACATACTCCTGGGCCGCCGGGGTGGCCTTGACGCTGCTGCGCCAGCTGTCGCCGAAGTAGAAGGCCAGATCCTGCTCCAGGGTTTCGCGGCGGTTGAGCTCGGG
>Ga0129333_10006978_pt1 | contig 10698 bp, 14 predicted proteins | sample CPB6_08_DNA_FD_94474 | JGI IMG/M metagenome (GOLD analysis project Ga0129333, IMG submission 94474) | Freshwater to marine salinity gradient microbial communities from Chesapeake Bay, USA - CPBay_Sum_0.6_0.8_DNA | ecosystem: Environmental > Aquatic > Marine > Coastal | place: USA: Chesapeake...
ACTGCGTATCGACTGGCTTGAGCAGTCGCCAGACAAGCGGTTAAACACCATACACGATCTGTGGTGCAATGACGGAGACATCGCAGATGTTCGCGCCGCCATCGATGCGGCGAGGAAGGAGGCGCAGCCGTGAACCAACGACTTGAAATCGCATCACGCATTCTCGCTGGCTTTGCTGCAAATCCGGCGGTCTTTGCGCACAACCCTAATTGTGGATGGTCTCTTGTAAATTGTACCGATGAAGACCTTGTTGGATACGCATTGTCTTTGGCAGATAGGCTGGTGGATACCCAAGCCGCCATCGACGCAGCGAGGAAGGAGGCGCAGCCGTGAAAGACATGACTGGAGTAACCAACAAGTGGGATCGAGCGACACGGGCTGATACGCGGCGCCGGCCAAAGAAAAACACGTCGTGGGTGCCGTACGGCCAACTGTATCGCGAGATCTCCGGCGGCTACTTGTATTTCCTAGCCACACGCACCCGCACCGGGGCGCTAAAAGCGGAGGCACGCGTATGAGCAAAGCCACGCTGGAATTCACTCTGCCGGAAGAGCAGTACGAGTTCAAACAGGCGGCCCACGCGGGCGAGGCGTGGGCGGTGATCCACGACCTCGACTGCGAGATGAGAAACTTCCTGAAACACGGAGACGGTCGATTCAGTTCGCCCGAGGAGTTGGCACGCTACATCCGGGAGCAGCTCAACGAGGTATCCATGACGCTGGATTGACTGAGTTACGGGGGCTCTAGGCTACGGCCGGGGCCCCCAAAAATTTTTTCATTTTTGTATTGCAGTATGTCGGTAGGGCCGTTTGGCTCTGGTCCGTAACTCATCCCTACCATGAAACTCCTCCCTGATCCCGCCGAACGCCTCGCCCTCGACATCCGCCGCAGCGCCGGCACCGATGCCGACCAGACCGCCGCCATCAAGTGGGCCTACGAGTCCCGCCTCGATGCGTGGCTCCCGGCCAACGGCGGCACTGAGACCCCGTTCAACAGCCGCAGCGGCCTGCGCCTGCTGTACTGCTACAACCCCGCCACCGGCAAGCACGCCTACCTCGACACCCGCAGCGACACCATCCTCACCAACGAGGAAGCCCAGTACGCCCTCGGGCTCCTGTGAACCAGTCAACCCGCCACTCACCCACTCATCCCTACCATGATCGTCATCAACACCCGTACCGTGCCCGCGACTGACACCAAGGGCACCCGCGTCATCGCACAGTTCGCCGACACCGGCTGGACTCGCCACCGCCACGAGCAGCCGTGGAACTACGCCGAGAGCGACACCGAGAACCACATCGCCGCCGCCAAGGCGCTGTACGCCCGCGAGGGCCGGCGCAACGCCGATTACGTCGGCGGCGGCGACGCCGGCCGCGCCAAGCAAGTCCACCTGTTCCAGATCAGCTACTGAACCAACCTCCTCCCTACCATGAAAACTAAACAACGCTTCCGCCTTAAAGGTTACCGCAACCTCGGCCCGACCACCTCGCTGACCATCCGATTCTTCGCGAGCGAGTCAGAGGCGACAACCTACGCCGCCAGCCACCCGCGCCCGTTCGGGCGGGTCGTCATCACCAAGGTCGCCTGAACCCCCAGAATCATCCCTACCATGAAATACTACGCCATCACCGTCACCTACACGCGCCAGCAAAGCCCAGATCGCATCACCTGCGACATCACCGTCAAAGCCACCAGCCGCGCCGAGGCAATCCACAAGGTGTCCGCGCTCATCCAGACGCCCGAATACCAATACATCGACGCCGACCGCGTGAACGCTATCGAGCTGACCAAGTTCTAACCCGCCACGACCACCATGAAGTACCACATTTACGCACCCGACCGCGCCAGCGGCGTCAAGGGCGACTTCTACAAGATCGGCGAGCTCACGCCCGGCGCCAGCCTCGACAACTGCTGGTTCGGCGAAGTTCGCCTCTGGCACCCGGAGAACGGATTCCGCCGCGGCCAGTTCAAGATCGGCGAGTACTGGCTCGTCGACGACGAGGAGCACGAGGATATGCGCAAACAGTTCGATCGGTATTCCGAGCTCGCTGAGAGCGTCGAGGAATGACGTATCCAGCACCACACTACAGCCCCGGTTTTCCGGGGCTTTTTTGTGCCCCGAAAAATCTTCAATTTATGTATTGACGTAAGTGAATCCCGGCCCCACCGTCAGCCCGTCAACACGACATCCCTACCATGATCACGCTCAACATCGTATCCCGCCACGCCAAGCTGTCCGACGCCGTCGCCGCCGCCGGCATCGACCTGTCTTACAACGAGCCGCTCGCCCGCGCCGACCTCGCCCGCGACGACCGCGACGCCCGCATCCGCGAAGCGTTCGTCGTCACCAACTCGCGCAGCGGCGAGACCGAGGTCTGGTTCCGGTACGCCTGCGACCTCCAGCTCCTGAACCAGTACAGCCCGTTCCACTCCTGCCTGCACAGCAGCCCGTTTTCGCACGTCATCTTCAGCGAGACGGAGATCACCATCAGCGAACCGCGGTACAGCCGGAACGCCCGCAAGACGCTCGCCACGCTGCCGGGCTGGACGTTCGCGGCAGTCTGAAAGACGGGGTGACAGGTCGCCCGGGGTCCAAAGCCCCGGGCTTTTTCATGCCCGGTCCATCACGGCAACTTATGCAGGGCGACGGAGCGGCTTATGGGCGGGACACAATTATTTTGGGGTCGGTTGGGGATTAATACCCAAAACCGGAAAACTGGGTGACAGGGTGACAGGCGGTGACGGGGCCTTGTCACCACTTAACTGATTGCCTGACTTACGGATAGACCGGAATGACAAAGGTGACACGTTTTTCTGAACCCATATACCTAAGACATATACCCATTACCCAATACACCATACCCCATACCCATACACCCTTATCTATTCCTTATAATTAAAAAAGTTGTCACCTTTGTCACCAAGGGGTTAAGTCGTTGATGCTCTAAGCCCGGTTGGGTGACAAGGGGTCTGTCACCTCGCGTCACCACTGTCACCGCAAGAAAACCCCGCTTTCCTTGCGATTTACGGGCCTTTGCCGCCCCCGACCCTTGTCCTGACCTTCCCCGCGCCTTTGATGGGCCTCGTTTTCAATCCTGCGGCCCGCCTACCCCTTGCGCCGGCCGGCCGGACCGAGTACTTTGCCGCGTCCCGTGGCACGTCCCAACATCTTCAGCGAGGTCCACCTCAAGTTTATCCGTCACGCGTATATGCGGATGATGCTGCCGCCGAGCGAGGTCACGGCGCACCTCAACGCGAAGTACCAAACGAGCTACGCAGTCACGCAGGTGCAGCGCGTGATCAACAACCGCGGATGGTCGAAGCGCCGGAAGTTGGTCGTCGAAAAAGCCGGGGCGGTCGAGGAGAAGAAAGATTCGGCGATCGTGCGCGAGCTCGCAACGAAGCACGCGGCGGTGATGGACAAGGTCGCAGAGGGAGCAGTCGCTGGCCTCGACCGTGCCGCGTCATTCGTGAGAGATGCTCGCGACGCGCGCTCGCTGAACGCCGCAGCCTCCGCGCTCAAGTCGTTGACCGCAACGTACCGCTGCGCTGCCGGTATTGACAATTCAACTACGCGCTCAGGTCCGAGCGTCTACACGTTCAACTTCGCGTCACACAACCCCGACGCAGCCGTTGCGGCGAAGCCCGTGGTCGAGATCTCCGCCGACTCTGGCCCGGACTCTGGCCACGACACTGACCTCGACGACGCCGACTGACAGGCAGCTCGAGCTGCGCGCCCGCGCCCCGCTCCACCCCGACCGCAACCTCGGACCCCGGGCAGGCTGGTATCGCAGCACCCACCCCTCGGTATCGGGCCAAGCCCCACCGCCGGCAGTAGACCCGGGACGTCGGCACCCCCACCCTACCCGGTGGCCGGGGTGGGGGTGGCCCCCCGCCCGCCCGGGGGCGGCTTCGCTGCGTTCTCTGGCCACAGAGCGCGGTTCGTTTTTTCGTTTTCGCTACTGGGCCTGTAAGAAATTGCGGGGCGTTTTTCTTACATCCCTGCGCGCCCTTGACCGGATCCCCGGCACCCCGTATCCCGGTCGCCTGCGCAGTCAGTAAGTCGTTCATCGGGCAGACGGGCTCCATGCCCGTCTGAAAAGGCGCGGGGCTTTTGCCCTTCCGTCGTCCCCGCCTCTTTGCCCCGTCGCTCGGTAGCACCGGCGACCCGACACCCCGTTTCACCGCGGGGTGTTTCGTTCCCGGCACCCACTTGTCCGGCGATCCGGGTTCCGGTATGACTGGCGTCACGATGCTCCACTCACGAGAAATTTCCCCCGAGTCCGACTGTTGCCAGAAGCCCATGACCCACCGCCAGCGCGGTGAGCAGGCGATGTGCTCCGAGGCTTCCTGCAAGCCCGAGGGCGGCGGCTGGAAGCAGCAGCACGCCAAAGCGCGCTCCGCCGGCATGGCTGGTGCAAAGAGCAGCGCCACTGGTTTCGGATCCCGCGGCCGCTCGGCTTCGGTCTGACCTCTCTTTGCGCGGCGGGGAGTTCCGCGTGCGCCAGAGCTACGGCGCGAGTCGCCTGCTCGACGAGCCTCGCGCCCCGCCGCGCTCTAATTTCCCGGTGACCCCTTGAGCGGCGAGCCCGCTCGTGCTACCACACTCGCGTGGAAACTTTCACGATCAAGCGAAACGACACACTGCCCGCGCTTGAGGCGGTGCTCTCTGATGACAGCGGCCCCGTCGATCTGTCTGGCGCCACCGTGTTTTTCACGATGACGCAGGTTGCCGCGAACTCGTGCGGCGAGTATGCTCCGGTGAGCGGCTCCGCGAAATTCAAGAAGCAGGGCGTCGTGGTCGGTCTGCAGACGGTCGGGTCGCCGACGCGCGGCAAGGTGCGTTACGAGTGGAGCGGAACCGACACCGACACGGCAGGACTTTTTGCCGGAGAGTTTGAAGTTCAGTTCGGTTCATCCGGCCGCTGGACGTTTCCGAGCGTAGGGACAATTCCGATACTGGTTTCCGAGGACATCGCTTGATGGCCGCACAACCGACAGCCACGGTCGACCTGCTAGGAGAGTTTCGTACTGTAGAAATTCTTCCGCGGTCTACGTCCGTTTCGGTTGTTGCGGCTGCAAAGTTGATGGCCGTCCTGCTTCTGTCGGTCTCCTCCGCTGAAGTGGCGCCCAACAACTCTACCGCTGGGTCTCTTGACGGCCGGGTGCTTGAGCCTCTGATCGACGCGAACGGAGTAGCCTTCGATGACGGCAGCGGCGGCGCGTTCCACATTTTCTGACCTATGTCGCGCATCAAAGATCTTCAAGCGGAGGCGCTGATCCCGGCTGCGGACGATTTTGCGGTTATCGACGGCCAGACCAGCGGCCCGCGAAAAATTCGGCTGGGAAGCGCCGCGGTCAAAACGGCGCCGACCAGCGGCAATGCGTCGGCCGGTCAGGTGGTGCTCGGTGACGATTCGCGACTAGCTGCCGGCGCCGCGCTGACCTCCGTGGTGGTCAGCAACGTGCAGGACGGCGACCTTCTCCAGTTCGACAACTCGACAGCCACTTGGCGAAACTCACAAAAGTCGCTATTGACCGACGGAGGTAACTACTAGCCATGCCCAACACCCTTCGCATCAAACGCCGCGCTTCTGGTAATGCCGGCGCCCCCGCGTCGCTCGCCAACGCCGAGCTGGCGTTCAACGAAGTCGACAACACGCTGTACTACGGCAAGGGCTCGGGCGGCGCCGGCGGCACGGCGACTACGGTCGAAGCCATCGGCGGCTCCGGCGCGTACGCGACGCTTACTTCGGCGCAGACCATCAGCGGCGTTAAGACGTTTTCCGCGCTGCCCGCGATCAGCGCATCGCTCTTGACGAGCGACAACAGCACGAACGTCGCAACTACTGCGTTTGTGAAGGGGCAGGGCTACCTGACCTCGGGATCCAGCATCACGTCGGCTGCCTCGCAAGACGCGACCATCGGCGGCACGATCGGCGCGGTTACTGTTGCGCTGAAAAACGTCGGATCCGTGGGCACCTACACCAAGGTCACGACCGACGCGCAGGGCCGCGTCAGCTCTGGCACCACGTTGTCCGCGTCGGACATTCCTACGCTGACCGCGTCCAAGATTTCTGACTTCGACACGCAGGTGCGGACGAGTCGCCTCGACCAGATGGCGCAGCCGACCGCGGTGGTGCAGATGAATTCCCAGCGGATCACGTCCCTCGCGACTCCGGTCTTTTCCACGGATGCCGCGACGAAAGGGTACGTCGACACCGCCGTGCAGGGTCTGGACGCCAAAGCGTCTGTTCGGTTGGCGACCACCGCGAACATCGCCACGCTCGGTGGGTTTCTGACGGTCGACGGAGTCACGTTGGCGGAAGGCGATCGGGTGCTGGTGAAGAACCAAACCACGGCTTCGCAGAACGGCATCTACACCGCACAATCGGGATCGTGGACCCGCTCGTTTGATGCGGATTCTTGGGACGAGCTTCGTTCTGCGTTCGTTTTCGTTGAGCAGGGCACCGTGAATGGTGACACCGGCTGGACCTGCACAGTCGACACGGGCGGCACGCTGGACACCACGGCAGTCAATTGGGTGCAGTTCTCTGGCGCCGGCAGTTATCTGGCTGGCACCGGCCTTTCGCTCTCCGGCAACACGTTCAACGTCGTCAACGGCGTCTACACTACCGGAAATCAAAGTATTGCTGGTCAAAAGACTTTTACTGACGCGCTCTATGCGACTGGCGGTTACTATGAATTTTTGATGGATGGGTTGACGGACTTTTTTAAGTTCCGCAACGCCAGCAATCAAACCGTCGGAGTTTTTGGGCGAGCGAACAACGTCTTCTATTTCAAAGCAGGCTCCGGGACTACGAGCGGACTTTCTTTCGGCACTAACAGCACGGCTGATGCATTACGCATCTTTGACAACGGGTCAGGAACTTTCGTTGGGGCGGTTACCGCGACGCAATTCAACGGGTCCGGCGCCGGGCTAACTACTTCGACTGTTCCGATAGCTTCGCTAGTAAGCGGCGACTTCTCGGGGAAAATCACCTCCGGGACTTACAGTATCAACATTTCGGGCAACGCTGCGACGGTAACCAACGGAGTTTACACGAACGTCGCTTACGTTGACCCGTTGTTCATCAACTCGTTGTCGAAGTCCAAGGTCGGCCTCGGCAACGTCGAGAACACAGCTCTGTCGACGTGGGCTGGATCCAGCAACATCACGACCGTCGGTACGCTCAGTTCAGGCACCGTGCCCACTTCGCTTCTGTCAGGTGATCTGGACGGCGGTACTTTCTAATCTCAGTTAATCAGTCCCCCGCCGTAAATACGGCGGCAGTTTTCGGAGTACATACTCATGCCCAACCGAATCATTCTCAAACGGTCCTCGGTCGCGGCGAAAGTTCCGCTGGCCGCGGATCTTTCCGCCGGCGAGTTGGCGATCAACCTCGCCGACAAGCGGCTGTTCTCGAAGGACGGTGCCGGGAACGTCATCAACGTCACGGTCGACGCGACGCACGTCACCAGCGGCACCCTCCCTGCGGCACGGCTCCCCGCGTTCAGCGGCGACGCCACCAGCACCGCCGGCACGTCGGCGCTGACGCTTGCGAATAGCGGCGTAACCGCCGGCACCTACACCAAGGTGACCGTTGACTCGAAGGGCCGCGTGACTGTCGGAGCGTCGCTCGCTTCGGCCGATCTTCCGACGTACACGGGGACGATCACTTCGTCGCAGGTCACGACGGCCCTCGGATTCACGCCATACAGCTCCGCGAATCCTAACGGCTACACGAGCAACGTCGGCACGGTGACGAGCGTCTCGGGCACCGGCAGCGTGAGCGGCCTGACGCTCACCGGCAGTGTCACGACAAGCGGCTCACTGACCCTCGGCGGTACTTTGTCGCTTACGTCGGCGAACGTCACGACCGCGTTGGGCTTCACGCCCTACAACAACACCAACCCGAATGGGTACATAACAAGCAGCGGTTCCATCTCTGGTAACGCCGGGACCGCCACAACGCTTCAGACTGCGCGAACGATCAACGGAACCAGTTTCAACGGCAGCGCAAACATTGACACGACGGAGTGGGTTCATTCGGACCGTGATTTTCCTAACGGCACGTTAATCACGACGAACATCAACTACGGCGTCACTAATGGCGACCCTTGGGTTCTCGAGATACGAGGTAACAGCTACGGAAACATCATCCCGCTCGATCTGTTGGTTCAAGGCTACATCTACGCCGACACGATCATCAACTATGGCGGGATTTCCAACGGCTATCCTATCTCTGGTTTGGTGGCCATCAACGTCAGCGGGAATCTGTGCTTCTGGTTCCCAAGTCAAGGATACTGGAACGGGTACAACGTCAAAGTTTACTCCGCCTACGCGACTCGGGCGACGAATCGCGTTACATCCATCACCGGAGTTGCGAAGCCGACCAGCACGAAGGAAGTTGCGCTGTCGTCCTCGATTCGGCAGGCGCTGCACAGCAGCAACTACACCTCGTACTCGCCGTCACTTACCGGATCTGGCGCCAGCGGAACTTGGGGAATCAACATCACTGGAAGTGCCGCTTCAATTACGGGCACTTACAGCGGCTCGCTGACCTCATCTCAAGTTACGACGGCCCTCGGATTTACTCCATACAACGCGACGAACCCGAACGGCTACACCTCCAACACTGGAACGGTCACGAGCGTTTCAGGCACTGGCACCGTCAGCGGTTTGACGCTCACCGGCAGTGTCACGACAAGCGGCTCGCTAACTCTCGGGGGCACACTCAGCGCGGGCATCGCCAACATTTCCGACCTGCACCGGCTGTTCAACAACTTCGGCGACAACCACGGCGCGAGAACTTCGTTCGACGCCACCTCACCGAGCTACAACTTCGGGTTCCGTTACATTCAAGGCAGCACGAATGGCCCCGGCGTGAACAGCGCGAGTCAGTACTATTCTTTGTACGTCGGGCTTGGGAACGATTACCCCGCAACAGGGGCTGGTTCCTACGGCATGATGATCGCCGTACCCCGCAACGTCTCCACGCCGTATCTTGCGGTTCGATACAACGAGTCTAACACTCTTGGGTCTTGGCAGAAGATCAGTGCCGGATACGCGGACACTGCTGGAAGTGCCGGGACCGTAACCAACGGAGTCTACACAACCGGCACCTACGCGGACCCCGCGTGGATCACGTCTCTCGCGAAGTCCAAGGTCGGCCTCGGCAACGTCGAAAACACGGCGCTGTCTACGTGGGCTGGGTCGGCCAACATCACCACGCTCGGCACGATTGCCTCGGGCACCGTGCCCGTTGCGCGTGTGAGTGGTCTCGCTACCTCCGCAACGACCGACACGACCAACGCGGCAAACATCTCCAGCGGAACGCTGCCTTCGGCTCGGCTCACCGGCACCTACGCAATCAGCGTAAGCGGAAACGCGGCAACGGCGACGACCACGGACAACATCAACGGCCGCGCCTTCCTCAACCGCGATTCAGGCAACGTCCTCGGCCAAGATTCGTACACGACTAATGGCGTTGGCTACGTTAACGGCACCTCGCTCTTCAGCCAGTCAGATGGTGGGCTGTACGCGTCGGCGTACAGCACGTCGTGGGTTCACCAAATCTATGGAGACTTTCGCACGGGGCAGATCGCAGTCCGTGGAAAAAACAGCGGAACGTGGCAGGCGTGGCGCGTCGTCCTAGACCAAACTAACTACTCCTCCTACGCGCTACCACTGACCGGAGGAACCGTTTCCGGCGTCACGACGTTTAGTAGCAACACCACGTTCAACGCTTCTCCGACGGTCAACGCGTATCTGAACTGCAGCCAGTGGTTCAACATTACGGGCGGCGCCGGGTACGGATTGTACGGCAACGGCACTAACGGAGCGCATTTTTATTTGAACAGTGGTAGCTACGGACCGTGGAAGATTCTCGGATCCCGTAACGGCTGGAGCGGGCTTGAGTTTGGCGGTCTGAGTAACGGCGACGTCACGATGATGATCGGCACAGCCTCAAGCACCTCCGGCTTTTATAACACTTCGTACGGGTGGCAGTTTTATTGGGGCGGCGGCACTATTTGGATGTCTACGGCCTCGTATGGAGGTGGCACGCTGTATGCCGTGTTAAACTCCAACAACTGGGGGGTCTACATAGGTGCGTCTTCGCTGGGGCTCGGCAGCGGCAACAACGTCACGTTCAACTCGGTCAGCGACGCGATCGGAAACCTGCGCACCATCGTTCAAAACTCTCAGTCTGCCGCGTACACGCTCGTCGCAACCGACTCCGGCAAGCACATCTCGATCACGACTGGCGGAGTCACAGTGCCGTCCGGTGTGTTCTCGGCCGGTCAGGCGATCACGATCTACAACAACAGCGGCTCGAACCAGACTATTACGCAGGGCTCCAGCGTCACCATGTACCTCGGCGGCACTGCCACTACCGGCAATCGCACGCTCGCGCAACGCGGTGTTGTTACCGTGCTTTGCGTCGCGTCCAACGTGTTCGTCATCTCGGGCGCTGGGCTGACCTGATGAGCATCCAGCAGATGTTATTTTCGGCTTCGGCCGCCACCAACCAGATCGTCGCCACCGGCGGGACTGTCGTAACTGACGGCGACTGGAAGTATCACTATTTCTATTCGACGGCAAATATCACGTTTACCTCGTACGCTAGTAGCGCGTATTCGGTTAAGGTGTTGCTGGTAGGCGGTGGTCAGGATGGCTGGGGTGGCGACCCCAGC
>Ga0129333_10006979_pt1 | contig 10698 bp, 4 predicted proteins | sample CPB6_08_DNA_FD_94474 | JGI IMG/M metagenome (GOLD analysis project Ga0129333, IMG submission 94474) | Freshwater to marine salinity gradient microbial communities from Chesapeake Bay, USA - CPBay_Sum_0.6_0.8_DNA | ecosystem: Environmental > Aquatic > Marine > Coastal | place: USA: Chesapeake Bay...
TCAAGATAATTTAATAATAATTTATTTTTATCTATCTCGCTATCATTATTTCCCTTAGAGTTTATCAAACTACTACGAATATTTTCTAAATACTTTGCATTTCCATCAAAAAATCTAACTATAATTTCAGAAAAAAATAATAAGCTAAAAAAAGATAAAGAAATTATTAGCATAATTTTTAATCTTTTAAGCATATATAAATTATAAATAAAAATAAGATACTGTCACTAATCAAATTATAAATATAAACTAAATTTATTAAAAAAGAATAATACAAATTATTCATATATTTATTATCGTGATAAACAAGATGTAACATAATAGTATTGTTTAGGATAAATAAAATTATATCTCTTTAAAGCATTAACAGCACATTTAAAATTATAAAAATGAAATGTTATTTCATATCCTTTATTACCCATCTCCCAGATATTGCTACCATATGACCGTTTATATACTATATTATACTCATATATTTCTCGCAAAATGAATTCAAAATTATTTAAAGAGTTTTGATAATCTTTTTGAGTCTTATAAATATTATCTACGAACTTCTCTCTTTTTTTAACATTACTGTAATTATCTATTCTTAAAAGATTATTCTCTATGTCAAACTCTTTTAACTTTATAATGGCTTGATCTCTGATATTAGTTTTGTCAAGTAAAGTATTTAAAATATTAATATATTTATTATAATCATAACCATTCTCTACTATTATATCAAAATTACTTATACTTATATTAATATTAGAAAAAGCAGAGTATTTATCTTTATTAGCTAATATAAAACTCTCTAACATATTAAAATCAATATTACTATAATTATAAATATAATCATTTAACATTGAAACAATAATTTGTTCTTTTATCTCATTATTAAGATATAAAAATAACTTTTCGTAATCTAAATTATTACTTTCATTAGGAAAATATGATAATTTTTTATTAGGATATTCTGAAAAACCGCATACTGGCGTACTTAAAACAGAAACTTTACCTAGATCTAATTTACAAGTAAAAAAGGGTAAATCAGCACTGCTATAAATTACTTGATTTGGAGTAAAAACTAAATCATAACTTGTTGAATCAAACATTTTTTTATAACTTATAAAAGTATCTTCTAAGCTAATATTATCTTTTTTTAATTTATAAAGTTCGATTATTAAATTGTAAAATTCTACCGCCCCATAACTATTTATACTTGAATTAAATTGTGGTAACTCAAATTCGCTATTTCTAACCTTCTTAGCTATCATAATAGCATGATTTAATAAATCATTAATAACACTAATATCATTATTATTATATAATTCTTTATCAAAATCTTCAATATAAATAGCTTGTGAAAAATAAGGAAAAGCAGGGAAATACTCATATGTATCAAAAGAATTATCGCTAAATCTTACTAAACTATTAAAACCACAAAAATAGCGATCGCTATTAAAATAACTAACTTTATCTTTAAATGTACTACTGCTTCCAATAAGAACCCCCTCTGGAGGATTAAGATATTTACCAACTTCTGGTTGGTAACTAAAATCCTTTGCTAAAGCATATATATCCTCGCTATAGCACTTACCCCAGAAAGTATTAGGAAGATAGGTAAGCAATTTATACCCTGGTATTTTTTTAGGCATACCTTGCTTCTGATCAGGTATCATAATTATCTCTTTATACTTAGAACTATTTAATTTATCACTGCAATTAAGATATGAGAATATTTCTAAAACCTGTACTCCATTACCATCGCCTTTCGTATTAAAACCATTTTGTAAGTAACTATTAATAGCTTTATTGGGCGGCTCTAAACAAAATTCAACTCTATGTTCAATTAGTTCATATATAAAATTTATATATACAGCACTGTTATTATTATAAAAATCAAAATTTGTAATCTTAACCGCTCCTGCTTTATTTAAAATACTTAAAGTTTTATCATCAATCTGTCTTTGATCATTAAATTCTTCAATATCATAGCGATTCTTGCCATTAGCGATAAATGGGTTGCTAAAAGATAAGATAACTGCTAGCACCGCTATAACAAAACCATAATACTTATAATTAGAAAATTTAGCTAATAAAAATGTAATAAAAAACACAATTAAGCCAAAATTATAATTAAACTGATGCTCCTCATAACCTATAAATATAGTAAATATATTAATTAAAGTAAATGATAAAAAGAGCAAAAATATTTTTTTATTAAAATAACTTCGATTAATGAAAAATAATAAAATAGGAGCAAAGATGAATATAACCGCTAATATGATAGTAATATATTGATAAGAGCTATTTCCAATAATACCATTACTATAAGCATCAAAAATTGGGAAATTATATAAAATATTATTAACTAAAAATTTAAATATAAATATTTTATTTTCGGAATTACTAGCTACTTTATCAAAAATCCGTTCTAATGAAAGAAAAATATTTATAAAAATAATTAACCAATTAAATATTGCAAAACTAAAAAGGAGTCTATACTTAAACTCTCTAAAAAAACCCATTTGATATAACGAAAAAAGTATATATAAAAAAACTGTAAGACTAAAAGGTAATGCTACTAAATGGATCTGAACCATTAAAGCCGAAAATAAAATTACCATAACAGCAAAAAAAGTATTTTTACTTTTAAAAAAGACAAGTAACGAGGCAACTAATGCTAACGAATACCAAGGCATAGGAGACATCGGTAAAATACATTGAGTTGATAAAGTATAGCAACTTCTTGGAATTATAGTAAGTATAATTAAGGCAAATAAGATAAAAGCCATATTTAAGGAAAAATACTTTTTAATTATAAAACAACTATAAAAAAATAATAAGATAAAGAAAATTTCAAATATGTATAATGCTGCAATAAAACTACTTACTGACGTTAGAGATGAGACTAAGTAACTAAATGTAAGAAAATAGAGATAACCAAAGGGGCCAGGCTGAAAATTATCACCTTGGTAAGTAAAGCTTCCTAAAATTGTAAACGGCTCTAAAAAAACACCATATACTTGAATAAATTCTAATCGTTCTTTAGCAGATGGAAGTAAGTTTCTTGGAAGTAAAAATGTGCTCTCAACGATTTTATATGCAGAAAAGAAAAAAATAAAATAAAACAAATATGATAAATTATTATTATTAAAAAATTTTATCTTACCTATCATACTAATACTCTCGTAAAAAAAATAAATTTGTCATAATTATTTAAGTAAAATTGACAAAAAAATAAAAAAATGATAATAATTATATGTTAAAAAATATTGAGAAAAATAAAATTTATTATAAATTAATAAAAAATAAATTTGATATTTTTGTTTTTGCCGTTTTTTCAATATTTATCTATAAAAATAATTTATTATTTTCAGCTTTAAATATGAAATCAGATTATCTACCAGGAGCTAATGTTAGGAGAGAATACCTAATCGGACATATTATATCTGAAAATCCTTTCTACCTAGGGGGTGCGTACTCTGGCTCGCTCACCGGCAACCATCCAGGACCAATACCTTATAACTACCCTTCCGCCATAGGATGGTTATTATATGATTTATTTCCTAATAAAGTATACCCTTTTTATATTACCTATAATATTTTATATCTAATATCTCTTACTTTAATCGGTATATCTTATTTATTAATTAAGAAAATTTACAACAATGAAACCTCATCACTATTTTTGATACTAATTATGGCTTCTTTTATATTTAATAATGGCTCAGCTTATACTACAGGTCTTCCTACATATTTTAATCCAGGATTAACACAGATATTATCAATTGTGACAATCTTCTCTCTTTTAGCTCAAATAAGATATCATAACTTAAAATATACCTATCTAACTATATTTGTTTCAGGGCTATTAATGCAAAACCACTTAGCTACACTACTATTCTCAACAATAGCAATGAGCATATCACTATATAATTTATATATAAATAAAAAAAATGTAAAAAAAATCATTATGATATTTTCGCTAACTCCATGGATCCAAACAATAATTAGAGTATTAACAGAGTTCGAAAGTGTAGTCGACATCTTAAAATATATGAATTACCGTTCAGATAGCGTGTCAAACAACAGAGCAACATTAATAAATCAACTACCATTTAACAGCGTTCTCCAAAAATTTAACATCTCTAATGCTAGGGAATTAAGTAACGCCGATAGTTATGCGATAATATTTATAATTATATTTTTATTATTACCTATAGTAAATTATCTAATCCTTAATAAATCTTTTACTCTAAACACAAAACAAAAAAATATCTTAAAAACTCTAACATTATTATTTCAAATTGATATTATTATAAACTTGATAATAACAAAAGAACCGCATCAACATAATCATCTTGCGGCTTACTCATACATGTTTATTGTAGTTATTTTATATTTAATAACTGTAAAAATAAAACAAACTAAAACAAAATATATATTTTATTTATTTTTATCAATATTTATATTACTTAATAATAATAGCAAAAACATAACACTTTCTGGAAATAATAATTTGTTAACAACTAATGCAATAATTAAACTAAAAAATTCACCAATAAAAATAGAAAAATATGATCATTACAATATGATATCGTCAGGATATTTAGATCTAGTATATGAGCTGATAATAAATAAGGTTGATTTCTGTCTAACTAAACCAGATCTAAATAATATAAAAAAGTTATTCTATCCAAATCAAGTAAAGAGTTTAACTGCAAATCTAGGTTTTATAGAGCATCTTTATTGTGATAAAAATCAAGAAAACGATAAGAACCGTAAAGCTATATATCTATTTGAAGATGCTACAGCAACCTTACCTGCAAGAATAGCAAATTTGTCACTAATAACCAGGTTACCTAACCTTGATAACAGAGCGTGTAATGATGAATATTATATATTTGAAGGTATAAAGCAAAAATATCATGATAACTGTGGGGTGTATAATAGTTATCCTCCCTTGATAGATCTATCACTTTATATAGATGATTTACCGATCGACATAAACGAGCAAATTGATAATAATATATACACAGAAAAAAAATATGATTCAATTGATTGGACTAATAAAAACTGTATAAAGACCTGTAAAAATCTATATTTAGATATAAATCAACAAATAAATTCAATAACATCTATTTATAATTACATTGCTAATGAAAAAATTAACTTTGAAAACTATGAATTCAAAATAAGTAATATTATTTCAAAGTATAAAAGTCTGTATACGAAATTAGAATTTATAAAAAATATAAAAGTAAATGATGATGGCATACTAGGATATATAAATATTTATTATAACGAAAAAAATGATGATGAAAAGATACATCTACATTATAATGACAAAGATAAATTCAAAAAAAATAAATTTAATTGTATAGTAAATGTTAACAAATCAGAAGAAAAAGTATTTTATAGTTACCCTGAGTGTAACTATAACGATATTTCAAAAATAAATATATTGCTAAACGAGAAAATATATAAAAAGGCAACGATGACTGAGATTTACAAAAAAATATATCAAAATTATAATGGAAAACCACTTATTTTAAGTAATATAATATCAGTATTAGAAAAAACAGATACAACAAAAACCTCAAATATAAATAACTTTAAAGTTATAAATTATAATAATAAAATTTCTAATAAAAACAAACTCTTCAATAATGGCAAAAATACGACTAGCAATTATGAAAAAGAGTATGTAGATAAGTACCCCATAGTTGGAATATCTGTAGTAATTAACTATAATGACAAGGATATGTATAATAGTTGTACCGCAAATATTTATCAGCCTTGGTATTACATAATACCTGATTACTATCATATTGATATAACAGAGTGTACAAAATAATAAAAAAATCTAAAAATAAATATTTACTTTTCCAATGTAAAGGCAAAATCAGCTAAACGCCAAGAACCTTCATTGCAACCTAAGCTTTCTTTTGCAATAATAATTATCCTGCTCTCTTCCCCACCTGAAAACTTATAAGTTACATTATTCCTTATTTTTTGAAATTTACTAATTACCTGATTACCTAAACTATCATACCCGCCTATTGCTAAAAGCAAATCTTCCTGGAAAAAATCAAACTTAATTGAAAATACTTTATTCTCGGCATCATATCTTTTTATAGGAATCCTTATATGCTCTCTGCCTAAACTTGCACATAACGCATGATCTAAAGTAATTGTAGAACTATCTTCTGTAAAATTTGTACTATAAATATATTTTGAAATATTATTATAATCTTTCTTTAATACTCCAATTAAGTAGTTATCTTCTATTATAAATTGCTTTACCATCTCTGATTTTTTGTAACCAACCTTATTATTTTTAGATATAAAACTACTAACTAATTTCTCTCTAATTTTATATAAATTTGCATCAATTATAGAATTAAGTGTTACTGCAGAATAATGAGTATCTTTAAAATTTGAAAAAAGATGACAAGAACTGAAATTACACCTCTTGATGTTATTGTTAATAGCATCAATATTTTTATAATTATCAAAAAATAAAAAACCAAAACCGCCTAAAGTTCTGTAAAAATCAGATATTTTTAAATCACCATAGTAATCTTGAAAGCTAACATTATTATTACTAATATTAAAAGCTAGATCAAAAATAAAAATATCCAAATTGGTAGAATTAACAATATTTTTATAATTATATAGCATCTCGTTATAATCTAAGTAGTTAGCGTTATTTTTATCACCAATATTGATAAAATGTTTATCATAATTAGCCAAGCATCTATTTGATTTTATAGCAAGCGTGATATTAGGTAAAAATCTATTAATAAATGAGTCAAATACGATATTCTCTCTATCTAAACAATTTAAAAACATAATACTCTCTTTTGGAATATAACTAAATTTATCACTAGTTTCACCAAAGGTACGAAGATCACTATAATTAAGACTTAATAAAACTATATCAAAATAATCCTCTTTTATCTTACCATCCAAAAACCATCTATGGTAGTCATTATAATTGGCACCTATATTACTAAGTTTTATAAAATTAAAATGATACTCACTATCTATTTTATTAAGTTTACTCTCCAAGATTGCAATCCAATTTATATCACTATCAAAATTACCAGCCCCTTCTCCAAAGGAATCTGAGACCGCTAAAACATTTATTATTTTTTTTGAAATTTTAGATATATCACCATTTATTTCTTTTACAAATGGAGGATATCGTAGCCTCTCACCTAAATTATAGCCGGTATAAAAAAATCTTCTCGAAAGAACATTATTCTCTCGCTGCCATTCAGAAAAATTATCTTTTAACATAAAATCCTCTATGCCAGACTTCTTGATATCAATATAAATATCATTAGTACTTTGATTATTAAAATAGATATTTTTTTTCATAAAATCATCAATAAACGAGTCATACTCTAGATTACTAATAAGATTAGATTTACTGCCTAAACATTCTAAATTAGAGTAAGAAGCACGTAGACACTCTTCAAGTTTCTTATAGTCACGCTCTATCAATAATTTATGTAACTCTTTATAAAATCTAGGATCAGAACTCTCTTTTACTCCTAGTAGTATATTATTCTCAATATTATAACCATAAGGTCGATTTTTTATTAAATAATATTTTTCAAAGAAAAAAAATAATATAAAAAGCAAAAATATCATAATAATAAAAAGAATTCTAATTTTGCTAAACATAAAAAATCTCATACTATAACTTTACAAATAAAAAAAATTAGTCAACAGGTTTGGAAAAAATCTTCTGTAGAGATTTTATAGTACTTCTACGCTGTGCAATAGTTTTTGATTCTGATATTTCTTCATTATTTAAATCTTCATAACCATAAGGTAAGACATCTTCTAAAACAATCTCTCGATCTAACGATAAAATATCAATATCAGATTCTTTAATTCCTTTATATCTAACAATAGCACTGCTCCAAGAAAATAGCCAGAAGGAAAAATATCTAAAATAATCTGGGACTACTTTTCTCCTACTAAAACATAAAAAGAATGCTTTTAGAACATATTTAAAATTTTCAAATTTAAGCAAATTATATGCTCTTTTATATAATTGAGATCTGCCGACTTTACTTTCTAAAACTAATTTTAAGAATAAAAAAATATTGCCAAAACCTGGTGAATCGAGCTTAATGTAATTTCCAGAATTAAGATTATCTAAGTAATTTTTCAATCTTGAATAATTATAACTACCCAGAGTAAGTGTATTACTTAATTCTACCCACCCTTTCTTCAATAACTCGCTTGGTAGTACATAAATCATATTTGTATGTAACTTCTGTCTAGATCCATCACTCTCACTTATTGGACGCAATCTTTTAGCAAGTTTCATTCTATAATATAAAGGAGTTCCGGGCAGAGCGTAAAGCATACCAGGATCGCCAGAGAGCACTCCGCTATCTAGTAATCCAGTAGTTGTCTCTTCAAAAACATCCAAAGAATCGGAATCAAATCCAATTATCATACCAGCTACAATTATGAAACCATAACTTTGGATAGATTTAATAGTATCAACAATTCCTAGATTTGATATATTCTGCAATTTGGCCGTCTCTAAGAGAGAGTTGTTGGAAAAAGACTCAACGCCAATAAATAAAAGATCAAAACCAGCCAATCTCATTTTCTTCATCAAGCCTTCAAACCTAGAAATAGTTAAAGTTACCCAGGTATAAAAAACAACTTTACCACCACTTTCTTCTCTCCATTTCAAGATCGCATCTACCAATTCCTCTGCCCACTTATGATCACCTATCATGTTATCACAAGCTAATATAATCTGTCTAATTCCTGCTTTATAAAAAAAATCAAGCTCTTCGATAATCAAATCTACATTTTTATTATGACTTCGATTATTATCATTTAAAATTCTTATATCACAAAATTCACATAGAAATGGACACCCTCTCGAAATTTCTATAACAGCTCCATAGTAATTATCAAGATATCTATGAACTAATTCCCTATCCATTGTTACTGCATTACTTAGATCAAACCTCCCTTTAGCCCGAATAATTTTATTATCAACTATTTTATCTGAGACATTATTAATCTTATCTATAGCTAATTTAAGTAATTCATTAATCTCTTCCTCGCCATCTCCTATAAATATATAATCAAATGCATCAAGAAGATATAACTCATTTGCTTTATCATATGACCAACAAATTGGTCCGCCAATAATATGTAAAGATCCTGGATTATTATCATTTAAAATCTGATATACCTCTAAAATTCGTTGTAAATCTTGATTAATACCAGAATATAAAAATATTTCACCTTCTATATTTTTTATATCATCACTGACTCTAGTATCAAAAAGGCTAACTTCAACATTTAAATTTTTCTTATCTATCATAGCCGCTAAAGTATAACTCCACACCGGCATAAATCTGTTTCCAAAATCAGCAATAATTGTAAAAACAGGATCAGGAGCATGCACCATCACAACTTTAGTTCTTGGCAATGACATAATATAACTATACATAAAAAAATAAAATACACAAACTATTTAAAGTATATGCAAAATGTTTATGGAAAAATAAATAAAAAAATCGATGCCTATTATGTTTAAAAATAGATTATTTAGTAAATGATTTACATAATATACTCTTATATCAAAATATTATCATGCTAAAATATCTAAAATATAGATATATTATTATATTATTAGCAGTTAGCATATTTTCAATTTATAGCACACTGATACTTAATATATCAGATAATATAACATTTTATACCTCAATATCAACTATATATCATTACCTTGAAGCCTACTCTTCGCAACATTGGTACCTAAGAATAATGAACTATCCCACTTACTCGCTAAATGAGTATCACCCTGGCCCTAATCCATATTTTTATGTCATAGAGTTCTCGAATTTTATAAACCAAAAATTTGGATATAATCCAATAATGATCTTCAATATTGTATTTATAATAATATTGATAATATCAATAATTATAACAATTACATATTTATATAAAAAAAAGTTATATAAACTATCTATAGCAGTAGGATCAACAATTTTACTATTACCTTTTATAAAAAACGATAATAAAAATTATTTAACTATAACAAATCATAATTTAGATACCGGAGTTACGCATTTACCACTCTTTACTTTATTAGTATATTTCTTTATTTACACATATTTAGTAAATGTTGAGAAAAGAACGCTAATACCACTACTTGCACTAGGAATAATGGCTCAACAACATTATTCTACATTTTATATTTCAATCATGATTACAACAATAATTATAATAAAAAGCATTAAAGAAAAGAAACTTAAGAAAAATGATCTATACCTATCAATGATAACTTGGTGGCCATTACTTATTAGATTCATAACTGATCCAGGGTATATTATTAGACCTATCCTTAAGATAGATACTAATAATAATATATTAAATAAAACATTTTTTGAAAACGATAATAAAATCGGAACCCATACCTATATTTCTCAATTTAAGGATTATTTATTTCAATTTACGCCAATTAGTTATTTCGTTGAAAATTGTAATAAAAAAACTTTTACACCTTGTATCTCTGAAGATAAAGTATCAATAGCGATAGCTATCACATCTCTTGCTATCTTAATATTATCTATTTTTTTATTAATTAAAAAACAATGTATTATTTTTATCACTTTAGTTATAACAATTACTTATTTTATATTATTATCGATAAGAACA
>Ga0129333_10006980_pt1 | contig 10697 bp, 12 predicted proteins | sample CPB6_08_DNA_FD_94474 | JGI IMG/M metagenome (GOLD analysis project Ga0129333, IMG submission 94474) | Freshwater to marine salinity gradient microbial communities from Chesapeake Bay, USA - CPBay_Sum_0.6_0.8_DNA | ecosystem: Environmental > Aquatic > Marine > Coastal | place: USA: Chesapeake...
ATTGAATTACTTTTTTTTGCGAAATACTCATGTGCGAAATACTCGTGTGCTGAATTGTGGGAAATATAGCACACGACATTTATTTTATTTATCTCTCTTATCTCAATTTTATAAATAAAATTGAAATATTTAGGAAAAAATGAATTAAATATAATATTTATATAATATATAAAATGGAAGAAGTAAAACTTGAAAGAGGAGGTAAAAAAGGTGTAACGTATCCAGCAAAAATAAAAGGTGTAGATTATGTTGAATATCAGTCTATTTGGGTAATGAAGAAAAAGATTAAAAAAATGAATATTGATTCTATTAAAAAAAATATCAATAAATACATGAAATACATTGATATGTATAATACTGAATTGAAATGTAGAGAGAATGATGAAATAATTAAGAAACAAGAAGAAGAAAAAGCCGAAAAAGAATTGCTCGAACAATTATTAAAAAAATATAATAAGTAAGAATTCGAAAAATTAAATATTTTCATTATATAAATACATATAAAATGAAATATGGATTTATCTATAAAATCAGTTATGAAGGATTGGACTATTATGGAAGTAGTAATAATAAGGATAGATTTATTAAACATAAAAATAATTATAAGCGGTACAAAAATGGTAAATATAATTATACAACTGTATTTGACCTTTTTGAAAATGCAAAAAAAAATAATGAATTACCGATATTTGAAATAATTGCTTGTTTTAGAGAACAATTATGTAGACAATGCCAGCGAAAAATAGAACAAAGATTTATTGATAATAATAAGTGTATTAATAAAAATAATGCATATACAGATAAAAAAGAATATAGAAAACGAAAATCTTATGAAAAAAAGAATCTACTTAATCAACAGGGTTAAGTTTATAGAATATTCTTTTCTTACCACTACAAAACGATACAGTAATAAAATCGTTATTATTCTCGCACATCGCATCTACTTCTTCTTCTGGAATATTATATTCGTCGCAGAATGATGTTAATTCTTTTTTATTGTCGCATTTCCAAAAACTTATTACATCAACATTAGAACGAATTAATGGATTTAGTTTCGTAAGTTTTTGCGACGTAATCCATATAGAACATTTCTTATGTCGGTTTTGAATGATGAGTTCATTAATAACCGACTTTTGTGTAGAACGAGGCATATTAGCAATACAATCATCTAATATAAGTAAACTGCGAGGTTCTCTCTTATATTTCTTACGATTAAAATCTCGGTTATATACTTCTAATCCAGCAATAATCTCTCTTATATTATTTTCATTTAATTCTGTATAAAACTTATCTTCTTGATTTAATTCTTTTATCAATGGTTTAAACTTATCATCATTTTTAGCAGTTGGAGAGATTAAATAAATATTATCGAAATATCCTTTAAACAACTGCTTATGGTTTAGAGCATTTAATAACATCGTAGTCTTTCCCTTACCACGAGAAGCGCATAAGCACCAAATTAAATGTCTATCTTTAGGTAATGCTTCATCGCTGAATGATATTTGATTATCTAACGGACGTATTAGGGAATTATAATCCATTCTTATATATATAGATACTATTTTATTATGAGTATTACTGGAAATCTAAATGTATTTCCATTTTCTTTAACAGGGTTAGTAGATAATATAAACGGACAAACAATATATACTGGAAATACAAGTTTAACATTTAATAATGCTCAATATCCAACGTTTGGATTTAGCAATAATACAATACAACTCAATCTACCATACGCAGATGCCTCTCAAAATGGTATATTATCAAATACAGATTGGACTACATTCAACTCAAAAGAGAGTGCTTTAACATTCAATACTCCTTTGAATAGGACAGGCAATACAATAAGTATTCCAAATCTCACCATATCAGGGATAGGCACAGGGTTCAACGATAGGCTCGGCTTTGGTGCTGGTAATCCATCAGGTTCAACTGGAAACTTTAATGTTTCTCTCGGCATATCATCAGGCAATTCTCTCACCAGTGGAACGAATAATACGCTTGTTGGTTATGCGTCAGGCTCTTATATTACATCAGGTTCTTATAACACGATTATGAACTCTAACACACTGACACAAGATGGTTCGTATAATACGATAATAGGATATGGTAATACTAATAGTGCTACTTTACAATCAAACTGCACGATTTTGGGAACAGGAAATACGTCAGCAAATAAGAACCAAACTTTAATAGGAAGAAATATACCAAGTGCTACGAATGCAGATGCGTTATATGTAAATCCAATCCGTTATGCTAATAATTCGTATGGTTTATATTATAATACAACCACTAAGGAAGTGAGTTATTACGATATATCAGGAGGCGGAGGAGCAACTGGTGCTACTGGTGCTACAGGTTCTACAGGATTAACAGGTGCTACTGGTGCTACAGGTATACAAGGTGCTACTGGTGCAAGTGGAGCGAGTTTAACATTTAATTATCCATTAAATCTTACAGGAACAACTGTCTCAATCCCCTATTTCTCTCTCATGGACGTATCAGCAAATAATAATGCATATATGGGTTATAACACACAACCATCTCTATCATCATTATATAATGTATCCATTGGAAAAACACTTGGAAATACTACTGGATATAGTGAGGAGAATGTCATGCTTGGAACTAATTGCGGACAGCAAGTAGCATCATTCTATAACAATAATATAATTGGTAGTGAAAATTATAATTTAGTAGGCAGTTCAACTCAATCAAATATTATCGGTTTTAATAACGGAGCGACTGGGGGAACTTTTTCAAATCTAGATTATAATAATGTTATAGGTGCTAATAATAAAATAACCCATAACAATATCAATATAATTGGAAAAAATATAACGACTACGCAAAATAACAGCACGTATATAGATAATATCCGCAACATAGCAACCGCAAACGTATTATTTTATGATGCTTCTACAAATGAACTGACTTATCATTCGTCAGGCGTCCCTAGCAATTTATTAATTTCAAATAACGACTGGACTGGAACGAATTATTTTCATAATGATGTGACGATAGATGCGAGTGGAACTGGTGTATCAGGTTCAAGGAAATTAGTTCTATCTCTCCCTGATTTCAAAAGTGAAGTAAATGATATAGACAATCTCTATTACCTAACACAAGTAGGAACAAATAAGTGCTTTTATCTCTCACGTGTTAATCAAAGAATATACGGACATTATCCTATAGATATAGCAAATGCGAATTATTCATTTTCAACTACATCGTCTATTGAAAAACTTGATGGTTGCTATTTCTATAGTAGCATACTTTTAACAGCAAATAGAACAATAAGATTTCCATACGCTACTCAAATCAATTTCGTGTATCCAAATAATTACACTCTTCAATTCTCTTTATTAACTCCAGTATCAACAGGCAATTTGTATTCGTATGTAATAGATATAGTAGCACCTTCATCTAATACTTATTTTTATGTTAATCAAAATCTTGTTGCTGTACCCTACACTTTAAACAAAAATACACAATATGTCTGTGATGCGGAAAGTTATACAGATGCATCAGGAAACCAAGTGTTAGTTTATAATTTCAATGCTCTTAACAAAACTCCAGCATACACTCTCCAAAGCGTTCTCAATGCAGGGAACACGTCAACAGGTAAAAACTTGGATATTGGTAATGGTATTCTCATCTCATCTGTTTTATCAACCGACACTATATTTGCTAATCTCAATACGGCTATTAACGTTTCATCTGATTTACAATTTGCCTCATCTATTTCATCAACTTTTTTAGGTAATGTATCTATAAAACAATTAACAACGTCTGTAATAGATACGAGTGGAACAACACTAAATCTAAACTATCCAAATATTAACATAAATGGAAGCGGTCAAAATACCGTTTCAGGCATTACAACTTTTACATCAAATGTTAATATAGATAATGGAAAATTATTGAACTTTGTTACTGATATTGGAATAAGAAGGGCAGGAACAACTCTCATTGAAACTCAAGACGCTTCATTTGTTATTATGAATAGACCATTGAAAATTAAAAATATGTCTAATGCTACGAAAACAAACATATTATATTATGATACGACTAATAACGAAGTGACTTATGGTTTAAACTTAGCAGACGATTTAACAGGAGGTTCAGCTGGTTCATTACCGTATCAAAGTGCTACAAATACAACTGCAATGTTAGGCATTGGTTCAGCAGGACAAGTTCTAACTGTCGCAGGAGGACTTCCATCTTGGGGTAGTGCATTAACAACGTCAGCCTTTACAAATATCTATACACTTGGTAGTTATTTAGCAACGTCAAATGGTATTGCATATAATGCTACTGTTGCAGGTATAAATACTATTGCAAGAATTAAAACTGCTGGTGTTAGTCACTCACAAGGTGCATATTGTGGGACATCATTAGATACTGCAAATAATAGATTTAACGTCACAGCAACAGGGAGATATAAAATCGAGGTGTCTTTATCAGTTAGAACTGCAACATCTGCTTATGATGTTCTTACTTCTTTTCGTCTAAATGGGTCAATAACTGTTGGAGGATTTCCATACGGACAGACTGGTATGACTGCAGGTTTAACTTGGTATGCATCGTGTAATTTGGTGATGAATATACCATTAACAGCAGGAGACCAAGTTGATTTTCTCTCACAGGGTATTGGTGCAACTTTTAATGCTACTTTACTAAACGGTTCATCAATTTGTATTACGAGAATTGAATAAAATAAAAAAATCTCTCTACATATAAAAATATAAATGGAAAAAAATGAAGAAATACTCCATCAATTAAAAATAATAAAAGATTTAATAAAAGATTGCCAAAAGAACTTCAAACTGCAGTACTTTAAGAATTATTATTATAACAAAGATAGATTAAATAATAGATATTTTGAAAAAAAACAAAAAGTAAACTTGGAAAAATCAAGGGTATATAAACAATTTTTAGAACAAGACGAATCAAAGAATTGGAAAGAATATTATAGTATTCATAGAAATATTTAATTAAAAAATTGAATTAAAGAAATTATAATATTTAGGATATATATAAAATGGCTACTCTAATGGAAGACTTTAAAAAGATTTTGGAAGAAGAGAAATATGGTAAAAACACCATCTATCAGTATTCAAGATATTTAAACGAATACATTAAGCAATATGGAGATCCAGCAAAACAAACACAGAAACAAGTTTATAAGAATATTAATAAAATACAAATAAGAAAATCTGGAAAGAAGCATAATGATATGGTTGAAGAAGACGTTAAAAAATTGACTACAGCAAAGGGACAAACATTAAAAGCAGTAATTGCTTATTTAAAATCTAAAGGATTACCGAGTTATGATTTAGTAACATTATTCGACGACGTGAAGAAAATGGAAGCAAAAAAGGCTGAAGAAAATAAAAAAGAAGCAGATGAATCTTTGCCTCCTTTTATGACTTATTACGATATGATAAATGAATTATACGATACAAATGAACCCGAAAAGATAAGACAATATGTTATTAATAAACTCATTATTCTATCAAATTGCCGTAATCAAGACCTTGTTGCAACTATTATACAGACTAAAAAGGAGTTTGATAATATTGATATGGACGAGAATAAAAACTATATATATGTTAATCGTAATACAGTAAAGTTTATAAGAAACTCATATAAAACGGCAAAGACATACGGTAAGAAAATAACAACAGTTAGAGATGAGAAATTAGCAAATGCTTGTCGTATAGTATACCAACACGATGAAAACCATAATCTTATACCAGAGAAAAATTGGGTTACTAACCTATCTCGATTTATTCATAATGCTACATTTAAACTCGGTGAAACAAACATCATGAAGATGTATCTGAAACATTACAACTCATTAAGAAATGTTATGAAAATAAGCAAAAATCGCGGTACGGCAGTGGAAACATTACACGAAAATTATAACATAGAACAAAATGATTAAGGAAATTAAAAAAAAATTGAAATAATTATTATAACTTTTAATTATAATAATTAAGGAAAATAATTAATAAAACAATTTAAAAAAAATATCTTTAGTATATATATAAACAAATGACTCCATTAGAACAACTTACTGAAACATATCCACTTGATAAAGTATGTTTTTTAATTGAGAAGAAAGAAACTACTGACGAAATGCGAGATATACTTGTAAAAATACTTGCTTCTAATGGAGTATTATATGTTGACTACAAATATTCAAAAGAATTAAATTATGGAAGACAATATTCTATCGGAAAAACATATCAAAAATTAGATAAAAATACACGAAACTTTTTACTGTGCGATGAGAATATTATTGATATTGATATGGTAGGTGCATCTCCATCTATTTTAAAATATCTTTGCGAGGAATATGGAATAACAAAAACAATAAAATTAAATGAATATGTAGACAATAAAGAACAAATATTAAAAAAATATAATATTTTAAAATCGCAAGTTAATTGCGCTACTTGTATGGAAAAACAAATGGATACAAATAATAAATGGTTATTAGAATATCAAAATGAAATTAATACGATAAGAGAAAAATTAATTAATCATAAAGACTTTATAAACATAAAAAAGGACATAAGTAAAAAAAAGTTTTTACAAAATAAAACTAAAAATGTATCATCATCTATCCTTACTCATATCGTGCAAAAAATAGAAAACGAAATAATTGTATCATTAATGAAAAAATTACAACAAGATGGAATCAATTCTTTTGCGAAAATGTTTGATGGTATTGTTGCTTATGGTAATGAAAAACCATTAGATATAGAAAAAATAAACGAACATATACAAAAAGAATATGGAAATACAATCAAGTTTAAAATTAAACCGATAAAGAGCGATATTGTTATGCCTAAAGATTATATTTATAACGATGATAAACGAAAAGAATTATTACGTAAATATTGCCGTACTTATGAAATTGTAAAGTCTATATGGGAAGACCCTAATGGATATAATGCTACTCTTGTGCGAAAATACTCATCATACTTCGTTAGAGAAAAAGGTGTTTATACACAATTTAAAATTAACGATTTAAGAACATCGTATCAATCTCGTAAATACATAGAAATTGATAAAGACGGACAAGAAGTTGAAAAAAACTTTATAGATAAATGGATAATGGACGAAAATCGTCAAGAAAAATACGATATTGAAGATTATGCCGAATTAAAAAATTGTAATCCCGCTAATCTAAACATACATGAGAAATACGATGTATTAAACTGGAATATTGAAAACTTCTTTTATGATGAAAAAGCAGTTGAAATATTTAATAATCATGTAGCTTCACTTACTAATTATGATGATAAAGTTACTTTAAAATTATTGGAATGGTTTGCTAATATGTTTCAGTATCCCGATGCTAAATGTGGATTATGCCCTGTTATAGTAAGCGACGAAGGAGTTGGTAAGGATTTGCTTATTAATATTATCGCTTTGATTATGGGAAATAAAAAGGTTTTTACAACATTACAACCCGAACAAGATGTATGGGGAAAATACAACTCATTAATGGCTGGCGTAAAATTAGTTAATATAAGCGAAATATCAGCGATGAATACGGCATCTTATATGGGTATTATACGTGGACTTATAACTTCGCCTGTTATAAGAATTGATACAAAAGGACAAAAGCAATATAATATTAATAGTAGTCATTCTTTTATAGTTAATTCTAATTATGATATGCCTATGAAAATAAATGATAAACAAAGAAGATTAATGCTTATGAGAGCATCAAACGAAAATATTGGTGATGCTAATTACTTTTCCAAACTGATTGAAATTACAAAAAATAAAAACTCATTGAAATCAATTTATATTTCTCTTATGAATATGAAAAATGTGCCTGAAGTATTTGATAAAAGTAATCAAGTTGTAAGCGAATATCAAAAGGAAATACAAACGGAATATGGTGATGATGATTACAAAGTATTCTTGAAAGAAAAATGTATCAAATGGTATTTTGATAATAAAAATAATAAAGTAAACAAAAATGAAACAATTAAAGCATTAGATTTATTTACAGACTTTATGAAATGGAGATTTGAAAATAAACTTCCACATAGAGAATGGAATATGACTAACTTCGGTATAAAATTGTGTAAATTAAAAACAGATTTTCCTGATTGTTTTATTAAAAAGAGAAAAAATGATGGAGTGTATATAACTATAAATTATAATGAATTATATGATGAATGGGCGTTAGGAGATGAAGTAAAAAAAATGGGAAAAACTGACGATGAAATCCTTTAAATGGCTGTGTAGGGTAGTGTGTAGAGTGAGAGGTGTAGGGTTCGGCTTACTCCATATATATAAATTACAAAAAAAATATTTTTATAAAATTATTTTTTTTTTATATTAAAATATAACTATACACACTATACACACTATACACTATAGACATATAATATATTATATTTATTATTTTTCTTACTGATTATGATAAGAAAAATAATAATAAAAAAAAGTGTAGGGTTTTTAAAAAAAGTGTAGGGTTTAAAAACTATACACTCTATAAAAATGAATCATCGACATTTTCACCCATTTATTCTAAATTGATTAACGTAGGCAGTACAGGCCTTTTCTTAAGCCATTCATTTAGATGATTTGAAATGATTTTATTTTTCTGTTTTGGTTCAAGACGATATTTATCAATGAAATCTTTAATATCTACTACATATATCTGTTTAACTTGTTCTAATTCTTCTTTTTTCCCAAAAATGTTTACCCAATCAGGCATTATATATTAAGGAAATAAAATATTTTTACCTGATACATATATATAGGAATGGAAGATACTAAAGATAATGGAATTATTGAAAAAACGGAAGAAGTCGTGCAAAATATTGACCCAACCCAATACAAACTGGTAAAAAAACCAACAGAAAAGCAATTGAAAGCACGTCAAGCAAATGGAGAAAGACTTAAAAAAATCATTGAAATGAAGAAGGCAGATAAGGAAAAAATAATGAAAGAACATGAAACCAAACTTGTAGCAGAGTTAAAAGAAAAATGGAAGAAAGAGTATGAAGAAGAGAAGAATGCTATAAAAAATAATAAAATTACTGTTCCAGTAAGTATGATAGAAAAGAAAGTCAAAAGTAGAGTTAGTAGAAAAAAACCTTTAGCAAAAAAGGAAGTAAAGAATATTAAAAAGCAAAGCGATGAAGAAGATGAAAGTAGTGCAACAGAAGACGACCACATTCCAAGTGAAACAGAAGGCGATACAACGGACACGACAATTATTAAAAAGAAGTTAGCAAAAGTCAAACAAATAGAACAAGTAGTTTCTAAACAAGTGGTAAATCCATATCTCTCATTATTGGAAAAATATTATAAATAAAATAATATTGTGTTATATTATAAAAAGATGGTTTGGTATGAATCTTTATGGCAAGGCATCAAGGACGCAGTCGGAGTTGCAAAGGACGTTGCTACGACAGTAGCTCCAGTTCTACCCTTCATTTTAAAGAAGGGCGGTACTGTAAGCGATTTTAAGGACACTCCAGAAAACCGAAGAAAACTTTTAAGAGCATTTAACAAAGTTCATGGAACTAAACTGACTATGAAGCAGTTAGAAAAGCACATGATGAAAAAGAAAAAGAAATAAATAGAGAGAATCATTTATGTACCGCTTCATCCCATTTTTCATTTTCCATTTTAACACCTTTCTTTATTGATTTAGGTATTAAATGCACGAGTTTAGCAGGGACTATATATTCACCACCATGAAGTATAGCACGGACGCCTTGATTCATTTTCATTCCGCGTAGTGAAGCACCACCGTATTTCATAGGTTCAACTAACAGTTTTTTATTATTAAGCGACCAAAATGAAGGTTTATCTAACAATTTTTCATATAACACCATTTATAATATATATGTATATAATATATATAATGAGAGATAGTAAAAAAATAATGAAACGAGGCGGATATTCTCTACAACCGATTAAGGATAGTCTAATGCTTTCATCTCCGTTAGCAATGAAAGTTGGAGGTATTGTAGACAGTGGTTTATACAAAAATGTGCAAAATATTGGATTTGGGAATAAAACTTATATTCCTACTATATAAGAGAGATGATGGATTCAATTTATAAAAAAGGAGGAAAACGGAAACAACAAATTAAACAAAAACAGAAACAAAAGCAGTCAGTTGTTATTAAGAATGTAATCAATGTAAACGAGAGGAAGAAACGAATGAGTAAGCGAAAGAGAAGAGCAAGAAAACAACCAGCACCAGTGCAACATCAACCATTTATTCCTTTATCAGTTCAACAATCGTATCCATCGCAGAAACTATTTCAACCACAGCAACAGATATATCGTGGAGTAGTAATGACTTCAGCAAACTCAAATGAAGCAAGTAATAATGTTAGTAATGTAGTAGATGCAACACAAAAAATCAGCGATGGAAAACTAAACACGTTTATAGATAATAAATTAGAAGACATATCGTATAAAAGACTATTAGATGACTTAAACGCATTTATTGATAAGACAGAGGCAGAAGATAAAGATATTGAAGAAATAAAAACACCACTAAAAAGAAATGTAAGTTATGAAGAAAAAGTAAGTTATGAAGATATGCCCCCATTAGAACCATCGCCATTATCGTCATCATCGTCATCATCATCGTCATCATCATCGTCATCATCATCGTCATCATCATCGTCATCATCATC
>Ga0129333_10006982_pt1 | contig 10697 bp, 22 predicted proteins | sample CPB6_08_DNA_FD_94474 | JGI IMG/M metagenome (GOLD analysis project Ga0129333, IMG submission 94474) | Freshwater to marine salinity gradient microbial communities from Chesapeake Bay, USA - CPBay_Sum_0.6_0.8_DNA | ecosystem: Environmental > Aquatic > Marine > Coastal | place: USA: Chesapeake...
GCCAAGCACTAGGTCGTCAGTTCGAACCTGATATCCCGCTCCAAACAATAAATACTACATGTTATACATTTCGTATCGTGGTATTATTGATGGAAACAACTATCAAGACGCAAATACACCTAGCCAATTAGGTAAAGCATTGGGCGCAGGCTTTTCATGCATGATTGATGTATGGAAAGTAGATGATAAGTTTTATCTAGGAAACGATCAGCCCATCACAGAAGTCACAGCAAAGTATTTGCAAGGCAATCGTTGGTATATCAATGCTAGAAATAGTGCAATGCAAGTCTGGCTACCAACTCAAAACATCAAACTATATCCGAACTATTTTTGGTTCACAACTCCAACTCCCCCACCACCTAGCGTTACAGCAAGTAACGGCAAATTGATAACACCGGGTACTGTGCCTATCAACAACAATAGCGTCATATTTCTACCCGAGATTGACGACCTCAGTTTATTCAGCACAGTAAAACTAAAGTGCTTTGGTGTGATTACTAGCAATCCTTGGCTAGTTAGAAGGATGCGAAACGAAGGTCGTTATTGGTATTGATCTTACAGAAAGCATTAGTTCCTGTTTCTGTCTTAGCCCAATCACTGACCAATTCAAAACCCGCAGATTGATATACAGTCCAGCTTTCTATTCTAGGCTGGCTCCATACAAATAAATTACTTTCTGACTTACCTTGTTCAATAGTAGCAACTAATAACTTTTTACCTATTCCTTGATTTCTATAGTCTTTATGTACATAAAGACCTCTAGACCTATATGTACCATCACAACATAGGTGACCGCTGTTGCAACCTACGATTTTATCCTCTATTATATAAACAAAGTATGAGCCTGTATTCTCAAAATTCTTAAGATCATATGTCCCATCTAACAGCATTGCGCTATGAGATTCAATTTTACTTTGCCTGTGCGGCCATAAGTATTCACGCCATATAGGTAGTATTTGTTCGAACGAAGTTTTTGATATCATGTGTGAATATTTATAGGATAAATATCATTATGAAACTTATCTTCATCTACAAAGGTTCCGTGAAACCACCTGATATCTATGAGAAGTTCACGGATAAAGTCATCAAGATCGTAAAGACTCTTTATGTATTACCAGATCATATAGAGATACAGTTTGAGAATATGGGTGATAGTGTATATGGCATGACTATACTTGATCCTAGATTTCCAAATCGCATACGACTGAATCAGGATCTGTCATTAGAAGAATATCTGTTACCACTCACGCATGAATTGATACACCTGCATCAGATGTACACAAACAGATTACAAAGTAGACAGGGCGGAAGGATAATGTGGGATAAGACATTGTTTAAAGTCAACATGATGGAAATGCCATACAGTGAATATCAGCAACTACCCTGGGAATTAGATGTGATAGAGAAGCAAAAGTTATTGCTTAAGATATTGAATGAGAATAAGAAAAAGATAAAAGTTTAAGTAATTTCCTGTAAATACGTTATGAATTTATTTTTGGACACGAATGAAAATAGTCTATACGTCACGACCAAACGTAATGGCAGCACTTTGATGGCTGAGATCAGCACAGTATCATCTAACTTACAAAGCATAAATTTAGAAACGTTTGCCGATCTATTAGTTACCAATAAGAATATAAAAATATATGCCCCTGTTCGTGATCCTATTGTAAGATTCAAAAGCGGTTTAGCTGTAAATTTATATAATCGTAGCGGCAATCTAAATGTAATAGATGATAGAACACTAAGCCTTTACAAATACATGCTCATGTATTTTGATAATGGTATAATAGAGCCCGGAAAGTTATTAACAGTCTATCCAAACCGTCCCTTTCACCTGTATGATTCTCATTGTGATCACTGGTTGGGCACATTGATGTTGTTGCCATGCTTAGGTAGTAACCTAGTTGCTATACCTATGAACAAGTTTTCAGAACATCTAAAACATAGATTCAGTGAAGGTACAGAATTCATATCAAAACGTGAAAGACCTGACAGTTTTAATAATGCTAAACCTGACTATGAAAAATTGTGGGAAGTATACAAGAAAGTTTTTGTCGATATAAAATTAGAAAACACACTTTCGTATGATCAATGGATGGATCCTGAGATAAAAATATTCAAAATACTGACAGCATATAAAGATGATATGTTGAAAATAAAATCTCAATTGTTCTTTAATGATCTCTTAAACAGGAAACTTTACTTTAATGATCTGTACAGTCCCAACACGCATACTATGTTTACAATCATAAATGAACTGTCATCTAGGGGCCTGACTACTGAAAAACTAGACAACTTTCTTGCACACTATCAGACTATCAGAGACAGGTCCTATAAAGTCTACAACATGGATATCTGACTGTTTTCCACGGGTATAGTAGGCTTCGTAAGTTGTTGTTTTTAAACAACATTTTGTTGCGTAAAAACAACACAAAAAGGCTTGACTTTTGGGTCAAAAGGCTGCATAATATACATATGCTGACGAAACAACGCAAGCGCCGTAGTGATCGAAATCAAGCAATCTATATGCTTGAGAACACGATCACCGGTGAGCAATACATCGGTTTGACTGTGGTTTCGTATCGCGGCAATGCTGAACGTACTATCCAACGACGGTTCTTGAAGCATGTCCAACGTGCTAAGACTGAGAACAAGGATTGGGGCTTGAGTCGCAACATTCGTAAGTATGGTGCTGAGGCTTTCATCGTTATGTTGGTTGATGTTGTGCGTGGTAAGGCAAATGCTCACAAGGTTGAAACTGCATTGATCAATGAGTTGCAACCTGCTCTTAACACTTTTGGAGTCAAGTAAAATGTTTAGGCTACAAAATTACAATGAATTTAGGAATCATGTACGCTGGCATGATTACATTGCCGTCATAGTTAACGAATTCCCAGTGGTACTTGTCCGTCGCTATGACTGGATGGATACTGAACGATACACTCTTACCGTTCAGGTATTAGGTATCACTTTGTTTCAGCGTATTGGAGACATGTAATGAACGAACGAATTCTACTACTTGCTGAACAGGCTGGACTATATGTTGATCTCAACGGCAACCCTTGGCCTCGAGCGATGAGTGCAGAGGAATGTGAAGTAGCATACAAAAAGTTCGCCGAGTTGATTGTGAAAGAATGTATGGCACAATGTCGCAAGGTGGAAGATGATGACGAGGTGAGCGATTACGAAGGCGGATTCAGAGACGGTGCTTTGTTGTGCTATGAAGAAATTAAAGAACATTTCGGAGTCAAGTGATGGGATACGGCGAACCAGGTTGGGAATGGGATACTAAAGAACAAGTAGACATGTTCGAAGAATATGTTAAAGAAACCGCAGACCTCAGAGATAGGCCCAGAAACCATGAAGCACTAGGGTATGACGAAGCAGAATGGGAAGCCTTCTGCTATGGTTGGAATGCTGCTAAAGAACATTTCGGAGTTGAAGAATGAAAAATCGTTATGGTGACGAATATGATTTTGTGAAGGTTGATGACAACACCTACACTATTGTTGGTAATTTGAATTACTGGCGGTATGGTGGTCGTGAGGGTCAACCGCAAATGGACTTCAACGATCTAGGCTTTGTTGATCCTAGCGGTGGGCCGTTCATCAGTCTTGGATACAAGATCGAAGGTAAATCTGTCAAGCGTATCCGTGCAGAAGGCGAGTCTATATACTTTGATGTTTAGTTGCCCGGTGTTGTTACTTATTAAATAAGTTAATGCTAGTTGATAGAAAAAACAAAGCCGTTTATATGACCGGGCTACGTAATGGTAGTACCTTAATGGACGAAATACAGGAAATTGTAGGCCCTGATCGTCTATTTCAATATCAGTATCCTGAAGAACTATATCGATTATTATCTGAAGATAGGTCTTATAAGATATACATGCCCTTCCGTCATCCAATGGTCAGATTCAAAAGTGCATTGACTGTGAATATGCACAACCGTTGTAAACTTGATACTGAAAATATTGCAAATCCCGAGAATTATGTATTCTATAAGGTAATGTTGAAATACCTTGACAATTCGGTCGGTAATGACCACAATATTTTTAACTGGTCCTATCACAGACCTTACCATCTTTTTGATACACATACCGATCATATACTGTATAAGCCGTTGATTCATCTGGCTTATGGATTTGACGTACATATGATACCGTTCAATAAATTTTCCGAGCATCTTTTATCACAATTTCCTGAGGCTGAAATTATTATACAAAAGCGCGGCAGAGTCAATTCGTTTGATACATCGATGCCCCAACACGAAAGAGTTTGGGAAATATATAAAGAAATTTTTATAGACAACGATCCTGAATTTTATAAAGACAAGTTGCCTGACGCAACTACACTCACATTTCATTTATGGATGAGACCTGAAATAAAAATTTTCGAATTATTCATGGAAAACTATCAACATCTGAATATGATGAAAACTAAATGTCGCGGACTCATTAAACATTTTGTAGAAACTCATCAATATTTCAATGACCCTTATAGCCCTAAATTTATGGAGATAGGTACATTGGTGCCGATCATTGAAAGGTTCAATCATACAAATCGTGACTTGTATAATACCGTTCAACATTATACGATCATTGCCGACCATTTGAAATCTTTACGTATGCCTTCATGAATAGTTCCAAAATACTTTTCAAAATATATAAAACGTTGTAACATCACAATATTCGGTCATAACACTTAGGAGATACAAATGTCCGTTCTGCATGCTAACAGCCGACCCGTAGTAAAATTCGATCCCACCAATCCCGATCATAGGCTTTGGTTGGGACAGTTTACGACCAGTCTTAGTTGGGGTAACTGTCCTGTAAGGTTCAGTAATGAAGGCTATGGCAATACTGTTGCTCAAATGCAACAACGACTGATACAATATTACATTAGCCAGGAATTTAATAAATAAATCTTGACAACAGGAACCAAATCCTGTAAGATAATGGATATGAAAACTGAACGCATTTCTTTTGTTATCAAGGCCCCCAAGAAGCGTGTCCATAAGATGCTTTTCGACAGGGAATGTAACTTCCGTGGCAAGCGCCAGGATGATAAGCATGCCTACAAGCGTAAACCTAAGTTTACACAACGTGTAGAAAATTGGGAAGACCTGTAAGGTTCTGTAAGTTGTTGTTTTTAAACAACAAATTTTCCGTAAAAATCTTTAAAAAAGGCTTGACTTTGGGTCGTTCCGGTACTATACTATATCTATAGTTTGAGATTTCGGAGCAGATATGAAGATCGTCATCAATACTCAGGTCCGCGAAAACTACGGTTCGGTTGACAAGCCCTACTGGAAGTTCAAAGGCGGCAATACTTATATCGTCCCTAACTTGACGGTCGAGCAGACCCTCAAGATCAAGGATACCGGTATCCCGACACTCACGGCATTGATCGAATCGTTCAATCCTATGTTCGAGGAGTATGTTCAGAATTGGTCTATCCTCGATGATGATGTGGTTGTCACCGAACCTTGGGAGACTCCGTTCAATCTGTTTTGGGAACAAGGTCGTTGGGTCGCACGCCGTACTGTGGAGAACGGTGAGTATGGATACATGCGAGCCGATGTTGCTAGCAAGGTCGAGGAATATGACATGCTCATGGGCGGTGATCGTGAGAATTATGTTGCGACCTATATCATGCGCAACGGTGACGTTGTTGATAGTAAGGATGTGGAAGCGTATTTAACTAAGGCTGCTTAAGGAGAGTATCATGGATATCAAGGCAATCAATAGTGCTATTATGTTCGGTGATTTGACCAACGATGAGTTGAATAGCATCGGAGATGCGATTCGCTATCGCCGTAGTCAACTGACAGTACAGACACGCCGTAGTCTTAGCCTCGGCTGTACTGTGAAGTTTACAAATAGCCGAACTGGACAGTTGGTTACTGGTAAGGTTGACAAGATCAACCGTAAGTTTGTGATTGTGAATGCAGGGTTTACTCGCTGGCGAGTGCCCGCAAATATGTTGGAGACTGTATAATGTTGCATGCGTTGGATGTTCTGGCAGAACGGGTTGTGCGTGACGGTCGTGTTGCGGTGCTTGTGTCTCCGGGTTTCGGAGCCGGCTGGTCTACTTGGGCTGACCGTGAACTGCGTGAGCGGTTGTTGTTTGACCCTGAGGTTGTTGCTTGGGTCGAAGGTGGTAAGCAAGGGTCATTGCCGGATATGGAAGAAAAGTACGGTGATGATTATTTTTACGATGGTGGCGCAAGCGACCTCATCGTAGAATGGGTGCCGGTCGGAGCAAAGTTCCGCATACATGAGTATGACGGATCTGAGTCTTTAATTTTGGAATCAGAAGAGGAATGGTTTGTAGCATGAGCAAGATGAGTGACCTTAATATCGAAATTCAGGACCGCCTGTTCGCAGGTCAGAGCCCTGAATACATAGCCAATTGGTTGGAAATCCCGCTTAGTTGGGTCACAGATACCCTAGATTACATGATGGAAAGTGACGAACCGGACCCGTCTTACGGGGAGGAACTGTAAGTTGTTGTTTTTAAACAACATTTTTCCGTAAAATAATGGAAAAAAGTGGATAAAAAGGCTTGACTTTGGGCACCCAAGGCTCTATAATTAATACATAGAGTTGAGAAACGGAGAATGAAATGACAGCACTACAGAAATTCATCGACCAGAAGAATCATTGGAATAGTTTTTTCAATGGGGAGCAGTACGAAATCAAGACGGCTCAGGGTCGTCAACGTGTTGCAGACATGATCGATGCCTCCCTGAGTCCCGAGAATCTTACTTGTGATGGTGAATTGCCCCGTAGTGAAGTCAACCGTCGTTGGAAGGAATTGGATGCAGCCGCTAGGCAACTTCGTAAGTTAGACCCTTCAGTTAAGTTTTACGAATACGAATATTAAGGCTTGACTTTGGGTACCCAAGGTAGTATAATAGTTATATATTGTTGAGAAACGGAGATCGCAAATGGCTTACATGAATCAAGAACGCAAGGCGAAGATCAATCAGGCTCTCAAGCCCGTGCTTGCTAAGTATGGTATCAAGGGTTCCTTGAGTGTCCGAAATCATAGCACCATCTGCCTTACGGTCAAGTCTGGTCCTATCGATTTTATCGGTAACAGCAACCGAGTTTGCGGTAATGACTTCTATCAGGTGTCGCGTGGCTTTCGTCCGAACACTAGCGGTTACAGTGATGTGAACCCATATTGGTTCCAAGATCACTATGACGGTGATGCTAAGGCGTTCTTGACCGAGGCTTTCAAGGCTCTCAAGTGCGCTGGTTGGTATGACAACTCTGATGCTATGACCGACTACTTCGATACGGCTTACTACACCGATATCAATATCGGCAAGTGGAACAAGCCCTACGTGGTGACGGCTTAATCCTGTCTAAATATAATAGAACAGGAGAATATCAATGTCTGAGCAATTGAAACAATATTGGATGCTGTGTAAGTTGAACAACGAGCCAGGAGCGGGCACTACCCGTGTCTATATTATGGCCCGTGATCCCTACGCGGCAACTCAAATGCTCAAGGCCCAGTATGGCAAGTTGCTTGTTAGCGACTATGCTATGCCGGTATAAATTGGGTAACAAAGTGGTTGACATTGGCTTTCCACTTTGTTATACTAATCATGTAGTATGTAACTACATGTGTGTTTAACTTTAAATCTTGATGAGGTAATTTTTATGACGACTTCTTTGTTTACTGTTGTTGGTATCACTGTTCACAATGGCAACGCTAAGGTGCGTTTCACTGATGACATGGCTCGCCGTGTCAAGCAGTTCACGAAGGGCGGGGCTTCTCGCTGTGACTTCGTTACGCTTCCCAATGCCATGAGTAAGATCGATGCACTCAAGTACATGCTCACTCTTAGCGAGTTCGCAAGTGCTGAGGATCAGGCAACGATTACTGATACGCTTGCTGATCGTGAGAAGGAGGCCCGCAAGGGTGAAGTGAAGGTTAAGGCTGCTAAGCCTAGTCTTGATGCAATCAAGGCCCGTGGCAAGAAGTCTGAGACGACTGTTGCCGATGTTCTTAACGCGGTGTCTAGTGCCGAGTAATCAGTAGTAACATACTGATAAAAGGTTAGGCCCCGCAAGGGGCCTTTCCTATTACAGACGAGGAAATTGCCTGTGTAAATAATTTAAATTTTGTCTTTCGGGCATACGCTCATACCAGCCCTTGCCTTGATAAACGTTTAATACGTTTTGAAAATATTCTTCATACATAGGCGCGACATGTTCTAATGTAAAGTTCTCGGCCCATGTTCTACAGTTTTCTGGTTTGATGTTACCTATGTTTTCTGTAGCCCATACAAAGTGATCAAATGTTCTACAACGATATCCGGTGACACCGTGTAGATTGTTTTCAGTAAAACTGCCCCAATCTGTTGTGATTGTCGGAGTGCCCGACATAAGCATTTCTATCTGAACACCACCAAATGGCTCTATATACATGCTAGGCACATACGCACCTTTAGCGTTGGCCATAAGTTTCTTTCTAGTAGGAACATCTGCGTATCCTACGAATTCAACATGCTTAGGGAAATTCATATCGTCAGGCTTTTGACCTGCGATAACTAAACGTTGACCTGCTGCCTCGCTTGCTTGTATAGCTACATGCACACCTTTGCCTGAGTATACACGGCCAAGATATAACATGTAATCTTCTTTCTGATCATTGAACGTGAAATCTTCAGGATCAAAATAATTTGGTATAACCACATCATACCAATCAGATTTGCAAGTGCCCACTCCCTGCATTCCATAGTAGGCATGCATGATGGCATAACTTTCAAAGACTTTCCATCGTGCCCAATGACCACCTGCATAACCGATACCCGGTTCTACTACTATCAAATCATTATGTGCGTCACATATGGCACGAACACCTGATCCCCAGAAGGGTAGAATAAAATCATGCTTTTGCTTACGCAGACCTATCTCACGTATAGCATTCTTGTAGAATGTCTGATAGGCATGATCGTTAGTATCGTACTTGAAAAAGTTTTTACGCCAATCGTAGTTACCGTAGGCTTTCTTCAAATCATCGTTGGTGACTACAGTAACATGTTCATCACATACAAGGTCTGATTCTTCATGCCCGTAATGTATGATTTCATGGCCACGGGCCTTCATCATCTTACCGAACTTTAATACTTTTTGTGTGTAGGCGCAAGCATTATATTCTTTGCTTGTGACTGTGTGTGGTAGACCTAGTATGTGGAATCTCATAAGAGATATTTACTAGTAAAGAATATCTATGAAAAATTATGCTGGATTGATAGCGGTGCTACCGTTAGATGGGTACCAGCTGTCAGTAGCATTAGGACCATCTGCTACATAAATCAGTTTGTTGACCACATTAAACACCATCAAGCCTTGTACCTTGTCAACTGTGTTGATAGTAGCAGATGCATTACTTAAGAAACTTGTAGTTGATACAGAGAGTATCATAGATGCTGACGGACCAGTAGCGCCAGTAGCGCCGATTCCTAAAGTGCCCGGTGTACTAGTATTCAACCATAAAACTGAAGTATCTACTGGAGCAGTACCGCTTTCTACTATGCCAGGTAATCCTGTGCTTCCAGTAGAACCATCTAATCCATTAGTACCACTTGGTCCCGTAGCACCCGTAGCACCCGCAGCACCTATTCCTGTAGCACCTATACTACCTGTTGCGCCAGTAACACCAGTAGCCCCTGCAGGTCCTGTAACACCAGTCGCACCTGAGTTAGGTGCTACCCATGTAAGATTACCTGCGCCATCAGTACTAAGAACATAATTAGCAGTGCCGTTAGAAATAACTAGATTACTAACACTACCTAAGTTAACAGTATTAGCACCTGCGAAACTGATATTTGCACTTAGATTACCTGCATTATTGAGTATGTAACTGCCTATATCTTGTACAGTAGATTGTAGTGTTTCTCCGTCAGGAGTGGCAACCGCTACAGTAGGATCTACAACTAGAACAATTGTGTTGTTTGCTACATTTGCAAGAGTGTTAAGTCCTGTTATTTTGGTGCCGCGAGTCGCCATTTAATTTCCTTATACTAATCTCTCAATACTGATATTCCACATAGCACCACTTGTGCCACTACGCACTACAGTAATCTGATATACTTTAGCACTTGGTGTCTGGTCGCTGATAACGCAACGAGCACCATTACCTTGTGATGCTATGGCAGCACTTGCGCCAAACCCACTACTCAATGGTAAGTTGACCCAATTGTTTATAGTTACACCACCTGATACAAAATTTTCTGTCCAACCAGTACCTTGCCAACCCGCTGTTGAATATAGGAATATTTTATTTTGATCGGGACCAGTGCCTGTTACTGTGACCTGTAAATCATCTAAAGTAACAAATGTATCATATGCTACTAATCCAAACGCCCTACGAATGATGTTAGAGCCTGTACCTTGAGCAGTAACGTTGCCTGTAGCATTTAAAGTACCAGTAACATTAGCACCGGTGCCAGTGAATGTAGCAATAGCCGCATTGCCTGCAATTCCTATAGTAACATTACCATTATTAGTTGTAACAACATTACTGGTGCCATTTACTAATGAAGTTGCAGATATGCCAGTTAACTGACTACCATTACCTAAGAAGAAGTTACCACTAATATTTCCTGTAGCACTAATATTGCCACCAGCGATGTTGCCAGTACTTGGTTCAACCGTAGCATAGTTATTATAC
>Ga0129333_10006984_pt1 | contig 10695 bp, 19 predicted proteins | sample CPB6_08_DNA_FD_94474 | JGI IMG/M metagenome (GOLD analysis project Ga0129333, IMG submission 94474) | Freshwater to marine salinity gradient microbial communities from Chesapeake Bay, USA - CPBay_Sum_0.6_0.8_DNA | ecosystem: Environmental > Aquatic > Marine > Coastal | place: USA: Chesapeake...
CGCGTTAAAAAGCCCTTGCCGATTTGCAGGTTGGGCTTCTAGGTGCGGTAAATCTGCCCAACGGATCTGGCGCAAGTGGTTTGCGCTGTTGACGACGGGCCCAAGACTGACTGGATTTAAACGTCTGTGGCGTTGATCTCTGGTGCAAGTTGGGAAAATTGAAATGATCCAAACTGAATCTCGGTTAGAAGTCGCCGACAACACCGGCGCCAAGTCCTTGCTTTGCATAAAGGTATTGGGCGGCTCCAAGCGTCGTTATGCGAGCGTGGGCGACATCATCAAGGTAAGCATCAAAGAGGCTGCGCCTCGTGGTCGCGTCAAAAAGGGTGAGGTCTACAGCGCCGTGGTGGTGCGTACGGCCAAAGGCATCCGTCGTGGCGATGGCTCGCTCGTCAAGTTCGATGGCAACGCTGCCGTGCTTTTAAACAACAAATTGGAGCCAATTGGCACCCGAATTTTTGGACCGGTCACGCGCGAACTGCGTACCGAGCGGTTCATGAAGATCGTGTCCCTGGCCCCGGAAGTTCTCTAAGGAAGCGCCATGAACAAGATTCGCAAGGGCGATGACGTGATCGTGCTGGCTGGCCGTGACAAAGGCAAGCGCGGCAAAGTCGTGTTGCGCAAGGATGAAGACCATGTGGTGGTGGAGGGGGTGAATCTAGTTAAGAAGCACACCAAGCCCAACCCTATGAAGGGCACAACCGGCGGTATCGTCGAAAAGGCCATGCCGATCCACCAATCCAATGTGGCCGTTTTCAATGCCGCCACTGGCAAGGCCGATCGCGTGGGCGTCAAAGTGTTGTCGGATGGTAAACGCGTGCGCGTTTACAAATCCAGCGGCGAAGAAATCAAGGTGGCATAACCATGGCACGTCTGCAACAAATCTACCGTGAAAAACTTGTGCCCGAGTTGTCCAAGAAATTTGGCTATACCTCGGCAATGCAGGTTCCGCGCCTCACCAAAATCACCTTGAACATGGGTGTCAGCGAGGCGGTGGCTGACAAGAAGGTTATGGAAAACGCCGTGGCAGACCTGACCAAGATTGCTGGTCAGAAACCCGTGGTAACCAAGGCCAAAAAAGCGATTGCCGGCTTCAAGATCCGTGAAGGCCAGGCGATCGGGTGCATGGTGACCCTGCGTGGCGTTCAGATGTATGAATTTCTCGATCGTTTTGTGACGGTTGCTCTGCCGCGCGTGCGCGACTTCCGTGGCATCTCTGGGCGAGCTTTTGATGGCCGTGGCAACTACAACATCGGCGTCAAGGAACAGATCATTTTTCCTGAAATCGAGTACGACAAAGTAGATGCGCTGCGTGGTCTCAATATCAGCATCACAACAACGGCAAAAACCGATGAAGAGTGCAAGGCGCTTCTTGCTGGTTTCCGTTTTCCCTTCAAGAACTGAGGTGACCAGTGGCTAAAACAGCTTTGATCCAACGCGAACTCAAGCGCGAAAAAATGGTTGCCAAGTTTGCGCAAAAATATAGCGAGCTTAAAAATATTGCCGCAGATGCCAAGCGTAGCGATGAAGAGCGCGCTGCCGCCCGCCTGGCGCTGCAAAAGCTCCCCCGCAACGCCAATCCCACCCGTCAGCGTAACCGCTGCGAGATCACCGGGCGTCCGCGTGGAACATTCCGCCAATTCGGACTGGGTCGTGCCAAGGTCCGTGAGATGGCTTTTGCCGGCGATATTCCTGGCATCACCAAAGCCAGCTGGTAAGCGCTAGGAGAAACAGAACATGAGCATGAGTGATCCCATTGCCGATCTGCTGACGCGTATTCGAAATGCGCAAATGGTGGCCAAGACTTCGGTCTCGGTGCCTTCTTCCAAGGTCAAAGTGGCGATAGCCCAGGTGCTGAAGGATGAGGGCTACATCGACGGTTTTCAGGTGAAAACCGAAGAGGGTAAGTCCAGTCTGGAAATTGCCCTGAAGTATTACGCTGGTCGTCCGGTTATTGAGCGCATTGAGCGTGTTAGCCGGCCTGGACTGCGCGTTTACAAAAGCTGTAACGCCATTCCCAAGGTTCAAAACGGGCTGGGCGTGGCCATTGTCACTACGCCCAAGGGTGTGATGACTGACCGCAAAGCGCGGGCTGCCGGAATCGGCGGCGAAGTGCTTTGCTATGTGGCCTGATGTGGCATTGAAGGAGATACTTAAATGTCACGAGTAGGAAAGTTACCCATCGCCATTCCAGCTGGAGTGGATGTGTCCATCAAGGATGATCAGATCAATGTCAAGGGCAGTGGCGGCAATCTCATGCTGGCTCAGTCTGCTTTGGTCAAAGTGAGCAACGAGGGCGGCAAGCTGAGCTTCAAGCCGGTTGATGACTCACGGGAAGCCAATGCCATGAGCGGCACGATCCGTCAGCTGGTCAATAACATGGTTGTTGGAGTCAGCAAGGGCTTTGAAAAGAAGCTGACGCTGATCGGCGTGGGCTACAAGGCCCAGGCATCGGGCGCCAAGCTCAACCTGTCGGTTGGTTATTCGCACCCGGTCGACATGCAGATGCCTGCTGGCATTGCTGTTTCGACACCGGCCCCCACTGAGATTGTGATCAAGGGTGCTGATCGCCAGCGCGTGGGCCAGGTGGCCGCTGAAATTCGCGCGGTCCGCCCCCCCGAGCCCTACAAGGGCAAGGGCATCCGTTATTCGGATGAAAAGGTTGTGATCAAAGAAACCAAGAAGAAGTAAGGAGCTGCAAAATGTTGACCAAGAAAGAGCAGCGTCTTCGCCGGGCACGTCAGACCCGGGTGCGGATTGCACAGCAGGGTGTGGCACGACTCACGGTGAATCGTACCAACCTGCATATCTATGCCAGCGTAATTTCTGGCGATGGCGGCAAAGTGCTGGCCAGTGCCTCTACGGCAGAAGCCGAAGTGCGCAAGACACTTGGCGCGGCCGGCAAGGGCGGAAATGTTGCGGCTGCGGCGGCTGTCGGCAAGCGAATTGCAGACAAGGCCAAGGCGGCTGGTGTGGAAAAGGTGGCATTTGACCGTGCCGGCTTTGCTTTCCATGGCCGAGTCAAGGCCTTGGCTGATGCTGCACGTGAAGCAGGCTTGCAGTTCTGATCGAAACGGAATCAAACATGGCTAAAGTTCAAGCAAAGATGCAGGGTAAAGGGGCTGAAGGTCCTGAAGACGGCCTGCGTGAAAAAATGATTGCGGTCAACCGCGTGACCAAGGTGGTCAAGGGTGGTCGTATTCTGGGATTCGCAGCACTGACTGTTGTTGGCGATGGTGATGGCCGGGTCGGAATGGGCAAGGGCAAATCCAAGGAAGTGCCGGCTGCGGTTCAGAAAGCAATGGAAGAGGCGCGTCGCAACCTTCGCAAGGTATCGTTGCGTGACGGCACCATTCATCATCAGGTGATGGGTCGTCATGGTGCTTCTACCGTCATGATGGCCCCGGCCCCCAAGGGTACCGGCATCATTGCGGGTGGCCCGATGCGTGCGGTATTCGAAGTCATGGGAATTACCGATATCGTTGCCAAGAGCCATGGTTCGACCAACCCCTACAACATGGTTCGGGCAACCCTGGACGCACTCAACAGTTGCACCACGCCGGCAGAAGTTGCTGCAAAACGGGGCCTGTCTGTCGAAGCGCTCTTTGCCTAAACCGGGAGTTTCGAAATGACATCTCAACAAACTGTGAAATTACAACTGGTGCGTAGCCCGATTGGTTGCAAGGAGTCGCACCGTGCCACCGTGCGGGGACTGGGCCTGCGTAAATTAGGCAGCGTTCGTGAGCTGCAGGACACTCCTGCAGTGCGCGGCATGATCAACAAGATCAGTTATCTGGTCAAGGTTCTCTAAGAGGCGGATGATGGAACTCAATAGCATCAAACCCGCAGCTGGCGCAAAGCATGCCAAACGTCGTGTCGGTCGTGGAATCGGCTCGGGACTGGGCAAGACAGCTGGCCGCGGTCACAAGGGTCAGAAATCTCGCTCGGGGGGTTACCACAAGGTTGGTTTTGAGGGCGGTCAAATGCCCCTGCAGCGCCGCCTGCCAAAGCGTGGTTTCAAATCCCAGTCTCTCAGGTTCAATGCAGAAATTTCATTGACTGCGCTGGATCATCTGGGCCTTGAGGCGGTTGATATGTTGGCCCTCAAGCAGGCCGGTTTGGTCGGAGAGTTGGCCAAAGTCGTCAAGGTCATTAAATCAGGTCAGATCAACCGTGCGGTTAAGCTCGATGGCATTGGCGCCACAGCAGGCGCTAAGGCGGCCATTGAGGCGGCCGGTGGCAGCGTTGCTTGATTAGATCGCAATCAATCTAACTGAAAGTAGATACGTGGCTACCAGCGCATCGCAAATAGCAAAATCGGGCAAGTACGGCGATTTGAGCCGTCGCTTGCTCTTTTTGCTGCTCGCTTTGGTGGTCTACCGTATTGGCGGTCATATTCCTGTGCCTGGAATCAACCCTGACCAGTTGGCTCAGTTGTTCCAGGGGCAACAAGGCGGGATACTGAGCCTGTTCAACATGTTTTCCGGCGGCGCTCTTTCTCGCTTCACCATTTTCGCGCTTGGGATCATGCCTTACATCTCGGCATCGATCATCATGCAGCTGCTGACCTATGTGGTGCCTACCTTTGAGCAGTTGAAAAAGGAAGGCGAGGCGGGCCGGCGCAAGATAACTCAATACACACGCTACGGCACCCTGGGTCTGGCTCTATTCCAGTCCTTGGGCATTGCTGTTGCCTTGGAAAGCTCCCCTGGTTTGGTAATAGCGCCGGGATTTGGCTTTCGCATGACAGCCATGATCACCTTGACCGCTGGAACCATGTTTCTAATGTGGCTGGGTGAACAAATTACCGAGCGGGGTCTTGGCAACGGGATTTCAATCCTGATTTTTGCCGGTATTGCTGCTGGACTTCCCAACGCCATTGGTGGCCTGCTTGAACTGGTCCGCACAGGCGCCATGAGCATCATCGTCGCCATGATCATTGTGGTGTTGGTGGTTTTGGTGACCTTCCTGGTGGTGTTTATTGAGCGTGGCCAGCGCAAGATTCTTGTGAACTATGCGCGCCGTCAAGTCGGCAACAAGGTCTATGGTGGACAGTCTTCCCATCTGCCGCTGAAGCTGAACATGGCCGGTGTGATCCCACCAATTTTTGCCTCTTCCATCATCCTGCTGCCAGCCACAGTGGTGAGCTGGTTCAGCAGTGGCGGATCGATGCTGTGGCTGAAAGATATCGCAGCGAGCCTGTCACCCGGTCAGCCGCTGTATGTGATGTTTTACGCCAGCGCAATCATTTTCTTTGCGTTTTTCTATACGGCCCTGGTATTCAACAGCCGTGAAACTGCCGATAACCTCAAGAAGAGCGGCGCCTTTGTCCCTGGAATTCGACCTGGTGATCAAACCGCCCGCTACATTGACAAGATCCTGCTGCGACTGACAATGGTCGGAGCCATTTACATCACCGTTGTCTGCTTGCTGCCGGAGTTCCTGATTCTCAAGTACAACGTGCCGTTCTATTTTGGTGGTACATCGCTCTTGATTATTGTTGTGGTGACCATGGACTTCATGGCCCAGGTACAGAACTACCTGATGTCACAGCAGTATGAGTCGCTTCTGAAAAAGGCGAATTTCAAAACTTCGTTGGGTGCCTGATGACATATGGCAAAAGACGATGTTATTCAGATGCAAGGTGAGATTGTTGAGAATCTGCCAAACGCAACGTTTCGCGTGAAGTTGGAAAATGGACATGTTGTGTTAGGTCATATTTCAGGCAAGATGCGTATGCACTACATCCGTATCTTGCCGGGTGACAAGGTGACGGTTGAGTTGACGCCCTACGATTTGACGAGGGCAAGGATTGTGTTCAGGGCCAAATGAAGGCCATGGGTTTGTGGTCTTTGGGCCATGAATGAAATGTAGTTTTAGGAGAGAAATATGAGAGTTTCGGCTTCGGTCAAGAAAATTTGCCGCAACTGCAAAATTATTCGCCGTAATGGCATTGTTCGCGTGATCTGCACTGATCCGCGTCACAAACAGCGCCAAGGCTGATTGCAAGAGTTTTAGAGGACCAACATGGCACGTATCGCTGGCATCAATATTCCGCCTCATAAGCACGCTGAGATCGGCTTGACCGCCATCTTCGGCATTGGCCGTACAAGCGCTCGCAAGATCTGCGAAGCCTGCGGCATTGCTTACTCCAAGAAAATCAAAGATCTCACGGATTCCGATCTTGAAAAGATCCGTGATCAGATCGCTTCCCTGACCATCGAGGGTGATCTGCGTCGTGAGACAACCATGAACATCAAACGCTTGATGGACATTGGTTGCTACCGTGGATTCCGTCATCGTCGCGGATTGCCAGTGCGCGGTCAGCGTACTCGTACCAATGCACGTACCCGCAAGGGTCCGCGCAAAGCCGCACAGGCTCTGAAGAAATAATCGGCATTGAAAGAGAAATATGGCTAAAGCTCCCGCCAATACCGCAGCACAACGTGTGCGCAAGAAGGTCCGCAAGAATATTGCAGATGGCATTGCCCATGTGCATGCGTCCTTCAACAACACTATCATCACCATTACTGATCGCCAGGGCAATGCGCTGTCATGGGCCTCCTCGGGTGGTCAGGGCTTCAAAGGCTCTCGCAAGTCCACCCCCTTTGCCGCCCAAGTTGCCTCCGAAGTGGCTGGCCGTGCTGCGATCGAGCAGGGCATCAAGAATCTGGATGTTGAAATCAAGGGCCCCGGCCCGGGTCGTGAATCATCAGTCCGCGCCTTGGCGGCCCTGGGTATTCGCATCAATATGATTTCCGATGTGACGCCGGTGCCGCATAACGGCTGTCGTCCGCAAAAGCGTCGCCGTATCTAAGCGTCTTATCGCGCTTCAACGATTGCGACATTTTTTTTAACCAAGACCACCGCCTCCTGCCCCATATGGTTGGAGGCTCCCGCACCAAGGTGCGGTAGTTGACAAAAAGGAAGTTCAAGTGGCACGTCATCTAGGCCCAAAGGCCAAATTATCCCGCCGCGAAGGCACCGATTTGTTTCTGAAAAGCGCGCGTCGCTCTATCAGTGACAAGGCAAAATTTGACTCAAAACCGGGTCAGCACGGCCGCACTTCTGGTGCGCGTACCTCGGATTACGGGCTGCAGCTGCGCGAAAAACAAAAAGTCAAGCGTATGTATGGTGTGCTGGAGCGACAGTTCAGACGTTATTTTGCTGAAGCAGACCGTCGTCGTGGCAACACCGGCTCAAATTTGTTGTCCCTTCTCGAGTCTCGCCTTGACAACGTGGTCTATCGTATGGGTTTTGGTTCAACTCGTGCTGAGGCCCGTCAGCTCGTTTCTCACAAATCCATCACTGTCAACGGCGCAGCCGTCAACATCCCCTCTTACATGGTCAAGGTGGGCGATGTGGTGGCGGTACGTGAGCAATCCAAAAAGCAGGCACGCGTGATTGAGGCCCTGCAGTTGGCACTTCAGGTAGGCATGCCGGCCTGGGTTGAAGTTAACGCTGACAAGGCCGAGGGCGTATTCAAGAAGGTGCCCGATCGTGATGAGTTTGCGGCTGACGTGAACGAATCACTGATTGTTGAGTTGTATTCTCGATAAACAAGGATGTGGAATCGGCATCTTTTGCCGGTTTCACTGGATTTCCGTTCCTGACCGGGAGGCATTCCGGTTAGGCACTTCACCAGCCTTACCGGTGTAACGAGCCGGGGGTATTGTCAGGAAGTATTCATGCAAACAAGTCTGCTAAAACCCAAAGCCATCAATGTTGAACAACTCGGCCCCAATCGTGCCGAAGTTACCTTGGAGCCCTTTGAGCGTGGCTATGGCCATACCTTGGGCAATGCTTTGCGCCGGGTTCTGCTTTCCTCGATGCCTGGTTATGCGGCCACTGAGGTCACTATTGCCGGTGTGCTGCACGAGTACTCCTCCATTGATGGGGTGCAAGAGGATGTGGTCAATATCCTGCTCAACCTCAAGGGGGTCGTTTTCAAATTGCAAAACCGTGATGAAGTCACGCTGAGTCTTCGCAAGGAAGGCGAAGGGCAAGTGACTGCTGCTGATATTCAGACCCCGCACGATGTAGAGATCATCAACCCTGGGCATTTGATCGCCAATCTTTCCGTCGGTGGCAAGCTTGACATGCAGATCAAGGTCGAAAAGGGCCGTGGCTATGTGCCGGGCAATGTGCGTCGTTTTGGCGATGAACCCAGCAAGAGTATTGGGCGGATCGTTCTGGACGCCTCTTTCTCACCGGTCAAGCGCGTCAGCTATACCGTTGAAAGCGCTCGTGTCGAGCAGCGGACCGATCTTGACAAACTGGTGATGGAAATTGAAACCAATGGCGCCATTGCAGCCGAGGACGCGGTGCGTGCGTCGGCCCGTATCCTGGTCGAGCAGTTGGCCGTTTTTGCTCAGCTCGAGGGCGGTGAGCTGGCTGCGTTTGATACCTCTTCACCCCGTGGCGGCGCGCAGTTCGATCCGATCCTGCTGCGCCCGGTTGATGAGCTCGAGCTCACTGTGCGTTCAGCCAATTGTCTGAAGGCGGAAAATATTTATTACATTGGCGACCTGATCCAGAGAACAGAAAACGAGTTGCTCAAGACACCTAATTTGGGACGTAAATCTCTCAATGAAATCAAGGAAGTTCTTGCTTCACGCGGACTGACTCTAGGCATGAAGTTGGAAAACTGGCCGCCTGCAACGCTCGAAAAGCGTTGATATGTTTTGGAAGCCCGATGGGCTTCATGTGCAACGGGTAGTACCTGATACGGCTACCTGCTATTGATAACGAAAGGAAAGCACCATGCGCCACGGATATGGACTCCGTAAATTGAACCGCACCAGCGAGCACCGCCTCGCCATGTTGCGCAACATGATGAACTCGCTTATTGAGCATGAGGCCATCAAGACCACGCTGCCCAAGGCGAAGGAGCTGCGTCGTGTGGTTGAACCCATGATCACCCTGGCCAAGGAGCCAACGCTGGCCAACCGTCGCCTCGCCTTCAACCGTCTGCGTGATCGCGACAGCGTCTCCAAATTGTTTGACGAACTGGGCCCCCGCTTCAAGGCCCGTCCGGGTGGCTATACACGCATTCTGAAAATGGGGTTCCGTGTTGGTGACAACGCACCCATGGCCCTGGTTGAATTGGTCGACCGTCCCGCTGAAACCGAGCCCTCCTCTGCCGAGAGCAAGCCAGAGTAAGTTATAATTCAAGTCTGCCGCGCGATGGAGCAGTCTGGTAGCTCGTTGGGCTCATAACCCAAAGGTCGGAGGTTCAAATCCTCCTCGCGCAACCAATCATCAAGCAGTTTTTTGCTTCAGTAAGCGCCCACTAATCAGTGGGCGTTTCTATTTCAAGCCAAACTTGTTAGATCATATGGTTGCCGTTGTTGCTGGCTTGAGCGGTACTGTCAACGGGTCGTAGGCATAGAGCCATTCGGAACGGGACTTGTTCATGTTTTTGTCGTGAAAGGCCTTGCGCATGACCTCCTCGTCCTCAATTCTGTAAAGAGTGCGGTTGGCAGCGGATTCACGCACAACCCGTGCCGTGCGGTCAAGGCGCATCGACTGATAAATACCAAGTGCTTCAGCCGGGTTGTCAAACTCATCGAGGCAGCGAGCCAGGACAGCGCCATCCTCAATAGCCATGGCTGCGCCCGAGGCCAGATAGGGCAGGGTGGGGTGGGCGGCATCACCCAGCAGGGTGACCCTCTCGGTGCTCCAGCGCGATACCGGTGCACGGTCGTTGAGGGCGTAGCGGTAGCAACCTTCCTTGTCAATCGCGTCGATGACCGTCTGGATGGTCGGATGCCAACCCTCGAACACTGCCTTCAAATCAGTCCAGGGGCGCTTCTGGGTCCATGACTCGGTTTCAGGCAAATCGTGCTCGACCAAGCCAACAAAGTTCATCAATTTGCGGGCACGCAAGTAGTACATGACGGCGTGTTTCTTAGGGCCGCACCATACCGTTGAAACAGTCTCCATGATGTCAGACGGCAGACGTTCAACCGGCACAACTGCACGCCAGGCCACATCACCCGTATAGGTCGCAGGTGTTTCACCCAGTATCTGGGAACGGATAGCAGATTTGATGCCGTCAGCGCCGATCAAAACGTCTCCCGGAATGCGACGCCCATCTGAGAGCAAGAGGGTAACGCCCTCCTTGGATTCTTCAAATCCAACGCCCCTGGCATTAAGTCTGATGGCATCAGACGATAGTTGATTGACAGTTCGCACCAGTAACGCATGCAAGTCAGCGCGGTGAATATGGAAATAAGGAGCGCCATGCCGTCGCTGGTGTTCATCACCCAGAGAAATGCTGTGCAACATTTCGCCAGTGTCATAACGACGGAACTGAAAACTTTGCGGGCGCACCGCAGTTAGTTCGAGCTCCTTTCCCAAGCCAAGGCTGTAGAGCACTTTGACCGCGTTGGCGCTGGACTGAACACCGGCCCCAATTTCCGATAGCTCAGAGGCTTGTTCAAGCACTTGCACGCAAAATCCACGCTGGAGCAGGCAGGCGGCAGCTACCAGGCCGCCTATGCCTGCGCCAGCGATGATGATTCGTGTGTGCTTGTCCAAGGCCAGGGGAAGAATCAGTCAGCTGTAATGCCAGCCTCCTTGACAACATTGGCCCAGCGTGTATTTTCGTCAGCGATTAGCTTGGCCAGTTCGTTGGGAGTACTCAGGCTGACAGTCAGGCCGATTTTGTCCAAGGAAGAATTTATTTCGGGA
>Ga0129333_10006985_pt1 | contig 10694 bp, 16 predicted proteins | sample CPB6_08_DNA_FD_94474 | JGI IMG/M metagenome (GOLD analysis project Ga0129333, IMG submission 94474) | Freshwater to marine salinity gradient microbial communities from Chesapeake Bay, USA - CPBay_Sum_0.6_0.8_DNA | ecosystem: Environmental > Aquatic > Marine > Coastal | place: USA: Chesapeake...
CTTTAAATTAGTTAAAGAACATCCAGAGCTTCTAGAATATACATTAGGTCAGATAAAAGACAACATCAACTATCTACAAGCACGTGATCAACATGATAAATGGAACGACTGTGTTGAATTCAATCATAGACTAGATAAATCAAGAGGCACATGGAAGTTTGAAGAAATCACACCGGAATTTAAGCCATATGTATAATGTAACTTCCTCATGGCCGCATCAAGATCAGATTAAAGTTGAGTGGAATATCGGCAAGCGTTGTAATTACGACTGCTCATATTGTCCGGAGAGCATTCACGATCATTATAGCCCACACACTGATATCAATATTTTAGAACAAACTGTAGACCGACTCTGCGAATTAGGCAAACCGTTACGTATCAGTTTAACTGGAGGAGAGCCATGTGTACATCCGGATATAGAAGATCTATTCGATTATATGAAGCGTAAAGATATTTTCTGGATCAATGTAACAACTAACGGCACTAGAACTGCTAGATGGTATATAGATAATTCAATATTTTTTAATCATATGGTAATAAGTTTACACTTTGAATACGATTGGAAAAGAGTATTAGGTACTATTCACGAATTAAAGTTCACAGCCACTAATCTAGATTTCTTTGTTAATGTTATGGCACATCATAATCATATGAATGATGTTAAAGAAGCAGTTGAATTTTTAGACAAAGCAGGAATTAAGTATGCTGTTCGTAGAATACGTTGGACAGAAGGTGACCACAATGTTTTTGATGACATGAGATACGATGGTAAAGATCTCGAATGGATACTATCGAGAGATGCCACAGTCAAACCTAACACAGTAATAACTGACGATAACGGAGAAAAAGTTTATCTACATGCCAACGACATCATTAAAAAGAAAATAAACAATTTCAAAGATTGGAAATGTCATGCGGGTATCGAAAGTCTAATGATTAACTGGGACGGAGAAGTACATCGTGCCACTTGTCGTGTAGGTGGTAGCCTAGGAAATATCTATACAGGAACATTTGCTGTTCCAGCAGAGCCAATCTCATGTACAAGAGACTGGTGTACTTGTGCTGCGGATATACCGTTAACTAAGTTTAAATTTTGATATATGAGTTTCTGGCTGGCAGAAACAATTATTGATTCCGCAGATCACTGGTTTAAACTCTGGATCAAACTTTTCAACAAAATCTTCAGAAAGAATATTAAAACTGTAATCTAAACCATAGAGCTTTTGCCAGCAGGATCCTATTATAGTACCATCCCAGTGTATATAAACTCCCTCAATGCCTAAATTACATTGCCAACCTTTAAAATTATTCCAGTTATTATTGATATAAGTTTGAGGTCTAGCATTGATAGTTTTACCATCTTCTAGTGTTGCTTTACTTTCCCATATCTTTATGTTGTTTACAAAGATTTTCCAATTCTTAATAAACCAAACCAAACCAGGTAATCTCTTTAATCCCCATTTCATGTAACTTTTTTGTTCCTGATCATATCGACGTTCCTGTCCTGTGATAATTTTTATCTTGTTTAATGACATATGATCGGGTTCTATGACTTCGGCTGTTTGTATAAACCACTTGTGTCTGCTGTAACATTTCATATATTCGATATCACTTACAGCCTTATCCCAATGATCGGGATCCATTAATACCATTACTGTGGTTTTTTTACCTAATTCAAACATAGTATCTGCTACTTCTATGTGATGTTCTAAGTTAGCCTGTGCCACGTGATAACTGAGTGTGACATTGTCTATGAGGTGTCCATACTGTTTCCACCACCGCAGGGTTCGAGATCCATTAGATATCAGTGTAATATAAACATCGTTCTGTTGTTTAATACGATCAATAAACACCGCAAGGTCTTTCCAGAGCGTAGGTTCTCCGCCAGCGATCTTTAAATGTACTTTGGTTTTACCTAATTTCTCTCTATATTGTTTTAAAAAGTGATTGAAGTTGTTAATGATAAGATCTAGATCCTTAGGTGACTTGTGATCGCCTTCATTGGAGCCAGGAAAACAATAGCGACAAGAGAAGTTACACACATTGTTGGGATTCCAACGTACTTCCAAATAGTCTGAATCTTGAGTAGAAACTATCTTAATGGGTTTCATTTATTATTTGATCTTTAGGTTGTGAAAATGATGCTTGTTCCGATACACCGCAGGTTCTAGCACACATGATTAATTTGTCATTATGCCAGCGATTGTGCCAAACAGTTTGATATCCGTCCGAGTCAATTATATCTTTTACAGATTTTTCTAATGTGCTGATAGTGCCGATCGCATCTAGTATTTCTAGATCCTGCTGTTTCATTTCTTTTTTAATTTTTCCTGTTATATCGTCTGTTTCATAGGCATAAGGCACAGTGGCTAACCAACAGCAGGGATATAAATTTTTATGTGCGTCAATGTATATTTCTTTATCCTTTAATACTTTACATTCTATTACTGATGTTTCTACCACATCCTTATACATTGATAATGTTTTTTTGTCTATGAATGTCAAAGGCATGTCTGACGGTGGTCTAATTTGATACACAGACGTTCCATTTTTATCTTGAACATCAAGATAGGGAGTCATAACAAATCGAGAAGTGTTTTTTACAGTAAATTTTTTAAATCCCAGACTCTGAGATAATGCCCTTGCCTGCTCAACCTGATCTTGATTGTGTTGAAAACGTATAAAGACCCACTCGGCATTGCCGCCGGACTGTATAAAAGCTGTAGCATTGTCGATGATCTTATTGTAGTCAGTGCCTATACGATATATCTCTTGTGTTTTATCATCTATGCCATCGATACCAAATATCACAGCGTGATCGTCTGGCAGTTTGTCTGCTAGTTTACGCCACCATAGAGTATTTCTAATGCTGCCGTTAGTATGTATTCTTATTCTAATGTTAGGATTTAAGTTTTTAGTGTATTCACAAAAAGCAGGAAGTTCATTATTAATAACTGGATCACCATAATTTCCGCAAAAGTAGATATCCTCTACTTGGTTAATCACTTCTTGCGTCATTATAGATTTGTAATCAGCTAAAGTCCAATCAGTGTAGACGAGATTAGGATTTTCAATACCACCACGAATGTTTCTCGCACACATAGGACAGCTGGCCTGACAGCGATTAGTTATTTCAAGATGGATAGATTTTAATTGCGAAAATTTAAACAATTTTAACCTTTGGTATTTTACTATCAGCTGAACTTACACAGCTAGGTGTAGAACACATTTTAGGTTCTTGGAATAAATTAAACCCATCAGTTAGTGTTCCTAGACTAGGATCATGACAACTGTAAGCACGTTTCACATCATTTCCCCGAATTACCACACTTTGGTAACCACTATTACATTTCCAATTTTCAAATTTATTAAAATTAAAAGCATTAAACCTTTCTGCCTGATCTAACAGATACTCGTTCCTATCACGATCGTACAAAGCTACTTGATAAACTGGTTGATCATTGGCTGTCTGCGGGAAACCTTCACGCATTAATTTTATCATATCATCTGTGTAACCAGATACTACAGAACTAGCAGTCGGATCGCTCTGCGGTTTTAATGTTACATTGATTCCTCTTTTGTAGAATCTTTCACAGCGGTCATACAGCTCATAAAATTTATCAGGAACCATTACCTGATTAACTGTAACATGTACCAAATCATAAGTTAGCTGTAAACACTTGTCACCAAACTCTTGTTCTTTAGCAAACTCTGAGTGATAGCTGGCTGTGATACTACGCCTTTGTAACATTTCTGTATTTCTTGCCCAAATGTTCCACCACTTGCTACCCGGGCTTAAATTAGTAGTCATATGGATACTTTGGTAACTGCTTTCGGTTTCGTCCAAGTGTTTAACCAAATCAGCTAGATGTTTATATGCTGTTGGTTCACCTCCGCTAAAGCTCCAATGGAATTCATTGAAACCGTTTTGTCTAGCTTGTCTTTTGATTTCATCTATGGTTTTTCGATAAAGTTCTAGATCCTTAAAGTCTACTTTATCTGAATGAGCATACGGCCAACAGTACGAACAACTGTAATTACAGAAACGTCCCAATATCCAACTAACATTAAAAAGAGGACGGTCCAACATTGTCCTTTGGCCAAATTGTATTATTTCTTCGAATGGAATGGATTGGAAATCGTTCATAAAGCGTAATATTTACTCAGTTAAAAGTTGATCTTTATTAAAGTTGAGTATATAATATTAATGTGGTCGTAAGTGGAATTGGCAGACCTCCGGTCCGTTGCGAAACGCACTTGGGAATGGGACATAGGCATAGCCGCCGTCTTTGTAGGTTCGAATCCTACCGACCACACCATATTCTATTATAAGTAGAATACTACTAACAAAAGGAAATTATTATGTCAAACACAGTAGAACAATTGAAAGCACAATTTGAAACATTTCTAGCAGAAGATGCTAAGTTTACCGGTGGTAATTCTGCAGCAGGTACTCGTGCTAGAAAAGCTCTAGCAGAATTAGCTAAGGTAGTTAAAGTTAGAAGGAATGAAATTACAGCAGAGAAAAACGCTCGCAAAGAAGCCAAAGCCAACGCATAATGAGCGATCAAGATCCCAATCAGCTGGATCTAGAGTTTGATCCAGATTCAAACATATCGGCATCGTCAGGTACTGACTGTTATACTATTAGTATTGATCCGTCGATATATTCTTCATACGGATCGTCAATTACATCTCCGTGTGTAATATCATGGGGTGGAACTGGTACCAGCACTACTTGTTGGCCAACTTCTAGTAATTATACTATTAGCAGCGGAGCATTCACTTCGCCCGGTACAGTTAAAATTGACACTAATGGTATCCAGATGGAAGCAGGTACTGATATTAAAATTGGTGATCACAGTCTTTCTGAAGTTTTATCTAGGCTTGAAGAACGATTGAATATTCTACATCATAATCAAGAGCTCGAAGATAAGTGGGAATCTCTTAGAGAACTTGGCAATCAATATCGAGAGTTAGAAAAAGAGTTGATTGAAAAAGAAAAGATGTGGAAAATACTAAAGGATGCGTAATGATCAAAGTTTGGGACGATTTAATTCCTAAGTATCTTCAAGATTATTATGAGCTTATTACATTAGGAGTCAACGGAGAGGAGTTTGTTCACCCTACCGTTGACTTTAGATGTAAGTACGAATCAACCGCCGAGGAGGAACAACTAACGCACCCTCCGCTGTCATTCGTACACATTTTAAAATCTAATACTAGAGTTTCTGAACATTTAGATAACTTTGGTATGATTGCCCAAGCGGCCTGTGCTAATAATAGTTTGACTCTCAAGGACATCATGGTAGCAAGGATCTATATCACTGTACCTTATGACACTGAGTTAAAACACTACGCACCACATGTCGATTATCCCGGCAAGCATACCGTAGTCATTTATTACGTCAATGACGCCGACGGACCTACAGTATTCTTTGACAAGAACAATAATATTGTTCAGTCAGTAGAACCAAAGAAAGGTCGAGTGGTAATGTTTGACGGAGAAATGCTACACGGAGGCGGGATCCCTAAGAAAGGACCTCGCTGTATTATTAATTTTGATTTATGGACTTAATGGAGAAAAACATGTACGCAACATCAGTATATCGTTCAGCATCGGCAATTAATTCAGCCATGGGACGAGTCTACGGACATATGGGATTGGCAGTTTTAACCAGTATGATCGTCAGCTTCTTAGTCGGTAACTCGGCTGAGCTAATGACATTCTTCTTCACTGGTGCTATGAAATGGGTAGTAATTTTCGCACCACTAGTTGCTATTCTAGCAGTTAGTTTTGCTATGGAAAATCTCAGTAAGAATGCTTTACAATTATTCTTACATGGGTTCGCCGCATTGATGGGTTTGAGTTTTGCTACAATTTTTGTAGTATATAACATGGGCAGTATCGTGTCAGCATTTATGGCCGCGGCAGTATTGTTTGGTGTTATGAGCGGGTATGGGTACTTTACTAAAAAGAATCTAGATAGCCTTGGACAATTTATGTTCATCGGCTTGATCGCAATCATTATCGCCAGCATCATTAATATTTTCGTTGGTAGCACAGTGTTCCAAATGGTGATCAGTGCTATCGCTATCATTGTGTTCTTAGGGTTAACTGCTTATGACACACAAAAGATCCGCGAAATGGTCAGTTATGACAATGACGGTAAAGCAGAAGTTATGGGAGCATTGAGCCTTTATCTAGACTTTATCAATATCTTCCTAAGCCTGTTACAGCTATTCGGCGAACGCAAATGAACAAAGAACTAAACCAGTTCTGCGAAAACTATGAGGTCCGTGTCCTAAACGATCAAAAACGTAGGGCACGGTACCATCCTCCTAGATTCTTTACAGATCCAGAACGTGCTGACATTATCCGCAACGATATTGTAGAGTACGAAACAGAACCGGTTTATACTTTAGAAATACCCGAAAGTCGACTACGCACACTCATAGAAATGGAACGTCGTTTCTATAAATGGCAACATCATAGTCAGGGAGAAGTTGACATGTTCGAGACCCTAATGAACAAAGAACGTGAAGAAGCACATTATAGACACACTAACGCTGCTGTTAAAAAAGCCTACGAGCAATATAGCATGTTGCTCAATCTAGCAGGATATCAAAGAAAACTATGACGTCAGAACAAATAATTTATGCTACAGTGGCATGGGCGATTCTGATACACGTTGTATACAGTCACTCAAAATGGAGTGAAATTATACGAGTTTACAAGATGTGGTTTACCAAAGAATATTGGACAAATTATAATATCGTCGAAGCAGCCAGCTGGTTAACTAAAGCCTTGATCATTGTACCTGGTCTAATTTTTGGAATACAAGTTTGGTGGTTCTTTTTCTTTACGTTATTAACTAGTCTTACCCTAATTTGGGCTAGTAATAAAAAATTATTACCTACATTAGTTGGATTCAATACATTATGGGTTTGGATAAGCTGTATGGTCCTTGCCCAACATCTAATAAAATAACAGTATCTTGACAGGTTTTTTAAAATATTGTATAATTAAAGTGTTCGACTACTAAGTCTGAAAAGGAATTATATGAGAAATTATTGGACCTGTACCCCATTTGCTGATTGGATTCGTGGCACCACTAAGTTAAAGTGTGGTACCGGCAAAGAATGGGCAGAATGGGAAAAGGCCGCTAAGGCCAAGTATCCGATCCGTTGGTGGATCGCTGAAGAAGGATTAGATAAAATCCAAGATGTCTGGTGCTGGATACCAGAAAGGATCAATGATGTTCGATATTACGTTAACAACCGTTGGGTTTCTAATACTCATCGTCTTACCGCTCATCCCCGGGATATTAAACCTGGCCAGTGGCAGGACGTGGGGAACCGCTTTTTGCCTTGCTTATACAATGAGTTGGTTGATTTTGTTGAGATAGAACAAGCATGGCATCACTGTATTTGGGATAACGATGCTCGTAAGAAATATGGATATCCTTGGTGGCGTCGTTGGTTCCGTCAATGGCGTTGCCCAGAAGCAGGCCTTGCTTACCTTAATTGGGCAAAGACCCTAACCAACGAAGAATTTTTAGATGAAGGTGAGAAGCACCTAGCTGAACCTACATATCAAGCCAAAGCCGCTCAAGAAATCTTAGAGCTTTACACATGGTGGAAGGAAGTCTATCCTAAGCGTCCTGATCCGCATGATGCTGGCGGTTGGACTGCCTACTGCGATCTACGCAGACAGCAAGGCCATCATCTGTTAGACATGGAAGATAAAACTCCAGAAATGGCAGAAATGAGCCGTACAGCTCTTAACAAGAGCCGCGAAATTGAAGAAGCATACGATAAAGAAGATGAAGAGATGATGATTAGATTAATCAAAGTCCGTCAATCACTTTGGACATAATATGAAAAATTCTAGATTTAGAACTTGGGTCAGAGAGCTTTGGTATGAAAATTGCGAAGAACATTTCCAATCTGACATACCTAGATACACTCATGAAGAATATTTTAACAACTTCAAATGGTGGCTTAAGAGAGAATTTAGACATCGACTAAAAAAGGAAAAGATACAGAATGGATCCTAAAAACGAATTGTACTATAAGTATATGGCCTTTAACGAAGTAATGTTCGAAGATTATAAACCTTTAGAAATTGCCGCCGTTATGGCTGTTCAGGCATTAAGCATTTATAGGACTTCGTTATCTGAAGAAGATTATCTTAAAATGGTTGACTCTATCTACGAAAATCGTTTCGGAGTTCAAAAATTACAAGGACCAAATTTACAATGAAATTACAGACACCAGCAGAAGGTATTTTAAAAAAGAACGATTGGGGTGATGCTAAGACATATCATATTGTTTGTGACTGCGGTAGCGACAATCACTCTCACAATCTTTGGGTAGAAGCAGAAGACATTGGTATCACTGTAACCATCTATGCTACTGTAAATACGCCTTGGTGGTCTATGAATCGTTTTAAACAGATTTGGACTTTGTTGACTAAAGGTTATCTTGAGCATCAAACGGTATTGACAATGAACCAACAAACCGCATATAATTATTCTGAAACTTTAAAAAATGCGATAAAAGATGTTGATCAATTTCGTAAAGATAGAAACAATTCTAAAGAAAGATCTCAAACAGTTAAGGCAGCTCAAGAAGGAGATTGTGTATGACGTCTAATACCAAAGGCTCGTGGCCGTTCGCACCTGGCGATGCTCCCGCACCAACTGTCGAAGAGTTAGAAGCTCAAAGACTAGCAGAACAACAAAAACTTATCGAAGTTTTAAAATTTACACCACGCACATACAAAATTCAATTGTGGGGCTATGGTGGAGAATATGTTATGGGCACAGTAGATCGTAAAATTTACGATTACTTTAAACATCGTAGATTAGATGTAAGCGACTTTGCCTGGGATTCAGACTATGCTGATGAACACAACATCCCAGAAGACATGTGGCCTTTCACGCCCGGTAGCTGGTATGAATGCGATGACATGGGTCATGTACATGGTGTAGATCGTAATGCTGGTACAATTCAAATTGAAGATGAGAATGGTAATACAGTTATTGAACGAAGTCTAGAAGATATCGACGGCTGCGATATTGGTTTGAGCTGCGGAGACGAAGTATGGGTTGATTCTAAAGATCCAGGCACTGTGGTATTTGTCGGAAGCAGTAACGAAAAAGGAACATTCTTTGAAGGGGAGATTAATTTAACTACCCCGTTTGATCAAGAAAAATTAGTCATCAATTACGATGACTTCGATGGCAATGACATTGTGAGCTCAATCGAATACGACGGTGAAGAAATTGAAAACTGGGGAGCGAATTCAAATGGCAAGAGCAGCGATTTTGGATTTTATATCGCCGGTTCGCAAAAAGATGGCAAGTGGGAACGTTATAAAAACATGGATGACATTGAATATCCTATGACTGATTGGCTTCCTAAAAAGATTAAACCTTCAAGAGAAGGTCTATACGATATTAAGACTTCCGGAAAGAACAGCTATCAACACCAAGGTAAGTGGACTGGCAGTCGTTGGATCGGCACATGGAACGAAGATGTTCCTGAAACCGAAGAATTGAAAATTAAAGAATGGCGAGGTCTATCTATTGATCCAGATAGTGAAGGCGGCGAGATTGATTAATGAAACCTAGTAAAAGTCCCCAACGGCACACTTTCCAGAAGGAAGGATATGTCAAACGTATGGAAGAAAAGGGCGAACCTGTCAATGAAGCCTATCTAGATTTGTTTGATAATATTCTCAAAGAACATAAACAAAAGTTTAACAGTCCTCAAAGCTGTATAAACAATATGGAATATGATCTGTTGACCACTGATTGGATTTTGGCAAAAGCTCGTGCGTCTGAATCTTATGCTCAAAATTTATATTCAGCCATGTGTAACAACGACTTTATCAAAATAGACGTTATTCCTATCCTTAGACAGGATCCAAAAAAAGATTATTGGTCAGCTTCGTGGAGATATGCTGGCGGTATTGTTGCTGACATGCGTGAAGAAGGTGATTATATTGATTGGTACTGTTCAGGAATGGGCGGATTAAATCAAGAATTTGATGCCAAAGAAACTAACGAACAATGGCAGGCTCGTACTAAGTATGTACCTGAAGGCTGTATAACCGACGAGATCCGGAATGATCTCCAACGTCTTGGTTGGGCAGTAGCTCCCGATGGAGATTGGAAAAAGTTTGTTTAACCAAATAGGAGAAAAGTAAAATAAAATGACCTGGGAACTCTACGAGGTCTGGTCCGAAGACGATATCGGCCATCAAGAATTGATCGAAACTACTAAGAGCCTTAAAGAGGCCAAGGCTATCGCCCAAACTCTTTTAAGCGATTATCCAATTGCTGTCATATATAAAGAAACCGAGGACGGTGATATAGAAGAAATTGAGCGGTTGACACTGACTTAATTTGGCAGTATAATTGTTGTATAGATTAACAAATAGGAGCAGACAGCATGGCTAAAGTAGCAACTAAAACTCGTGTTACTAAAAAGCAGGTTATCGAGCATCGTACTCGTGCCACTAAGGATCTAAGTCCGAAATGGGACGGTCACGAATCTTTTTCCGCTGACGAGTTTAGTCGTCATTTTCGCCTTTCTATGGATTACTATCGATTAGAATTTAGTGGCAAGGATCTTAAACCCAAAGTCATTAATTGGATGAGTGCTAACGGTTATACTAAAGACCA
>Ga0129333_10006986_pt1 | contig 10692 bp, 8 predicted proteins | sample CPB6_08_DNA_FD_94474 | JGI IMG/M metagenome (GOLD analysis project Ga0129333, IMG submission 94474) | Freshwater to marine salinity gradient microbial communities from Chesapeake Bay, USA - CPBay_Sum_0.6_0.8_DNA | ecosystem: Environmental > Aquatic > Marine > Coastal | place: USA: Chesapeake Bay...
CACCAGGAGTTCATCCAGATCGACACCACCAACGTCCTCTTCATCGTCGGCGGCGCCTTCGCCGGGCTCGACACGATCATCGAGCAGCGCATCGGCAAGAAGCGTGTCGGCTTCACCTTCGATCTCGTGCCCGAGGATGGCCAGACGATCACCGACACCAATCCCGACGACATCTTCGGCTACGTCATGCCTGAGGACATGTTGAAGTTCGGCATGATTCCCGAGTTCATCGGGCGCCTGCCGGTCTTCACCTCGGTGTCCAAGCTTGACCGCGACGCCCTAATGCAGGTGCTCACCGAGCCGCGCAATGCGCTGGTGAAGCAGTACCAGAAGCTCTTCGAGATCGACGGCGTCGAGCTCGAGTTCACCGATGAGGCACTCGGTGAGATCGCTGACCAGGCCCTCAAGCGCGGCACCGGCGCGCGTGGTCTGCGGGCGATCCTTGAGGAAGTCCTCCTCAACGTCATGTACGACGTCCCGAGCCGCTCTGACGTGGCTCGCGTCGTCGTCACCGAGGAGACGGTGCGCGACAACGTCCTGCCGACGCTCGTGCCGCGCGAGGTCGAGACGCCCAAGCGCCGAGTGCGCAAGGAATCCGCCTAGTTCGCTGAGTGGGCCCTGCACGTGTACCGCCCGTTAGCGACGCTAACGGCTCTCTTAACGTCGCTAAGCGGCGGAATCGGTGCGCGAGGTCCTAGTCCGTCACCGCCAGCGTGACGGCGACGTCGATCGTGTCACCGCCTGGGTCGAACGTCAGATCCGCAATCGCACCCGTCGCCTTCAGGTCGCCCGCAATCGACTCGAGGCGTGCAAGCGACTCCGCAGGACCGCGAACGACCGCGCTGGCGACCTCTGCCTTCATCGAGGCCTTTGCTTCGCTCTTGGCCTTGCGCACCAGTGACAGCGCGATCGCGGTGTCCGCCACCACGGCGCGATCGCCGTCGCCCGCCATGGCCAGGACCTCGTCGGCCGACGGCCACGCGGCACGATGCACTGATCCCTCCTGCCACCAGGACCAGACCTCTTCGGTGACGAAGGGCAGGAAGGGTGCGAAGAGGCGCAGTTGCACGCTCAGGGCGATGGCGAGGGCAGCCTTTGCCGATGCCGCGCCCTCAGGCCCCTGACCGCCGTACGCGCGGTCCTTGACGAGCTCGACGTAGTCGTCGGTGAACGACCAGAAGAAGGTCTCGGCCAGCTCGAGAGCTCGCGTGTAGTTGTAGTCCTCGAGCGCCGCCGTTGCCTGGCGCACCGTCTCGGCGAGATCCGCGATCATCGCGCGGTCGAGCGGTGCGGTCACGGCAGATGCGTCAGCGACGGGATCGAAGCCCAAGACGAACTTCGATGCATTGAGGATCTTGATCGCCAGGCGGCGGCCGATCTTCATCTGCCCAACGTCGAACGCCGTATCGGTCCCGGGGCGTCCCGATGCCGCCCAGTAGCGCACCGCATCAGATCCGTGCTCGTCGAGCAGGCCCATCGGCGTGACGACGTTGCCCTTGGACTTGCTCATCTTCTTGCGGTCCGGGTCGAGGATCCAGCCGCTGATGGCCGCGTCGCTCCACGGCAGGCGATCGAACTCCAGGTGGCTGCGCACCACCGTGGAGAAGAGCCAGGTGCGGATGATCTCGTGTGCCTGCGGCCGCAGATCCATGGGGAACACGCGCGACCACAGATCCTCATCGCGCGTCCAGCCGCCGGCGATCTGTGGGCTCAGCGACGACGTCGCCCAGGTGTCCATGACATCCGGGTCGCCGATGAAGCCGCCGGGCTTGCCACGCTGATCCTCTGAGAATCCAGCAGGCGCATCGCTCGACGGATCGATAGGCAGATCACCATCCGCGGGCACGAGCGGCGCGGAGTAGTCCGGGTTGCCCTCGGCATCGAGGGGGTACCACAGCGGCAGTGGCACGCCGAAGAAGCGCTGACGCGAGATCAACCAATCGCCGTTGAGACCCTCGACCCAATTCTCGTAGCGCACCTGCATGTGCGCCGGATGCCAGCGAAGTTCGCGTCCGCGCTCCAACAACTGCTCGCGCAGCTCGGGGCCGCGGCCGCCATTGGTGAGGTACCACTGCCGTGTCGTCACGATCTCCAGCGGCCGGTCGCCCTTCTCGAAGAACTTCACCGCGTGCGTGATCTCGCGAGGCTCACCCACCATGTCGCCGGACTCGCGCAGGAGGGCCACGATCCCTTCCTTGGCCGAGTGCGCGGTCTTGCCGGCGAGTTGGGCATACGCCGCCTGCGCGTCCGCGCCCTCGATCCAGGCTGGGGTGTCGGTGAGGATGCGCCCGTCCCAGCCAATGATCGGTCGTGTAGGCAGTTGCAACTCGCGCCACCACGTGACGTCCGTGAGATCGCCGAAGGTGCAGATCATTGCGATGCCCGACCCCTTCTCGGGATCGGCCAGGGCATGCGCAACGACCGGGACCTCGACGCCGAAGAGTGGTGTGCGCACCGTCGAGCCGAAGAGGGGCTGGTAGCGCTCGTCGTCGGGATGCGCGACGAGAGCCACGCATGCCGGGATCAATTCAGGACGCGTCGTCTCGATGTAGACGGGCTCACCGCCATCGATGCGCGCGAATCCAATGCGGTGGTAGGCGCCGGGTCGCTCACGGTCCTCGAGTTCGGCCTGCGCCACAGCGGTGCGGAAGGTGACATCCCAGAGTGTCGGCGCCTCCGCCTGGTATGCCTCGCCGCGGGCAAGGTTGCGCAGGAACGCTCGCTGCGACACGGCGCGGGCGTTGTCGTCGATGGTCTGGTAGGTCTGCGTCCAGTCGATCGACAGGCCGAGTCGACGCCACAGCTCCTCGAAGACGACTTCATCCTCGACTGTGAGCCGCTCGCAGAGCTCGACGAAGTTGCGGCGGGAGATCGGCACCTGGTTCTTGGCATCGGGCTCCGCGGGGGGTTCGAAGGCCGGGTCGTAGGGAAGGGAGGGATCGCACCGCACGCCGAAGTAATTCTGCACGCGCCGTTCGGTCGGCAGGCCATTGTCATCCCAGCCCATGGGATAGAAGACGGAGAAACCCCGCATGCGCTTGTAGCGCGCGATGCAGTCGGTGTGGGTGTACGAGAAGACGTGGCCGACGTGGAGCGAGCCGCTCACCGTCGGGGGAGGCGTATCAATCGAGTACACCTCGTCGCGAGGGCGACTGCGATCGAAGAGATAGACGCCATCGGCCTCCCAGGCATCGACCCAGCGCTGCTCGATGCCGTCGATGCTGGGCTTGTCCGGGAGGCGGGGGCTCATGGCGGCCCATCCTAGGAGGCCGCCACTAGGGTGTTGGACGTGACCAACGCCATGCCCGAGGGCTACGCCGAACTTCAGGCCGAACTCCTCGGTCGCTGGCCCGAGAACGCCATCGACCCGTCACTGTCGCGTATCAGCGCGATCATGGATCTCCTCGGCCAGCCGCAGACGGCGTACCCGGTCATTCAGGTCACCGGGACCAACGGCAAGTCATCCACCGCGCGGATGATCGCTTCCCTGCTCCGAGCCCTCGGGCTGCGCACCGGCCTCTACACCAGTCCGCACCTGATCGACATGCGGGAGCGCATCGAGATCGATGGCGAGCTCATCTCGGCGGAGCAGTTCATGGCCGTGGCCGGTGACGTCGCCCCCTTCATCGCAAGTGTCGATGCGAGCGTGGAAGCCGACGGGGGCACGCCGGTGACGTACTTCGAGACCCTCACCGCGATCGCCTATGCCGCATTTGCCGACGCCCCGGTCGACGTCGCCGTCGTGGAGGTCGGCCTCGGTGGCACGTGGGACGCCACCTCAGTGTGCGCTCCACAGGTGTCAGTCATCACGCGAGTGTCGATGGACCATGCGGACATCCTCGGAGACCGGATCGATCTCATCGCGACCGAGAAGGCCGGCATCGTCAAGGCAGGATCCTTCGCGATCATCGCCGAGCAGGAGCCCGATGCGGCCGCCGTGATCGAGGCACGCATTGACGAGGTTGGGGTGCCCGCGGCATGGGAGGGCACGAGCTTCGCCGTCCTCGACCGCACCGTTGCCGTGGGTGGTCAGTTGCTCAGCCTCCGGGGACTGTCGGGAGTGTATGAGGATGTATTCCTGCCCTTGTTCGGCGCTCATCAGGCGCGCAATGCTGGCGTCGCACTTGCGGCGACCGAGGCATTCATCGGTGGCGGGACCCTTGCGCTGGATGCGGACGCTGTGCGTGAGGGATTCGCGGATGTCACGTCACCGGGTCGGCTGGAAGTTGTCCGTCGGGGACCCACCGTGATCATCGATGCCGCCCACAATCCCGCGGGGGCGACGGCCCTTGCCGATGCCCTGTCGGAGGCCTTCGCTTTCACCCACCTCATCGGGGTGGTCGCTGTGCTGTCCGACAAGGACGCCGCCGGGATCCTGCGAGCACTTGAGCCTGTCCTCGACCAGATCGTGGTGACGCAGAACGACTCACCGCGCCGACTCGGAGTTGATGAGTTGGGTGCCCTCGCCATGGAGATCTTCGGTGAGGACCGCGTCACGGTCACACGCGACCTCTCCGACGGACTCGACGCAGGGATCCGCCTTGCCGAGGAGGCCGACACGTATGCCGCCTCCGGGGTCATCGTGACCGGCTCAGTGGTCACTGCGGGCCACGCGCGCGCGATGCTCACGCGGGGCGCCCGGTGAGAGTGCTGGGCGCATCGGTCCTCGCACTCGAGGCGATCGTCGTGATCCTCGCGATCCCGGTTGTCGTCGTGGTCGGCACCGTGCCCGTCCCACCGTGGCTCGGGATCGGTGCCGGAGTGCTCCTGGCCGCCTCCCTGGTCATGCTTGCGCGCTACGTGACCCGACCCTGGGCGGTGCCGGTGGGCTGGGTGCTCCAGGTGCTGGTGATCCTCACCGGCTTCCTCGCGCCGCCCTGGATGTTCATTGTCGGTGGCATCTTCGCCCTGCTGTGGGGCGTGGCCATCAAGCTCGGCCGCCAGGTCGATCAAGCGCGAGCGGGCGCTGCCGATCCTGCCTCTCCTCCGGCGGGATAGGCTCCTCGGGCATTCATCAGCCCTCGAAGGAGCACCTCGTGTCACAGCGCACCCTTGTCTTGGTCAAGCCCGACGGCGTCGCTCGTGGCCTCGTCGGTGAGGTCCTTGCCCGCATCGAGCGCAAGGGATTCAGCATCGTGGCCATGGAGTTGCGGACGATCCCCGCTGAGGTTGCCAAGGCGCACTACGCCGAGCATGCCGATAAGCCCTTCTTCGGTGATCTGGTCGAGTTCATCACCTCAGGGCCACTGGTCGCTGCTGTCATCGAAGGACCCGAGGCGATCACGTCGTGGCGCACGATGATGGGCGCGACGAATCCGGTCAATGCCGCACCGGGGACGATTCGCGGTGATCTAGCGACGGAGACGCAGTTGAACGTCACGCACGGGTCGGACTCGCCTGAGTCGGCTGCCCGCGAGATCGCGCTCTTCTTCCCGTCGCTGGGCTGATCCGTGGCACTGCGCTCGCGTGCGCGCCTGGGTCTGGCCGCTTTCGGCGCGGTGGCGGGCGGATATGCCGCGGCCCGACCGACGCTCATGCCGTGGCCGGATCGGGTGAGGCAGGGATTCATCGCTGCCATGTGCCTGGCAAGTGGTGGCGCTGCATTCTTCGCTGCCGGAAGTGCGGGATTGCGCAACGGCGGTATGCCCACGGCCACCCAGAGGGTGCGTCGCACGGCCATGGTGACCGCCGGCGGTGCGGCGGCGTTCGGCGCTTTTAAGGTGGCCAAGTCCCAGGCGTCGCGACGGCTCGAGGGCGGGGGCCGCGCCATCGAGCCGGGGTTCTCCACCCCGCCCCATTGGGAGACGGTGTCCGGCGGGCCGGGATCCCTCGTGGATTTCGCGACCGTGGGCCGCGAGGGCGCTCGTTTCCTCGGCTCCAGCGTCCCGGCAGAGGTCGTTGAGCAGGTCACGGGAACCTCCCCTGGGATGCCGGCGGTTCGTGTCTTCGTCGGCTACGACTCAGCGCCCACGCCCGAGGAGCGCGTCGACCTTGCACTCGCGGAACTGAGGCGCACGGGCGCGTACGACCGATCGACGTTGCTCATCGGTGCACCCGCGGGCAGTGGCTACGCCAATCCGACTCCGGTCGACGTACTCGAGATCTTGTTGCACGGTGACACTGCAGCTGTCGCCGTCGGCTATGGACTCCTGCCGTCATTCCTGTCGCTCGATCGCGTCGCACTCGCAGCACGCACGCAGTCGCTCCTCATCGAGGGCATTGCCGCCGACCTTGCTGGACGACATCGACGTCCCCGGCTGCTGCTCTACGGCGAGAGCCTCGGCGCGCGCGTGCAACAGGCAGCGATTCAGGCCGGGACGGCCGACCTCGACCGCATCGGCGTCGACGCCGCACTGTGGGTGGGGACGCCAGGAGGCCCGGAGTCGGTGGCCTTCCATGCGGCGACCGCGGGCGAGTCGATCACGATCGATCGGCCCGAGCAGATCCCCTCACCCCTGCCCAGCCCCCGGCCGAGGGTGTGGTTCCTCGAGCATGACGGTGATCCGGTGGTGCGATTCGAGCCCACCGTGGCGTATAGGCAACCCCCCTGGCTCGCGCAGCGACCGAGGGGCCGCAACGTCCCGGACGCCATGCTCTGGTCGCCGGGCATCACCTGGGCCCAGGTGATGATCGACACGCTCTTCGCTACGAACGTCAAGCCCGGCAACTTCGAAAGCCGCGGCCACGACTACCGCGCGGACCTCGGCGCGGTGGTGCCCGCGGCCTACGGCCTGTCGGTCGATGAGGGGACAGCGCTGCGGCTCGAAGACGCCTTGCGCAGCCTGGAAATCAAGCGTGCCCGTCGCGTGGGGGAGGCCTAGTTGCTCGCCGGGCTTGGGCCATTTCCCGTCTGACCCGTACCATGGTGCACACCCGTCACGCCGCGGGTCCTACGTTGGGGAGGGTTCGTGTCCAACACGATGTCGTTCGTCGGCCGCGACATGGCCGTCGATCTCGGCACCGCCAACACCCTCGTCTACGTCCGCGGACGTGGGATCGTGCTCAATGAGCCCTCTGTGGTTGCCATCAATCAGACGACGGGCGGCATACTCGCGGTGGGCTCCGAAGCCAAGAAGATGATCGGTCGTACTCCGGGCAACATCGTGGCGATCCGGCCCCTCAAGGATGGCGTTATCGCCGACTTCGACACCACCGAGCGCATGCTTCGCTACTTCATTCAGAAGGTCCACCGCCGCCGCCACCTGGCCAAGCCTCGCCTGGTCATCTGCGTGCCCTCGGGTATCACCGGTGTCGAGCAGCGTGCAGTCAAGGACGCCGGTTACGCCGCCGGGGCACGCAAGGTGTACATCATCGAGGAACCGATGGCGGCTGCGATCGGCGCCAACATGCCCGTGCACGAGCCGACCGGCAACATGGTCGTCGACATCGGAGGTGGCACGACCGAGGTTGCCGTCATCTCACTAGGTGGCATCGTCACGTCGATCTCGATTCGTGTCGGTGGTGACGAGTTGGACAACGCGATCATTCAGTACGTCAAGAAGGAGTACTCGCTGTTGCTCGGCGAGCGCACTGCCGAGGAGATCAAGGTCGCCATCGGATCGGCGTTCCCGATGCCCGATGAGCCCCATGCCGAGATCCGCGGTCGCGACCTTGTGAGCGGCCTGCCCCGCACCGTCGTGGTGACCGCCGAGGAGATCCGCCGAGCCATCGATGAGCCCGTGAATGCCATCGTGGATGTGGTGAAGACCACCCTGGATCGGACCCCTCCAGAGCTCTCGGGCGACATCATGGACCGAGGGATCGTCCTCACGGGCGGGGGAGCACTCCTCACGGGCCTCGATGAGCGCCTTCGCCATGAGACGGGGATGCCGATCGTCGTTGCCGATGATCCGCTCGATTGCGTGGCGATGGGTTCGGGCAAGTGCGTGGAGGAATTCGAGGCTCTCCAGCAGGTGCTTATCTCCGAGCCTCGCCACTAGTCGATCACTCGGGCGTGCGATGAGGGACACCCGGCGATCGAGGATCGTCCTAGCGATCCTTGTGCTCATCTCGATCACGCTCATCGTCTTCGACCTCCGCGGCGGTGGCATCACACGTCCGCTGCGATCCGTGGGCGAGGCAGTCCTCGGTACATCGGAGCGCGCGATGGCGAGCGTCGTGGTGCCCGTGCGGAATTTCTTCTCGTCGGTGGGATCGATCGGTGACACCGATCAGCGCATCCTCGAACTCGAGCAGGAGAACGCCCGGCTTCGCGCGGAGTTGGACACCGTGGCCAATGACCGGGCCCGGGCCGATGATCTGGATGCACTGCTCGACCTGGTGTCGACCAATGACTACTCCACTGTCCCCGCCCAGGTCATCGCCGTCGGCCCAGCGCAGGGATTCGCCTGGACCGTGACGATTGACGTGGGAAGCCGTGACGGCGTTGAGCGGGACATGTCGGTCATCAGCGGCGCCGGCCTCGTCGGTCGCACCATCGATGTGGGACCCACGACGTCGACCGTCCTCCTCATCGTGGACGCGACGTCGTCCGTGGGCGGCCGGCTCTCGGGCTCGTCTCAGATCGGGATCGTCTCGGGCACGGGGCGGCAGGACTCCCTCACGATGCAGCTCCTCGACCCTCTCGCCCTGGTGGATGTCGGCGATGTCGTGGTGTCGTTCGGTTCCGAGGGAGGGCGCCCGTACGCGCCGGGCATTCCCATCGGCATCGTGGCGGAGATGCGGGGCACCGAGGGCCAGCTCACCCGGTCGGCCATCCTTGAGCCCTACGCCGACATGTCGCGGCTAGACATCGTGGGGGTCGTGCTGCGAGCACCGGAGAGCGCACCGCGATCGACGCTCACACCTTCGGTAGCGCCCACTGCTGACCCGACCGAGGGAGGCCAGTGATGGTGGGACGACGCATTCTCATCAGCGCGATCCTGCTCCTCGTGGCCGTCCTCATCGAGGTGACGGTGCTGGCCCCGCTCGACCTCCCTGGCGCCACTCCCAGCCTGGTGCTCGTCGTCATTGTGATTCTCGCGGGGCAGTTCGGTGCGACCACAGGTGCCGTCGCCGGCTTCGCGGGCGGGCTCCTGCTCGACATCGCCCCTCCCGCGGCCGGCACCATCGGGGTGTCTGCCTTGCTGCTCACGGTGGTGGGCTACGCGACGGGCCGGTTTGCCGAGTCCGATGACCGACCCTGGTGGTCGTTGGCGATCGTGGCCGCGATCGCGGCGCCCCTTGTTGTCCTGGCCGGGGCGATCGTCGGCGGATTGCTCGGCGATCCGCGGGTGCGCTGGGACGAGGTCCTCGGCCTCATGCTCACGTCTGCCGGCTATGCCCTGGCCCTCGGCCTCGTCCTCGCCCTTCCGCTCCGGCGCCTATGCCGCTGGGTCGTTCCCGAGGCCTACTCACGCTGAGAGTCCGATAATCGGATAAGTCGGACCGCGGCGAAGGCGACTCTTCCCCCGTCCCGGCGTACCGTGGTGGGGCCCATGCACGCCCCCCCAGAACCGCGAGATGCACTGACGAGCGAGGAGGTGCCATGAGCGACAGGTCCAACCTGCGCCTCGTCGTCCTCGGGGTCCTCATCCTCTCGCTCGTCGGCACCCTCATGGCGCGACTGTTCTACCTCCAACTCGTCGTGGGCGAGGAGTACGCCGCCCAGGCGGCCAGCAACTCCACGCGCGAGGTCGTCACGCCGGCCGTGCGCGGGCTCATCCTCGATCAGCGCGGCCGTCCACTCGTCGCCAACCGCACGTCGCTGGTCGTCTCGGTCGACCGCACCGTGCTGACTCGGGAGGAGGACGATGGCGCGGCCGTCCTAGATCGGCTCTCGCAGGCTCTGGGCGTCTCGCGCGAGTCCATCGAGCAAAAGCTCATGCCGTGCGGATCCGAGGGAGCTCCACCGCTCCCGGTGTGCTGGGACGGATCGCCCTACCAGCCCGTGCCTGTGGCGAAGGACGTGGCGACGGAGACGGCGCTCACGATCATGGAGCGACGTGCGGACTTCCCCGGGATCACCGCACAGCTCGCGGCCGTGCGCGAATACCCCGGACCCTTCGAAGCCAATGTCGCGCACATCCTCGGGTATGTCGGTCCGGTGACGCAGGAGCGGCTGGATGCGCAAGGCGACAGCGTCGATCCTGCGCGGCTGCGGGCACGCGACCTCGTCGGCCGCAATGGCCTCGAGGCCCAGTACGACGCGGAATTGCGCGGGATTCCCGGCATCACCACCCTCGCGGTGGATCAGGTCGGCCGAGTGACCGGCACCGTGTCGGAGTCGGACCCGGTCGCGGGCAACTACATCGTGACCAACATCGATGCGAATCTGCAGGCGGTGGTCGAGCAGGCCCTGGCTGACTCCGTCGAGCGGGCGCGGGAGGAAGGGGACGTCGGCGATACCGGCGCGGCGGTCGTCATCGACGTCCGCACAGGTGCCGTGCTCGCCATGGCGAGCTACCCCACATACGAGCCCCAACTGTGGGTGGGCGGCATCTCCTCGCGCGAATACGACAAGCTCATCGCCGATCGCGCGCTCTCGTCCACGGTGACGCAGGGCACCTATGCGCCGGGATCGACGTACAAGGCCGTGACCACGGTGGCTGCGGCCCGCGAAGGCTACGACCTCTACGGCACCTATCCGTGCCCTGCCGACTACACCGTCGGGTCGCAGCGCTTCCGCAACTTCGAGTCGTCGGGCTACGGTCCCATCTCGCTCCAGCGCGCGCTTGAAGTGTCGTGCAACAC
>Ga0129333_10006987_pt1 | contig 10692 bp, 20 predicted proteins | sample CPB6_08_DNA_FD_94474 | JGI IMG/M metagenome (GOLD analysis project Ga0129333, IMG submission 94474) | Freshwater to marine salinity gradient microbial communities from Chesapeake Bay, USA - CPBay_Sum_0.6_0.8_DNA | ecosystem: Environmental > Aquatic > Marine > Coastal | place: USA: Chesapeake...
ACAACGCTCGGCTGGGCGTGACGCACGTCGCTCACGCGCTCGCGGTAGTGCTTGCAGCGCTTGCAGAGCTTGCGTTCCTGGCCCCAGGTGTAAGCGGGCAGCTTCCATGTCATAGCAGCGCCATGGCTAGGCCCAGGATGCCCAGGCAGAAGGCGCAGCACAGCGCCACGATGATCAGCACCTCACCAGGCCCCGTGTTGCGGCACTCGCCAGGCGTAGGGCAGGGCTCGCGTCCCTGCCGGCAGACTCCGCTGCAGCTCATGTCCTTCTCTCCATCAGCTTGCGATCCAGGTCAGCGGCCACCGAGCGCACGAAGGCCAACAGCTCCTGCAGATTGGCCACGCGCTGGCGCAGCCGGTTGATTTCATCGGTCACGTCGCGGCGTTCGAGCACCTCGCCGTCCTCCTCGATGACCTGCTCGTAGCGCGTCCTCATGGCAGCACCTCAAATGCGTAGACCTCCACCAAGGGCCTCATCGAGTAGCGCTTGGCCACGCGCAGCTGGCAGACCTGCTTGTCATCCACAAAGAGCGCGCCCTGGCAGCCGTCCATGACCGCCTTTGCGATGTTGTCCAGGTCGGGCTTGCCCGGCACCAGCAGCCCCTCGAGGGCCTTCAAACGCTTGTGCTTGGGCCAGCTGGCGGGCACCGGCATCCACGCCTCAATGCGCAGATGAATGGGTGAGGTCAGCGGCTGGATCTCGCCCATGGCCGTCAGGCACGCCAGGCGCACGCGGCTCTCGTAGCTCACCGTCTTGGCGTCGGTGTAGGTGGTGATGAAGCTGCCGCGCCGGGCAAAGCGCGGGCGGCCCTTGCCCACCGGCTCGCCGTCCACGGTGAAATGCACCGCCACGGCCATCAGAGCAGCCCTTCCTCGCGCAGCGCCTGGACGAAGTCCTCGATCTCCTGGTCGGGGAAGTCCGCAGGGCAGGGGCCGTCGCCGGTCAGGAATAGGGCCTCGTCCAGCACCTCGCCCGGAACCGGCCGGCCCTCCTGGGCCAGCCGCTGCAGCTTCTCAGCCTCGAAGTAATTCACGCCTTGCCTCCCATCAGGAAGCGCTGCAGGCGCGGCTCCAGGCTGCCGTAGCGGGCCTGTAGGCCCTCACGCACCAGCTCATCGATGATGCTGGCCCGGCTGCGGCGCTGGTCGGCAGCCGCCTTGTCCAACAGGGATCTGGTGTCTGCGCGCAGGCGCACCAGGAATGGCTTGAGTGGGTCGGTCATAGATTTCGCATCGGTATCGTTTGGGAACTGTACAACAGGCCGTTACATCTGTGTACAGGGAAACACCAAGAAATCGCTACGTTTGGGTACTTGACAAGCGATATCGCTAGCGGTCAAATGCGGCCATCGCAACCGAGCGGATGACGCTCTCAGGAGATGACGATGTCCCCCCACAACGGCAAGTTCGTCGCCTACTACCGCGTTAGTACCGACCGCCAGGGCCAATCAGGCCTGGGCCTTGACGCACAGCGCCAGCTGGTGACCACCTACCTCAATGGCGGCCGCTGGTCGCTGATCGGTGAGTTCACCGAGATTGAGTCGGGCACCCGCAAGCGGCTGCGCGAGCGCCCCATGCTGGCCGCGGCCCTCGAGCTGGCCCGCAAGCAGAAGGCCACGCTGGTGGTGGCCAAGCTCGACCGCCTGGCGCGTGATGTACAGTTCATCAGCACGCTGCTCAACGGCAAGGTGCCTTTTCTGTGTGCCGATATGCCCGAGGCTGACCGCACGTTCCTGCAGATGATGGCCGTGTTCTCCGAGTACGAAGCAAAGCGCATCAGCGACCGCACCAGCGCCGCCCTGCAGGCGCTCAAGCGCAAGGGCAAGAAGCTGGGCAGCCCCACGCCTGAGGTCGGCAGCGCCGAGGGCATCAAGGCCATCCAGGCTAGGGCCGACGCCTACGCCGAGCGGGTAGGCCCCCTGGTGCGTGACATCATCAAGAAGTCCGGGGCCTCGACCCTGCGCGACATTGCCGAGGCCTTGACGGCCAGGGGCATTGAAACCCCTAGAGGAAATGCGGATTGGTATCCCAGCCAGGTATCAAACTTGCTCAAGAGGATCAAATGAGCGCGGCCGAATGGCTCTTCCTGGTGGTCTTGGCTGCAGTTGTTGGCCAGGTCGCCTTCATTTGGTGGGCTCACAGCCGCCGCGAGCGGGCAAACCGTGACGCCGAGCGTCAGCTGCGCAAACAGCGTGCCGACCTGGTTGAAACCGCATATGACAAACTTACTGGCAACAGAGATGAGTGAGTACTTCAAGCCGTTCGACGGCGAAAACAACCTGCAGCGCAAAGAGATTGCGCACTACTTCAACCGCGTCGGCCGTGGGGTTAATTGCCGGCTGGACGTGCCCATCTTGACCCTCTCTGACGTGAAGTGGGCGGCCAAGACCTTCAGCGACCTGTCCAAGGAGCTCACCAGGCTGGGCTGGGAAGACGAACGTGCCGAGATCTGGCGCATCCTGGCCGCCAGGGCCGCCATGGAAGGGGCCCGAGCCGGGCTGGCCACAACGAACAAAAAGGAGACCAGCATCAAGCTGGCCAAAGCACCTCGAGCGCGCAGAGGCTGACCACTACATCTAGTGGTGGCTCAGGATTTGAGCTTTGGGTTTTGTAATCTGCAGGCAACTGCACCACTTGGAGATGAGAAATGAAGGAAATCAGCACGCTACCTCTCGGGCACCAGGGGGGGAAACGCGCATATGTGTATACGGGTTATTCCGACCCCAACCACAAGATCTTGTTGGGAAACCGCGACGATGTATATGCTGTTTATTCCCAGGGAAAACCCACCTATAGCGTAGGCCGCAAGGTCTACAACACCGGCAAAGTCCTCATCGGCTCGGCCTATGAGCCGCCGCGGCGCGTCCTGTTCAGCCGGCAGGAAGAGCTCATCCAGCGCGCCCTTCTCAAGCAGAGCTCGTCAAGCCGCCATGAGTGGCATGACATCGCGCTCTACATCATCGCCGTCATCGCGGTCGTCGTCGTAACCCTTACCGCTTGAGGGCCATCATGGATGGCCTCAACGCCGGCCGGGCGATCCGCGACGCCCAGCTCAACCTGTTTCAGCAGAGAGACACAGAGTTCCTGGGTCGCTGCCGAACCCTAGCGGTAGAGGTTTGCCGGGCCAAAGGCACGGTAAGCATCAACGACATACGGGCACAGGTTCTCTTGCCCGCAGAGCTCCACCCGTCCGTCCTGGGCGCGGTGTTCAAGACCCGTCAATTCGAGGCTGTCGGTTTCACCGAGGCCACCCACCCCCAAGCGCACGCCCGCGTGGTGCGCGTCTACGCCCTCAGAAAGGAGTAAAAAATGGCTGGAAAACTCACAGATGACCGTGAGATGAGCGCCAGCAGGCTGCCAGGCCTGATGGGTTTCTCGAACTACAGCACCCCAAACGATGAGCTGCAGTTCAGCATCAACGCCATTGACGGCAAGCCGCGGCCTGACATTGGCAATGAGGCCATGGCCTGGGGCAACGCCCTAGAGCCCGTGATCCTGGGGGAGGCCGGCCGCCGGCTGGGCCTGGAGCGGGTGGACGCGCAGATCACCGTGCCCTACCGGCACGATGCCATCCCGCTGCAATGCTCCCTGGACGGGGTCGGCTATGGCAGCGGCCAGGAGATCGTCAGCGATCCCGACCGCGGGATCGTGGTGGTCGGCCAGGAGCGGATCTTCCTGGACGGGCCCGGCGTGCTCGAGGCCAAGCTGACCAAGGTGTCGCCCGAGGAGACCCCCCACCTGGCGCGGGGCCCCATCCAGCTGCAGGGCCAGCTGCTGGTGACCGGCCACAAGTGGGGCGCGGTCTGCGTCCTGTATGAGGGCATCGCCATGCGCGTGTTCTTGTTCGCGCCGCACCCGGAGACCCAGAAGGCCATCATCAAGGCGGTCATGGAGTTCCAGCAGAAGCTGGACAAGTACACCCGCGACGGCGAGATCGATTGGTATCCCCCGCATTCAAGCCGCGAGCTCGACCGCATCCACCCCGTGGCGCAGGATAAAACCGTTGACCTGCCGGCTGGGGTCGAGGCCCTGGCGGCCAGCATCGTGGCGGCCAAGGCCACGATCAAGTCGGCCGAAAAGTCCATCGAGGAATGCGAAAAGGAGATCAAGCAGGTGCTGGGCGACGCGGAGCGTGGCCGCGCCGGCAAGTGGATGGTGAGCTGGGGGATGCGCCACTACAAGGCGCAGCCGGCCAAGGCCGTGCCGGCCAAGGAGGCTTACAGCATTCGGCAGTCCACCGTATCCATCAAGGAGCTTGCAGCATGAAGATCGATCACGCATTTGACACCCTGACCGAGGCCCATACCAGGGCGCTGCTGGCCGTCAAGACTGCCCTGCCAGGCATTAGTGACGACGACGCTGATGAGATGGTGACCGCCATTGTGAGTTTGGTTTTTGAAACGTTGAAGCAGTATCTGCCGGGGGAAGACTCATGCAATTGACAACTGTCAACCAACGTGGATTTGCGCCAGCCACCATCACCGAGGCCATGAAATTCAGCGAGATGCTGGCCGGCAGCAACATGGTTCCCAAGGCCTACCAGGGCAAACCGCAGGACATCCTGGTCTGCGTGCAATGGGGCTATGAGATCGGCCTGGCGCCCATGCAGGCGCTGCAGAACATCGCCGTCATCAACGGCAAGCCCAGCGTGTACGGGGATGCCGCCATGGCCCTGGTGCAGGCCTCGCCGGCGTGCGACGGGATCGATGAAAACTTTGAGGGCGAGGAGGGCACGGGCAAGTTCGCAGCTGTCTGCGTGGCCAGGCGCAAGGGGCGCAACCCGGTCATCGTCCGCTTCAGCGTGGAGGATGCCAGGCGGGCTGGGCTGTGGGGCAAACAGGGCCCCTGGCAGGCCTACCCCAAGCGGATGCTGCAGATGCGCGCCCGCGGCTTCGCCCTGCGCGACGCCTTCCCCGACGTACTCAAGGGCCTCATCACCGCCGAGGAGGCCGAGGACTACCCCGAGGAGGAGCGTCGGCCGGCCAAGGACATCACGCCGCGCAAGCCGGCCAACCCGCTGGACGTGATCGCACCGCCGGCACCGCCCCTGGAGCTCGAGGCCCCGGCCGTCACCGAGGCCGAGATCATGGCCGTGCCGCCCGCCGAATCAGAGTTGCAGAACGTGGCTGCCGAAGCTGCAGAACCCGCTGCCGAACCTGACGTGGTAGTCCTCGAGCACCTCGAGGTCACCGAGGTCGAGATCAATGAGCCCGATGAGCCCGAGAACATCCCAGGCTTCCCGCTCATGGTGCCCGGCAAGGATGAGCCGTTCTCCACGCACGGCAGCCTGGAGGAGTGGCAGGACGCCTATGAGGCGCTGGCCGACCGCACCGCCAGGGCAGGCAAGGTCGCCCCGCGTGACCGCATGACCAGGCTGCGCGAGCTGCGCGAGGCCAACGACGACATGATGAAGCGCATGGACAGCATCAAGCGGGTGCGCCACCTGGCTGGCTACCAGCAGCGACTTGCCGCGCTCGGAGCTGCGAAATGAAGGCGCTGGCGGGCTGGGTGGGCGGCCTGATCTTGGGCTGGATTGTGTTTGGCCTGGTGGCCAGGATCCTCGCCGAGCTGTTCCTGATCGGCTGGCGGCTGATCTAGGCCAGGGTCGCCAGCACGGCCTTGTACCGGCGCTGGCGATCCTCCAGGCCGATGGTGCCCCCGTTGATGCGCTTGGTCAGGCCGACGAAATCGTCGGCGTCGGCCAGGGGCCCGCACTTGTTCGACACCCAGAACCAGGCTGCCGATGCGGCCGCGTGCTCGAGCTCGAGCAGGAGGTCGGGCTGGCCCACCAGGTCGAGGCCCAGGCCCTGGCCGCAGCGGGTGTAGTTGTCCTTGCCCGTGAGCTGCTTGAGGCCGCGCCCGCGATAGCGCCAGCCGTCTCCAGACTCAATCGGGCCGTTGCCCATGCGCGCCGAATACACCACGTTGGCGATCATCTCGGGCTTGCGGTGCAGGGCCAAGGCGAACTTGTTGGGCTGGTTCTTGCCGTTGGCCTTGACCGCCTTCTTGTCCGCGCCCAGCACCGCGAAGCGGCCAGGCCAAATGGCCGCCATGCCGTCGGCGCTGTAGTTGAGGTTCTCCTGCAGCAGGGTGTAGCCGCCCGACTCATGCGCGGTCTGCGCCAGCCAGGCGGCCACCTGGCGCTCAGTCTCAATACCAACCCTGGCTAATGCGTTTTGGACGTGGGGAAGCCAGCGCTCTGCCACCTCGGCCTTGATGCCGGCAGCCTTGAGCTGGTCAATGCCAGGCCTCACTTCTTCTCGTCCTTCTTGCGGCTGCCGATGCTCGAGCCCAACAGGAACTGGAACATCGAGGCCACCATGGTGCCCAGCACGAAGCCCAGGATGGTGTCCGCGAATCGGATGTTGTCGGCCGGGATCGCGCCGAACGTGATGAAGCCGATGTAGGTCGCGGAGAGGATCGACCAGAAACCGATGAAGTAGTAGACGAAGCGCCGCACCAGCGGGTCGTCCGACTCCATGGCCTTGAGCTGCATATCCCGAGCGCCCTGCATATTCTTGAGGTCGATCTCGGCCATGAACTCCTCATGCTTCATGGCCGCCTCTTTGAGCTTGGCGACATCGGCCGCGTCCATCTGCCCCTCGGGCTTGAGCTCGACGCCGAGCTTCTGCTGGACGTAGTCCACCCCCTTCTCCATGACAGCGTCGGCCACCTTGGGTAGACCGTTGGAGATGAGGCCCGAGACGATGGAAGCGACGATTGGCAGCATCAGATCACCATGGCGTAGATGAAGAGGGACAGGCCGGCACCACCCACGGCAATGCTGGCCCACAGCAGGGGCATCATCACGGCCAGGATGGCCGCGGAGCTTAGGACGATGGCCAGCTGCAGCGCCATGCCGGCGTAGCTGAACCAGGGGCTGCGCGCTTTAGCCTGGTCACGCGAGGCCTCTGCCTCCTTAGCCTTGGCCGAGATCTCCTCCATGTCGGCGCGCTGCTTGGCCGCCTTGTCGTCCAGACCGGCGGTCTCAAAGATGGTGGCGCGCACGTTCTTGGCCTGGAACCAGGCCCAATAGTTGTTTGCCGCAATGGTGCCGTTGAGCACCTTGCTCGAGTTGCTGCCGCCGAACATCCCGTTGACGGCCAGCAATAGGGCGAAGATGGAGATCGTCAGCGCAGCCCATTGCTTGACGTAGGCCTCGCGCTCGGAGCGCGACGCGGTGATTGGTGGTGCTTTGAACATCAGAATCCGCAGCTCTTGGCTGCCTTGCAATGGTCGTATCCCAGGTAGGCCATGTAGGCCATGCCGCCCAGCGTGAGCACGATGATGACCACGCCAATCGCGGTCTCGATGGCCTGGGCAATCTGCTTCTTGCGCCTGGCTGCGGCTTCCTTCTCGCGCTTTGCCTCGAGGGCATCGTCGCGGTTCATCTGCGCCACGCGGTGCTGGATGTCCTGCCAAACGTCAGCGTTGCCGGTCTGGAAGAACATCATCTTGAGTTCCTCCTCGAACTGGCGCTGCTGCATGAGCTCCATCTCGATTTGGATGGCCGCCCCCATGTTGCTGCCGCCCTTCTTCTTGGCCTGGCTGACAGCCTTTGTGGCCTCGTTCTTGGCGTCGAAGTATTTGCCCAGGAGAGGGCCGAGCGACCGCACGTCATCGACGGTCTTGCTGGCCTTCTTGATGAGGTTGACGGCCGTGCTGACGGCCGCCATTGCGGTGATCGGGTCGATCACGGCTACACCTTGATGACAAGCCCCAGCAGTAACAGGATGATGGCCCCGGCACTACCGATGAGAATCGTTTCCAAGCGCTTGAGCCTAGCATTGATGCCAGCATAACGCTCGGCGCAAACAGCTTCATGAGTCATGAGCTTGGACTCCACTTCGCTGACCATTTATCACGGCTCCTCTGTATTGACAGGCGCAACAACCGCGATCAATGCCTCCACAGTTGCAGCAGCAGCGATAGCCGCTTCCTTGGCGGTGCAGTCCGAGATGATCTTGGCTCGTTCAGCCGCCACCTCAGCCGGGATCTCCACCCCGCGCTCGGCCTTGCGAATGACCATCCAGTCGGTAGCCGCGAGAGCAGAGCCTGCCGCAGCCTTAGCCTGGGCGATCCAGTTGCTCTTGAGTCCCTTGGTGGTGATCGGCTCGGTCTGGCCTTCAGGTGTCTCGGTGACATCCTCAAGCGCCTTGGGCGTGTTGGTGTAGACGCGCACAGCCTTGTCGCCCTGCACTTCGTAGTGGCTGAAGGTGACCCAGTAGAACCGCTCGTCCTTGCGCTCGCCCTCAATGACCTCTAGTGCGCCTTGCTCAGCAGCAAACTCGGCCTGATTGAACCCGGCAGGGAATGAGGTGTTGGGGAACAGCGCAGTCAGTTCACCGACTTGCGTGACGTTGTTGTCGTTGATGAGTGCAAACATTTCATGCTCCTTTGAACGTGTTGTGCTTCTTCATATTTTGCTCTGCAGGCAAATATTGAAGGTTGTATTCAATATGGAACCCACACACATTCCTTCCTCGCAACGGCACGATGTGATCCACATGATGCCCTTCTGGTCGGTTGACATAGATTTCACGAATCTTGCCTCTGTCAGCCCAGCACGGTGTTTGACGAGACTCTGCAATTTCCCGAAGTCTACTGTGGTATCTCCGATATCCTTTAGTCCGAGACTTCCCATGCTTGATGTTGGATCGCCCTTGTTTTGGCGCACTTACTTCCGCACGGAAACATCCACATGAACGTGTGTGTCCAGTCCTAAGTTTCTTCCCATCAACAACCAAAGATTTTCCACATTCGCAGACGCAATGCCATGCTGCCCGAGTTCCACAGTTCTCGGCGCGAGATGTGATGAGAAGCCTTCCAAACTTCTCACCGATCATGTTGATTAAAGTTCCCATCACCGCGCCAAACTGTATTTAAAAGGATTCTCCGCGAAAGCAGCGAAGATGAATGTTTGGCCGTTCTCATTTGAGTTGGCATTTGAGTTTCTAATCTTGAAACCGTTAGAAAGAAAGTCCATCCCCAAATCTGCCGTGTTCTCGGCATTCGACAAATTTGGAAACAAAGAATTCAACGCCACATTGGACGGGCTTCTAGCCGCATCAAGAACAACCCAAGAGTTTGTGGTGCTTGATACCTTGACCATCACATAGCGCGGTCTGAAGTTTGTGAACACAAACGGCCCATCGCTGCTGCCGTTGCCTGTGTAACTGCCGAACCTGCTGTAGCCGGGGACTTCTGCGAAGCAGTAGGCGACATAGGTTGAGGTATTGGTATTCACCGCTCCAGAAGTTCCCACCGTAAAAACGGTTGATGTTGGAGATGTGTTGTTCCAGAGGGTGCTCGCGGTCTGTGCGGAATCTGTATTGTTTAAGACCAAAAACTGCGTATTACCAGTCACAGCCGTATAAACAACCCAACTGCTGCTGCCGTTTCTTTCTTTCACAACAAAGAAACTAGGGGCAACACCTAGCCCATGCCCAACCGTAGCGCCGTTCGTTCCATTGCCCGTATAAGTCACGATGCTGAACCCGCTAGTCGTGTTCGCGCTCACCGTACTGGTGATGCTGCCTGCGGTGTTGCTTGAACCGGAACCGTTTGCAGCCCAAATCCAATCAACAACGGTATAGCCCGTTGACCAGTCGCTGCTTCCGGTCGTGAACGAACTGCTATTGAACCCGGTGAACCAAGTGGCGTCGGTTGCCTCGGCATCTGTCGTGTTGCTTCTCAGGTTCTTAGAGATGCCACGAACAGAGTCAACCAAGTAGTTGGCTGATGCTTGGTTCCTCGGCTTGTCCCACAGCAGAGCGCCGTTCGACATATTTACCGTGGTGTTGTAGGTGCCGCCTGATGAGCCGCCACCATTGCGAAGCACGATGTCGAAATACTTCCCCGCCTGCGTCGTGCTCGTCGCCCCAATAGTAGGAGTCGGCAGGTTCTGCGTGCAGAGTGCCTTGAAGCCGCTAGGCGCGGTGTAGGCGAAGGGGCGTTGGCCGAAGTTGATGGCAGTACCGAATGTACTAACGCTGCCATCGTTGAATGCATTGAGAACCGGCATCATTGGCGCGGTCGCCGTAAAATACTGGCTAGTACCCGCTGCCGGGTCACCCGTCCACCATGTCCCTTGATACCCCATCCAACACTTACCAGTGTCTGCATCATAGGCAACCATAAAGATGCGGTCAGTCCCGCTAGTGGTTGCGCGAGTTGTTGTGTTTACAGACGCGCCATTGTTGTAAAGACCAGTAGTAACAACAGAAACCGCAGATCGGAATAATTGCACCCAACCCCTTGAATTAGATGCCGTGGTGTTTGCTGTAACTGAGGTTCCGACTGTTGGAAGTGTTATTGATGGATCAGAAACGCCAAATCCAAATATGCGAGAATTCGCGCCATCATCATCAACAGTGAGTTCCCAATAGTATTTGCCCGATGTCATCTCCATCGTTGCAAATGTTGTGTAATACCCAGAGGAACCCGGATTCGTTACTCTTAGATTTCCATCAAGTACTGTTGCTGTATTTTTCAGCGGATTCAGCGTGCAGTAATTCCCCCGCACTTCCCCACCCGTACCTGTGTCCACACCCCAGTTGGTAGGCACGTCCACCAAGGAGTCGTTACCCGCACCGGCAGAGACGCTGAAGTTGTTGGGCGTCCAGTTGTTGCCGTTGCCGCTGTAGTCCTTGCCAAGCGTTGCAGCAGTCGTGTTGCTGTTGTCGCTGAAGTTC
>Ga0129333_10006988_pt1 | contig 10692 bp, 11 predicted proteins | sample CPB6_08_DNA_FD_94474 | JGI IMG/M metagenome (GOLD analysis project Ga0129333, IMG submission 94474) | Freshwater to marine salinity gradient microbial communities from Chesapeake Bay, USA - CPBay_Sum_0.6_0.8_DNA | ecosystem: Environmental > Aquatic > Marine > Coastal | place: USA: Chesapeake...
GCTGGAGACCGCGCCCGGCGCGCCGAAGGCCGGCCGGCGCAGCGCGCTCTCCGAGTCCGCGGACCTGCTCGCCGACTGCGTCGTGGAGGGGTGCCAGGCGCTGGCCTTCGTCCGCAGCCGACGCGGTGCCGAGGCCACCGCCGCGATGGTCCGCGAGCGGCTCGAGGAGGTCGATCCGCAGCTCGTCGACGTCGTGGCGGCCTACCGGGGCGGGTACCTGCCGGAGGAGCGCCGGGCCCTGGAGTCCGACCTGCGCAGCGGCGCGCTGCGCGCCCTGGCCACGACGAACGCCCTGGAGATGGGCATCGACATCTCCGGGCTCGACGTGGTCATCGTCGGCGGGTGGCCGGGCACGCGTGCGAGCCTGTGGCAGCAGTTCGGCCGCGCTGGCCGGGCGGGGTCACCCGCGCTCGGCGTCTTCGTGGCCCGGGACGACCCGTTGGACGCGTATCTCGTCCACCATCCCGACACCGTCACCGGCCGACCCGTCGAGGCGACCGTCTTCGATCCGGGCAACACCCACGTGCTTGCCCCTCACCTGTGCGCGGCTGCGGCGGAGCTGCCCCTCGACGAGGAGGCCCTCGCCTGGTTCGGGCCCTCCGCCCGCGCCGTCGTCGACGCGCTGACCGAGCAGGGGTGGCTGCGCCGGCGGCCCCGTGGCTGGTTCTGGACACGGCCGGAGCGGGCGAGCGACCTCACCGACCTGCGCGGCAGCGGCGGGACCCCCGTGCGTGTCGTCGAGGAGGGCACCGGACGTGTGCTCGGCACCGTGGACCGTCCGTCGGCTCCGTCGATGGTGCATGCGGGCGCCGTCTACGTGCACCAGGGACGCACGCACGTCATCACCATGCTCGATCTCGAGGACTCCGTCGCGATGGCGGTGGAGCAGCCCGTCGACTACACGACGATCGCGCGCACGGTCAGCGATATCCGCATCCTCGACACCGTGGGCTCCAGCCACGACGCCGTGCTGCACCACGGCATGGTCGAGGTGACGTCGCAGGTGGTGTCGTTCCAGCGACGCCGGCTCACTGGCCAGAGCCTGGGCGAGGAGCCGCTCGACCTGCCCGTCCAGCACCTGCGCACGCACGCCGTGTGGTGGACCCTGCCGACCGAGCAGGTCCTGGCCGTAGGCATCGCCGAGGCGGACATCCCCGGCGCAGCGCATGCGGCCGAGCATGCATCGATCGGGCTGCTGCCCCTGCTCGCCACCTGCGACCGCTGGGACCTCGGCGGGGTGTCGACCGCCCTGCACCCGGACACCATGCAACCGACCGTCTTCGTCTACGACGGCTACCCGGGCGGCGCCGGGTTCAGCGAGCACGGCTTCCGGGTGGCGCAGGCGTGGCTGGCCGCGACGCGCATGGCCATCGACGCCTGCGGGTGCGCCGCCGGATGTCCGTCGTGCGTGCAGTCGCCGAAGTGCGGCAACGGCAACAACCCCCTCGACAAGGCCGCAGCCGTGCGGCTGCTGGACCTGCTGCTGGAGCAGCCCGGGCTGGCTAGTCCGTGACGGCCTTGCGCACTGCCGTGCGCTCGCCGATGTAGGCAGACGAGGCGCCGTTCCACATCAGCCAGAGGATGACGACCTCGATCGCGATCCCGACCACGTGCGCCCAGTAGCGCCGGCCGAGCGGCCGAACAATGACCTCGAGCCCACGTGATGGGTGATCGGCCGAATCGCTCACGGCGGGTCGACGCCCGCCACGGCACCGGCGCTGGCGCTCGCCGCCGCGCGGATGACCGGTGGCGGCTGGTCGAGCAGGCCGGCCAGCCGCACCAGCAGGGGCGGCGGCGGAGCGGTGACCTCGACGGTGACCTCGCCGTCCTCCTGCGTGCATGCGTCGAGGGACATCCCGTTCGTCTGCGCGAGGTCGCCCGCGCTGCTGCATCCGGCCCCCTGCGCGGCCGCGATGGCCGCGAGGTCGGCGACCGCCGCCGCCCTGGCGCGCACCGCGATCGCAGCGCCGAATGCGCCCACGCCCAGTGCCGCCAGCAGCAGCACCGTGACGAGCATCGCCGCCCACAGCACGGCGATGCCCGCATCGCTGCGCAGCCTCACCACAGCCACTCCCGCGGGATCACCACGGTCTGGCGCAGCGGCACGGTGAGCCCCGACAGCGCGGGGACCGGCGGTGCGACGGCCCGCGCGACGGCGACCTCCACCTGATCGCCGAGATCCTCGACGGTGATGACCGCCTCCGGAGCACGCGCCTGCGCTGCGGACACCGCGTCGTCCCCGGGCACGCCGCGCGCGATGTCGCGCGCCACCTGGCGGGCGGCATCCGCCAGCGTCAGCGAGGTGCCCATCAGCGAGACTCCCCACGCGAGCACGAGCGCGACCACCGCGAGGGCCGGTATCGCGATCGCGGTCTCGGCGATCACCATGCCGTCGTCGCACGCCCCTCGCCCGAGGCGCGTGATGCGCTGGCGGGGCGGTCGCCCACCCCGCCAGCAAACCATCCGCACCACTACCCCAGCAGCGCCTGGAAGGCGTTCGAGAGCACCGTCCAGATGAGGTTGCGCACCTCGTCGCTCGTCAGCAGCTTGATCAGCACGCCACCGAGGCCCGCGACCGCAACAGTGCCGACCGCGTACTCCGCCGTGGACAGTCCGTCATCCGCCGCCAGCTTCGCCCGTGCGCGCCGCCGCAGGTCGCGCATCGCCTGCCCGGACCGGAAGTTGCTCGAAATCATGGTCTCTCCCTTCGCTCGCCACGTCGGCTGTGCTCGTCGTGGCTGTGTCGACCCTCGACACCGTCGACGTCGATCGCCGACGTGCCCACGTTCGCGCCCCGCGGCGGCGAGCAGCAGGGGTCGGTCAGCGGCTGGGGAGGAGTGCACGCGCAGCTCATCGCTGTGGACGACGACGCGTCCGCGTCAGAACCCGATGAGACCGCCGGCCAGTGAGGCGATGACCGGCACCACGCCGAGGAGCAGGAATGCCGGCAGGAAGCAGGCGGCAAGTGGCGCGACAGCCCGCACTCCCGCGGATCGCGCGGCGACCTCGACATCCCGCCGACGGTCACGACGCAGGTCCTCCGCTGCCCGCGCAAGCAGCTCCGCGATGGGCGCCCCGGAGTCCGACGCCCGGACGAGCGCATCGACCAACGGCCGATGCGCAGGCGCCACCCCGACCGTGAGCCAGGCGGTCGCAGGGTCGGCGCCGAGGTCGATCGACGCGACGACGGGTCGCACGACGTCGGCCGTGGGCGATCCCACGGCATCCCCGGAGACAGCGAGCGCGTCACGCACCGTCGCGCCCGCGTGCAGCGTCGCCGCGAGCAGGTCCGCGAGCAGCGGGGCCTGGCGCTCCAGCGACTCACGGCGGGCCCGTGCGCCGCGCGACTCGAGCCGGCCGAGCAGTCGGGGCACGACGACCACGCTCGCGACCGCCAGGGCCACTCCGGGCACCCCGCCGACGAGCAGCAGCAGGCCAAGCGCCAGGCAGGCGCCCGCGAGCACAGGCCACCGGGTCACGGACCGGTCCGTCGCGCGCGGAGGGCGGCCACCCAGGATGCGGACCAGTCGCGGGTCGAGCGGGGGATGCACCCAGCACCAGGCCGCGGCGGCCGCGAGCGCCACCGCTATCACGATCACAGCCGACGCTCCACCGCCTGGGCGATGCGCCCGGTCCACCACATGCCCACGCCGGTGAGCACGACGCCGGCCACGAGGCAGGCCGCACCCGGCACCGTGCCCAGCAACCAGGCGAGGGGGTCGGCCCCCATCAGCATGCCGAGGACCAGGCCCACCACCGGCAGGCCGGCCAGCATGCGGGCGGTCGCCCGCGGACCGGCGAGCTGGCCCTCCATCTCGACGCGGACGTCCTCGGCCGCCCTGGCCGAGTCGCCGACCGTGCGCAGTGAGGCGGCGAGCCCGGAGCCCCGGGCACCCACGCGCCAGCACGCTGCGGCCTGCAGCAGCACCGGGGCGCGTCGCGAATCGAGCTCCCATGCCGACGGCACGTCACCGCCCCACCGGGCCGCGCGCTCCGCATGCGGCCAGGCGGAGGGCTCGCCCGCCGCTCGGAGGATGGCAACGGCCGGCGGCTGGCCCGCCTCGAGCTCACTGGTCAGGGCACGCAGCGCATGCAGGACGAGGGTGCGCTCGCGCGAACGGCGTCTTCGGGCATAAGGACCGACGGCGATGCCGGCGAGGCGGGCGACCAGAGCCTCGCGCACCCGAATGAACTGTGACGCGCGGACCGTCCCGGTCATCGCCGCAAGCCGGCGCTCGGAGGTCGGCCTGGCCGCGAGCCATGCCGCCGCGGCGGCCAGCACCACCGCGGCAACGATGCTCGTCACCTGTCCATGCGCGACCGCAGCCGCGCGTACCCCGGACCCTGGCGATGCTGCAGCCCGTCGCTCTCGATGGCCGGCACTGAGTGAACGAGGCCGCCATCGGATCGCTCCAGGACGTGGATGCCAGTGACGATGCGCTGGCCGGACGCAGTGCGGCGCAGGTGCACCACGGCATCGATGCCCGCCGCGATGAGCGCATGCATCGCCTTGCGGTCCAGCCCCGCCATCAGCCCCAGCGCCTCCAGCCGCGCGGGCACGTCCTGCGGGGAGTTCGCATGCACCGTGCCGGCGCCACCCTCGTGCCCGGTGTTCATCGCGGCCAGCATGTCAACGACCTCCGACCCACGCACCTCCCCGACGATCAACCGATCAGGGCGCATGCGGAGTGCCTGCCGCACGAGGTCACGGCTGGTCACCTCGCCGGCCCCCTCGACGTTGGGCAGCCGCGACTGCAACTGCACGACATGCGGGTGGCGAGGGCTCAACTCGGTGGAGTCCTCGACGATGACGATGCGATCGGTCACGGCCACCTCGCCGAGCAGCGTCGAGAGCACCGTCGTCTTGCCCGATCCGGTGCCCCCGGTGACGAGGAAGCCGAGTCGCGCGCCGATCAGCGCCCTGAGCACATCGGCCGTCCCCGCATCGACGGTGCGGCGGGTGACGAGCTCGTCGAGGGTGAACGCCTGCCGCGCCGGGATGCGCAGCGAGATCAGCGTCCCGTCGACGGCGATGGGCGGCAGCACGGCGTGCAGGCGGATGCCCGAGGGCAGGCGCGCGTCGACGTATGGCGCCGCGTCATGCAGCCGACGCCCGGCTGCCGTGGCGAGCCGCTGCGCGAGCCGACGCACCTCGTCCGTCGAGTCGAAGGCGACGTCCGACCGCTCCAGGCCGCACCCACGGTCCACCCAGACCTCGTCCGGCCCGTTCACGAGCACGTCGGTGATGCAGGGGTCGCGCAGCACCGACTCGAGCGGGCCCGCACCGACGAGCTCCGATCGCAGGGTGCGGACCAGCTCGAGCACGGCGTCGTCGCCGAGCAGCAGGCCCTCCTCCCGCAGCGCCGAGGCCACCCGAGCGGGAGTCGCGTCCGCGTCCGACTCGATCAGTCGCGTGCGCACCCGATCGAGCAGCGCCCGCGTCATGGCGCCAGCCCCTCGAGCGCAGCGGGCAGCAGCCTGCGCACAGCGCGTCCGTAGGCGTCGCTGAGTGACGGCCCCTCGCCCGCGTCGCATCGAGCAGCCACCGCGGCCGAGAACGGCACATCGCCGAGCACCGGCGTCTGCGATGACGCGCTGACCGCGCTGACGGACACACCTCGCGGTACCGCGCGGACCACGAGCCCGACGGAGGCGGACCGCTCGCGCAGCAGCGGCGCGATGCGCGATGCCGCAGCCACGCCCCGCACGGTTGCTGCGGTGACGAGGAGCACGCGTCGCGCCCGGCCAAGCACCAGCTCGGTCTGCTCGTCCAGCGTGCGTGGCAGGTCGACGACGACGAGGTCGAACCCGCGCTCCCCCGCATCAAGCACGGCGGACAGCGGGTCGGGAGTCACGCGCTCGACCCCGTCGCGACCCCACGAGACCAGGCACACCCCCGCCCACTGCGGCAGGGAGGCCGTGAGTGTGGCGATGCTCAGCCGGCCTCTCGTGTCGGCCAGGTCGTCCCACCTCGTGGACGTGACGTCCTCGATGCCCACCAGGACGTCCATGCCGCCGGCGAGCGGGTCGAGATCGACCAGCAGCACCCGGCGGTCCTGAGCCGCCGCGGCTGCGAGCGTGGCGGCCAGGGTCGACGCCCCTGCACCGCCGCCCGCCGACATCACCGCGAGGACCAGTCCGTGGCGGGCGGGACCGTCGCCGGTGTCCGCGAGCCGGTCGATCAGCCATCGCTCCGCGTCGGGAAGCGCGGCGACGTGCTCTGCCCCGAGCGTGACCGCCCTCTGCCAGTCGACGTCCGTCAGGTGCCGGCCGAGCAGCACGACATCGCGGCGACGCTCCGGACGCATCCCCGCCACGCGTGCTGCCTGGTCCGCGCCCACGATCACCAGCGGGGCCAGCGACCAGTGCGCACGCGCGGACTCGGCATCCGCGGCGAGGTGCACCTCGACATCGCTGGCGGCGGCGAGGCGCAGCACCTCGTCCACGAGCACGGCATCGTCGCTGACGAGAAGGGGCCTGGTCATCGCTTCGCACCTCCGGTTCCTTGCCCCGCCTGCGGGCTGCACCACAGTGCGCGGGCGCGTGGCGACAGTCACCAGCGATTGCGCGGCCTGTGGACACCCGGCGCGGCGCGACTCGGTTGTGGACGGGGCCGCGCGCCTTGCCGCGTCGTCGTCGTCACGCTGGCATCGGGAGCCGACCGGCAGGTACCGTCGAACCATGCGGAGCGCCGCGTTCTTCGACCTCGACAAGACGATCCTCGCCAAGTCGAGCTCCTTCGCGTTCGCTCGTCCCTTCTACAAGGAGGGCCTCATCGGGCGGGCTGACGTGATCCGCAGCGCCTACGCGCAGTTCGTCTTCCTGGCGTCCGGTGCCGACCACGATCAGATGGAGACAATGCGCGCCTACATGTCGCAGCTCGTGACGGGCTGGGACGTGCTGAAGGTCAAGGGCATCGTCGGCGACACACTCGACGAGGTCGTCGACCCGATGGTGTACCAGGAGGCGGTCGACCTCATCGACGAGCACAAGGCCCTCGGCCGCGACGTCATCATCATCTCGTCGTCCGGAACCGACATCGTCGAGCCGATCGGCGAGCGCCTCGGCGCGGACCTTGCGATCGGCACCCAGGTCGCGATAGAGGACGGCGCCTACACCGGCGAGATCCTCTTCTACGCCTACGGCGAGGGCAAGGCCGAAGCGATGCGCTCGCTCGCTGAGGAGCGGGGGTACGACCTCACCGCGAGCTACGCCTACAGCGACTCGCAGACCGACCTGCCGATGCTTGAGGCCGTCGGGCATCCCGTCGCCGTCAACCCCGACTCCGAGCTGCGGCGGATCGCTACCGAGCGCGGCTGGCCCGTCGTGGACTTCGCCCGGCCGGTCGCCATGCGCGAGCAGCGCACGCGACGATCGGCGGTGGCCGCAGGTGCCGGGGTGGCGCTGGCGAGCGTGGCACTGGGGCTGACCTGGTACGCCCGTCGGCGCGGTGCGGGCGGGCGGATCTAGCGCTGCTCCTGCAGTTGGCGTCACATGCGACGGTGCGATGTGACGCGAAGTGCAGGTATCGCGCACACGCCGGTGTCAGGCGAGCAGCCGCCGGAGCCGGTCGGCGAGCGCCCGGTCGCGCAGGTCGGCCAGCCCCCAGCGCGTGACGCGGAACCCCTCCTGACGCAGGGCATCCTCCCGGCGCTTCTCGGCGTAGAGGTCGTCCGCCGTCGCGTACTTCATCCGCCCGTCGCACTCCCCGACCAGTCGGGCGCACTCCCACCAGACGTCAACCCGGCCCAGGAACCGCCCGTCCGCCGCGTACAGGACGACCTGGCAGCGCGGCAGCGGGATCCGATGCGCCGCGAAGTAGGCGAACGACGCCGACTCCAGCGGCGACTCGCGCAACGGGTCGAGCAGGCCGTGCGCACGTGCCGCCTTGACCCGACCGCGACGCCCCTCGGTGCGCGCGAGCATCGCGTCGAGGTCCGGCATGGTCAGCGCACCCGCGCGCAGGCCGGCGTCACCGGCAGCCAACGCGTCGGCCAGCGAGCCCGTGCAGGCCAGGTCCAGCCATGCCCGCGCCGCCGTCGCCACGGGGACGCGACCGTGGACGAGCTCGTCATCCGCGAACTCCCGGAGCCGGAAGTCGATCCCGCTCCGGGAGCCGGTCCACCGCCCCGCGGGGACGCCCATCTGGACGCGCGAGGGGATCTCGAGCACGGGCAGCCGGTGGACGATCCCCGCACTGGCGTCGCAGATCACGGCGCCCGGATTGCGCTCCGCCGCCGCGATGGCCCGATGCACGTGCTCGATGCGTGCGCGCGCAAAGTCATCGAGCCCCGCGAAGGCGCTCGCCGGGTCGGGCACGTACACCCCGCGCCGTACGCGCTCCCAGGCTCCCGAGCGGACGCGCTGGCGGACCTGGTCACCCGTCAGTCCCGCGTCGATCGCCTCCTCCCGCAGCGCGAGGGTGCGCAGCGGGGGGTCGGGTGATGCACGTCGCGGCATGGCGCGAGCGTGGGCCCCGACGCCTGTGGACAGGCAAACGCCTGTCCACAGGCTGAGCGACTCCTGCAGTTGGCGTCACATGGGACGGTCAGGAGTGACGCGAACTGCAGGAGTCGCGGATCAGGACGGCACCACGACAGCGCGCGCCCCGGCGGCCACCGCCGCCGAGTGCCACACGAGGAACTCTGCGACGCCGTCGCGCGTGCCGGTGGCGTACGCGCGCAGGGCCCGCACATACGACGGACGGCCGAGCTCCACCATCCCGTGCTCCGGGATGCCGAACAGCGATGGGTCCACCCCCCGCGCAGCCAGGACGAGCCGGGTCGTCGCGCGCGCCAGGAGGCCGGACCCCCACGCGAACGGGCGCACCACGGCGACCTCGGCATGCGCCACCGCGGCGATGACCAGCGCCGGGGCCTGCGTCGGCGTCGTCAGCACCTGCGCGAGCAGCGCCAGCCGATCGGCAGCCTCGCGCGGGCCCGGCAGCGCGCCGAGGTTCAGCGGATCATCGGCGTGATCGTCCGGCCGCGGCCGGCCCAGCGCATCCGCCGGGACGAAGCCGGTCGCGGCGAGCGCGTGCAGGTGCGCCCAGGCCTGCAGGGGCGCGACCACGAATGTGTCGACCTGCGTCGGGACGGCGGCCGTCACCCGCAGTGCGGCGTCGAGGACGCGGCCCATCGGCGAGTCATCGACAACGGCGACGTCGGCACCGTCCATCGTCGCCGAGTCCCGGCCGCCCCGCTGGATCGAGGCGGACGCGACCTCGACGGCCGCACCGCGCACATCCCGACGCCACAGGAGGGCGTCCACCTCGGCCCGCGCTGCCGCAGCTGCCTCGGCGACCTCCGGGATCCCCGCGAGCGGGGCAAGGGGGTCGGCTGGTGTGGGCAACACGGCCCCATCCAACCAAGGCCTTTGGTTCACTTGGCCGCATGGCCGACGACGCAGCCCTGTCCAACCTGTCCTACGAGGAGCGGGTCTTCCCTCCCACGCCGGAGTTCGCCAGGCAGGCGAATGCGCAGCCGTCGATCTACGCGCAGGCCGACGCCGACCGCCTTGCGTTCTGGGAGGAGCAGGCCCGCCACCTCACCTGGGCCGAGCCGTGGTCACAGGTCCTCGACTGGTCGCAGGCCCCGTTCGCGAAGTGGTTCGTCGGCGGGCGGCTCAACGTCGCCTACAACTGCGTCGACCGCCACGTCGAGGACGGCTTCGGGGATCAGGTCGCGCTGCAGTTCGAGGGCGAGCAGGGCGATCGCCGCGATGTCACCTACCGCGAGCTGCAGGACGAGGTCTGCCAGGCGGCCAATGCGCTGACCGAGCTCGGCGTAGCCGCCGGCGACCGTGTCGCGATCTACCTCCCGATGATCCCCGAGGCGATCGTCGCGATGCTCGCCTGCGCGCGCATCGGCGCACCGCACTCCGTGGTGTTCGCCGGGTTCTCGGCGGAGGCGCTGCGCTCACGCATTGACGATGCGACCGCGAAGCTGGTCATCACCGCGGACGGCCAGAACCGACGCGGGTCGGCGATGCCGCTCAAGCCCGCGGTCGACGAGGCCGTGGCCGACTGCCCGAGCGTGGAGAACGTGCTCGTGGTCCGGCGCACCGGCGGCGACGTCGAGTGGACCGACAAGGACGTGTGGTGGCACGACATCGTCGGCCGGCAGTCGACGCAGCACACCCCCGAGGCGTTCGACAGCGAGCACCCGCTTTTCATCCTCTACACATCCGGCACCACCGGGAAGCCGAAGGGCATCCTGCACACGTCCGGCGGCTACCTGACGCAGGTGTCGTCCACGCACCGCAACGTCCACGACCTCAAGCCCGACACCGACGTGTTCTGGTGCACCGCCGACATCGGCTGGGTGACCGGACACTCGTACATCGTGTACGGCCCGCTGGCGAATCGCGCGACGCAGGTGGTCTACGAGGGCACGCCGGACACACCCGGCAAGGACCGCTGGTGGGACATCATCGAGCGGCACCGCGTCACCATCCTCTACACCGCCCCGACCGCCATCCGCACGTTCATGAAGTGGGGCGACGAGTACCCGCAGGGCAAGGACCTCTCGAGCCTGCGGCTCCTCGGCTCCGTCGGCGAGCCCATCAACCCCGAGGCGTGGATGTGGTACCGCGACGTCATCGGTGGTAATCGGTGCCCGATCGTCGACACCTGGTGGCAGACCGAGACCGGCGGGATGATGATCTCCCCGCTCCCCGGAGTCACAGGGTGCA
>Ga0129333_10006989_pt1 | contig 10688 bp, 15 predicted proteins | sample CPB6_08_DNA_FD_94474 | JGI IMG/M metagenome (GOLD analysis project Ga0129333, IMG submission 94474) | Freshwater to marine salinity gradient microbial communities from Chesapeake Bay, USA - CPBay_Sum_0.6_0.8_DNA | ecosystem: Environmental > Aquatic > Marine > Coastal | place: USA: Chesapeake...
AATAAATCAAACAGGACGCTCTGCAGAAGTGTTCACTGTGGTTGTTAATATTATAAGAGAATTTATTAGCAAAAAGAATCCAAAAATAAAAAGACTGACCTTTGCTGCTAAAGAAGGTTCTAGGCAAGACCTATATGTAAGAATGGTTAGAAGATTAGTACCTGATTGGAAATTTGAATTTGACTCAGACGATGGAGGTTTTGTTTTAACTAAACCGAGACCCAAGCGTGTAGCCAAGGGTAGTGCTACAGCACAAGGACAAGAACCTATAAAGGAAAACTTTGCTGATGGCAAAAATCCACAGGACAAAGGCGATAGTAAAAGACATGGAGTACCAACCAAAGCCAGTGTAAGCACACTACGCAAGGTGGCAAAGCAAGGTGGGCGTAAAGGACAACTGGCACACTGGATGGCTAATATGAAAGCAGGTAAGGCTAAGAAAAGTTAACTGCCCTCTACCAACTCTAAATAAATAGTTGGTGGAAAATATATACGAATATATAAAAAAACCTAAAACACTGCGTCAAGAACATTTGGATCTTGACGACTATTGTATAGAACGTGGGGGTGGTAGTACCTTATGTAAAGGGTTATTGGCACACGAAACGCATACTACTATACCTAACGGACATATGATATTGGTATGTCATGCCTGTAATAATGGCAAATGTAGTAATCCAAAACATTTATATTGGGGCACACCCAGTGAAAACCGTATGGATCGTGTTAGGTATGAAAATAGAACATTATGTGAAATAATGGAAGACCATCATAGAAGAAGAAAGATCAAATGATATTAATAAACGATTGGTATATACCCTACGCAGATGATCACTTTGTAGTAAGAGCAGATGATTTTCTAACTCCTGCAGGGTATCAATCTAAACAAAGAGATATGAGCTTAGAAAATCTTCCTAATAAAAGAACAGCTTTAGATATAGGAGCTCATGTAGGTTTATGGAGTAGGGACCTTGTAAAACACTTTGATAAAGTTATTGCTTTTGAACCTGTGATTGAACATATTGAATGTCTTAAAAAAAATGTACCGGCAGCTAATCTTGAAATAATACAAACCACTGTTGGTGAAGTTGAGGGCACTTGCGACTTATCTTTCTACAGAGAGAATAGCGGAATGACTCATAGGACAGATGGCACTAAGTATAAAATGATTACTATTGATAGTTTAAATCTTCAACATGTAGACTACATTAAAATTGATGTTGAAGGATTTGAGCACGAAGTATTACTTGGTGCATTAGAAACATTGCAACGTTGCCGTCCTCGCATAGTATTAGAAATGAAAAGATTACCTCACTTAGCTCCTGGTGTTGAGTTTAGGGCCAAGAAATATCTACATAAGGTAGGGTATAAAGAGATTGGATTTTTTGGCGCAGATCATATATTTGATTGGCCCTTAAATTAAGGTATATTCTTTTCTATTGTATAAGTTTGTAATTGTTCGTAGACTAATTCTGGCGTAATTTTTTTCCAAGCTTCTACACAATGACTACACACAGGCTTTTGGCTAAAACAAGGAGTTCTTGGATCATCCTTATCATATATTGGCAGCTGTCCTTCATAGTGCAGAGCAGCATGTTTTTTACCATTTGGTGGTATAAAGGGATATGTACAACTACCATATAATACTACAGCTGGAATATTCCAAGCAGCAGCAAGATGATGATAAAATCCTTCCGTAGTAATTATTAACGAAGCCAGTCTTGGCAGTATCATTGAGTGTCTAATATCTAAACTATTAATATTTTCAACATTCTTAAGATCAGGAGTTGGAAACTTACTAGGTTTGAGTCGTAGTAATCTTATATTTGGTCTGTCCTGTTTTATGTAATCAACTAATTTTTGCCAGTTTTGATAACCTATTTTTTCAATACATGACCAAACCTTATTACGACCATTAGTCTGACCAGGTTTGTTATCAGGATTTATTATCCAATATGGACCTTTGGCCAACTCGTCATCTGCTACCTTAAGTTCTGATTCAGTTAAGGTTAATTCAGCAGGTTTTACTATATAATCTTTGTCCATATGATATGGACGTTGTTTGTTTACTTTTTCATTGAGTAGTTCACCATTGTCTATATCAACATAAGGACTGTTACGCCAAGCAGGACTTGGATTCCAATGTTGTGGGCCCCTTGGGTCATCATATTTACTATGTTTATTATTAATCCCAGGCTTACGTTTTTTACCATCTTTTAAGTATAAGTGTTTAGCTTCCCCTAACCACATTAAATCATCACCCCAACCCATAGCATCCCCATAATATAATAAGTGTATTTAACCAAAATAAATATGCTATTATGAATAAGATAGCAATATTTGGTGATAGCTATACTGTAAAAATACCTGATAGAGAAGGAAAATCTTGGCCTGAACATTTAATTGATTTAGGTAATTGTATAACAAATTTTGGCATAAGCGGATCTGGTGTATATTATTCTTATAATCAGTTCATTAAGAATTATGAAGAATTTGACACTATTTTATTTCTTGTGTCAGCATACAGTCGCAAATGGATCAAAACACAAGTAGAGAACAGTCATTATCAACATATTCCAGTGCCAGCATCTTGCCAATATTTTCTCAAAGAAAAAAACAATGATGGCAGCTATGTAATTACAAATACAATTGATAGAACTAAGTTACAAGTTGTTTATGACTATATGATATATGCATTAGTGGATGAGGAATACTTGACCTATCAGAAATTAATGGTTGAGCAAATTTTAAGACTTAGGCCTGATACTATTTTAATTCCTTGTTTTAGAACAGATATTTCATATGTTCCAAATTGGAATGGATATACATTAGTTGATATATCTTTTTTAGATAGAATTATAAAAGGTTATACTTTTCAAGACCTCATTGATATGAGACACTGTCATTTAAATGATCATAATAACTTAATTCTTGCTCATAAGATAAATGATTATCTCAAGTCTAATAGACAAGAACAGTTTAGATTGAATATAAATGAATTCAAATCAACTACGATTGACCCTTCCAAACATTTTCTTATAAGAAAGTAGTAGAAATAAATAACATACTTTATTGGATCTAATATGGAAATTGAACGTAAAAAAGTTGCTGTGGTAGTTACAGGTCATATGAGGACTTTTAAGTTACATTTTAAAGATTTTAAAAAACGACTTTTAGATTTACATGATTGCGATTTATACCTTAGCACTTGGGATAGAAATATTGTTGGAAGTATGCTTGGAGGTAATTTATCTAAGTGGCAGGAAGAAGATATCCGCAATGCCTTATCTATATATCCAAATGTAAAGAAAATTATAATAGGTCACTATAACAAAATTGATAGTGAATGTAATGACTATATTAATGCTTTTGGAGAATTAGGAACATGTCCTGATCCCTTATATAAAAAATACATAGGTGGTAGAGCAGAAAGAAAAACTATGCCATATAATGCAGGTCAGTGGTGGCCAGTCCAGGAAGGATTTAGAGCTATAGAAAATCCAGAGCAATATGATGTAGTCATGCGTACACGATTTGACATACATCTATATAAACCAGTGAGATTTTTACCAAACGAAATATGTGCAGTGCATCCTGGGCCAAAATTTAGACCTGGTTCAAATATTAAGCAAACCGCACTATATACAATTAAAAATCATATCTTTTACGGTAAGCCTTATCTTGTAGAAATAATGAAAAATATCTATAATAAAAATCTTGAAGTTAGCTGTAAGTTTAATGATTTAGCCACTGACAGTTTACTTGAATGGATTTTACGGAATAATGATAGAGGTTATGGATTAACTGTAGATGAAAATTTTAGAGAAAGTGTTGAGTATGGAGTGTGGAAATGAAATGGACTTTTGGTCTAAGCACTTTACATACTCATAAAGGTATGCAAGAAAGTATAAACAGTATACGGTCACAGGGTATACCAGATTCAGATTATGAAATACTTATAATTGGGCCTAAGCAACAGGAACCAGAAGGCAATATAAACTATATATACTTTGATGAAAGTCAACGTAAAGGATGGATCACTCGTAAAAAAAATATATTAGCAGAAGAAGCACGTTTTGATAACATTATAATATGTAATGATTATTTTGTTTTTCAACCTGACTTTTATAAAAATTGGTTAGAGTTTGGTGATGACTGGGATGTAGCCAGTAATGCACAACAGTTTCAAAATGGTCAACGCTGTTATCTTGATTGGGTAACATTAGATCATCCTAACTATCCTTGCTGGACACAGGTACCCTATACTAACTGGAACATTACACGTTATATGTACCAAAATGGATGTTACATGGTAGTCAAAAAAGACACAATGAAAAAATTTCCTCTGAATGAAGGATTATTACATGGTCAAGGTGAAGATGCTGAATGGAGTAAACGTATGCGTGACCATTGTAAATGGGTTTGCAATGGTCATAGTATAGCCAAACACAATAAGATACATCATAGTTTTTATCATCAAGTGCATCATTATAGAATGGTAAAGGAAGAGTTTTGAATATTGTTATACCTATGGCAGGTAATGGATCAAGATTCCCAAAGGAAAAATACTTACCTAAACCACTTATTGATGTACATGGTAAACCCATGATATGTAGAGCATTAGAAAGCCTTAATCTTGATGGCACATACCACTTTGTTATTAGACTTGATGAATATACTGAAGTTGTAAAAGATTTAATTTCAAATTATGTAAACTCCTGTACATTTATAGAAGTAGATAAAACTACAGAAGGTCCTGCTTGTAGTGCATTATTATTTGAAGATCAAATAGATAATGACGAAGAATTAGTTATAGCCAACTGTGATCAAATAATGGAATGGAACAGCTATCTATTTTTGCTTAATGCAAGACAATTTGATGGTTGTGTGGTCACTTATTATAGCACAACTGATAAAAATAGTTATATTAGAATAGATAAACAAGGTTTAGGCCTTGAACTACGTGAAAAAGTTGTAATAAGTAATATTGGTTTAAATGGAATACATTATTGGAAGCATGGTACCTATTTTGTAAATAGTTCTAAAAAGATGATAGTTGCTAATGATAGAGCACCTAATGGAGAATTTTATATTGCTCCTACATATAATTATATGATAAATGCAGGGCAACAAGTAGGCATATATCATATACCTAATGAGCAGCATCATGCAGTAGGTACTCCCGAAGACCTTGACATATACTTAAATAAATGAAAACTTATAATTTATCAGAATTTCATAGAGGTTGGTTTATAGGAAACTTTGATCCAAGTATATTAAAAACTGATCAATTTGAACTTGCTGTATTACAACACAATAAGGGTGAAGTTTGGCCTAAACATTATCATGCTGTAGCCACTGAATACAATGTACTAATCAAAGGTCAAATGACTATAGCTAATCAATTAATAACACCGGGAACCATTTTTGTAATTGAGCCTAATCAAATAGCTGATCCTATATTTCATGAGGACTGTACGGTGATTTGTTTTAAAATACCCAGTGTGCCTGGAGACAAATATGAACTTGTTTAAATCTCTTGAAGAAATTGATAGAGAAAAATATTTTATTGCTACCTATAAAGCCAAGTCAGTTAGCACATTATTAAGTTTAGCATGGGATATTGCTGTTGGACAAAGTGTAGGTAATCCCAGTATTAGGAATAAATGGGAAGACGATACTCTATACCAAAATCATAGTTGCCTAATACTTAATAATAAGGATATATTAGAACATACTAATGAGGGCTTTGTTGATATAGCTTTTCCTACTGCCAATATAGATTGGGAAAATGATGGTATAAATCATCTCATATGCCAACTAATGGGAGGTCATACTGACATTAATATCGTTGAACGCTGTAGATTGGTAGGATTGATTTTACCAGACCATGTAAAAAAAATGTTTAAAGGACCTAAATTTGGTATAACAGGTATGCGTAAGTTAACAGGTAGCTTGGATAAACCTTTACTTGGTGGCATATTAAAACCAAAAGTCATTCAAAACAGTGCTATACTTGAAGATATGGTGCGTGAACTAATTGACGGCGGAGTTGATTTTATTAAGGAAGATGAGATTATGAGTAGTGTGCCTCATCTGCCCTTAGATAAGCGTGTAGATGTAGTTGCTAATCTCCTAAGTAAAGTTAACTATAAGTTGGTATTTTGTCATACTATCAATGCTGATCCATATGATATACTACGTAGATGTGTACGTGTTATGGAGCTTGGTGGTAATGGAGTTCATATCAATATACTTGGTGGATTAGGTGTGTATAATAGTGTACGCAGGTTAGATTTACCCATATACATTCATTTGCAAAGTAGTGGACAAAAATTATTAACAGATATACGTAATCCTTATAGTATTAGTTGGCCTGTAATATGTCAACTGGCCACTATGATGGGAGTAGATACTATACAAACTGGTATGATAGGAGGATACAGTAACGATGATCCTACAGAAATTTTTCAATGTATAAACATCTTGCGAGCAGGTAATACAGTGCCTGCACTAAGTTGCGGATTTCATCCAGGTATGGTGGAATGGGTCACAAATGAAGTAGGGGTGGATTATTTGGCTAATAGTGGCGGAGCTATACATGGACATCCAGGTGGTACATTGGCTGGTGCGAAAGCCATGCGCCAAGCGGTGGATAAAACTTATGGCTCTGAATATAAAGAGGCCATAGACTTATGGGGTAAAAGGATATGATTTACTTGCAACAAATTCAAGAAAATGCTTAATTATAAAAGGATAGTTTAAATGAAATGGGAACAAGATTTAATAAGAGATATAAGAACCAAGGATGATGCTTATAACAAAAAGGATGTTATAATATATGATCCTTCAAGATATCATGGACGTATCGAAGTTACTGATGCTAATAGAAATAGCGTAAAAGAATACTTCTTAAAAGTTAGAGATAGGTGTAAAGCTGTAATGGAGATAGGAGTATGCAGAAATGGGTCCAGCAGTTTTACTCATGTTTTTCTTAATAACAAATTAGATAATACCATATACGTTGGTATTGATCTTGACGATAAAAGTTTTTTAAATAATACTGAAAATAATATACATACTATAAAAGGATCAAGTTTTGATGTAGAAAAGAACATGGAATTTTTTAGAAGCGTGGGAGTGGAAGAATTTGATTTTATTTTTATTGACGGTGATCACAGTATAATGGGTGTTTTAAACGATTGGGAATATAGTAGAATGCTCAGTAAAGAGGGTATCGTTGGTTTTCATGACACAAGTTGGCATTTAGGACCACGTGAGTTCGTTAATAATTTGAACACAGAAAAATGGAATGTAGTTCCAAATACATGTCCAAAGGATTGGGGTGTTGGATTTGCATGGCAAAAATAATTAGTCACCGTGGCAATCTAACTGGGCCTAATAGCGTACATGAAAATAGTCTTGAGGCTATAGATCACTGTATCTATGATTTAAAAATAAGTGTAGAAGTTGACTTACGTTGGATGAATGGTAAGTTGTATTTGGGACACGACTTGCCAGAAATATTAATAGATCCAATATGGCTAAGAATAAGACACGATAATTTATACATACATGCTAAAAATCCAGAAGCATTAGAATTTTGTCTTAAAGAACATTTACATTATTTCACACATGAAAATGACCCATATACTATAACCAGCAGAGGATATATATGGGCATACCCTGGTAAGGAACCAGTGGGTAATAAAACTATAGGTGTAATGCCAGAAGGACATTGGGATGTACTGCCTAACTTTTACGGAATTTGCACTGATTATGTTAAGAGATATATCTGATGCTTAAGATAGGAATTTTTGGAGATAGTTTTGCAGACGAAAATACATTTAGTAATGAGTATGCAATAGCTTGGCCAACTATGTTAAGAAATACTACCAAGCATTCTGTAACTAATTATGGCATAGGAGGATCAAGTTTATATTATAGCTATCAAATGTTTATGAAAAACTATGATAAGTTTGATAGAATTATTTTTATTGTTACTAATATAGGAAGACTTTGGATTAGAAATTTCCAAGACTTGGATGCTAGATTATGCCATATACCTGGAATAAGTGTAATACCAGAAAGACGTAAGATATTCTCATCTGTGGAATATAAGAACTTTTGGGATGCGTGTGAATCGTACTACTTACATATTCAAGATTTTGAGAAAGAGTCAAATTTACATCATTTAATGATAGATAAAATAAAAAGTCTTAGACCAGATACTCTTTTAATTCCTATTGATTATCCTGCTTTAGAAAATTATAGTGGTATATCGTTATATGAAATAAGTGAGTTAGACTATAAACATTTTAATATAGGACAAGATGAAAAAATAAAATATAATGATATTCGTCCTTGTCATTTCAATAAATTTAATACTGACGTCTTTTACAAAAAAATACTGCAATGGTTAGATACTAATGAGTTTATATTAAATTTAAACGAATTTAAAGCTGCTACAGGTCAACCTATTGAAGAAATATTTGTTGAACAATATTCAAGTAGATGGGAAAAATTATTTACTCGTAGGAAGTAAGTATAAGTATCTAACAAGGAGAATACTATGGCAACTAAACTTGTAGATACAATGAAAGAGGCATTAGCCAAAAAACAAAATCAATCTGCCCCAGGCAAAAAAACTAACACAAATACCAAAGCACAGGTCAAGAGTCAAACTACATCAAACAAGCCTATGAAGAAGGCAGCAGGTCGAGGCGGTTAATCAAACTGCTTGACATCATAAAAAAATACTTTAAAATAAACACATGGACAATTTAGCTAAATTAGCCCTGGATAATGGTGGGGCAATAAAACCATTAATTATACCTACGGATCTTACTGGTGGTACAGGATTAATGAACCCCAGTATGTTCATTGACGAAGATGGGATTATCAAAGTGAATCTTCGTCACGTAAACTATACCTTTTATCATAGTGAAGCAAAACTATTTCAACATCAGTGGGGCCCACTAACTTATATTCATCCAGAACATGACATGCACCTACGTACATGGAATTGGTATCTTGAATTAGATCATGACCTAAACATTACCAAATATCATAAAGTAGATACAAGTACATTTGATACTTATGAACCACAATGGGATTTTGTAGGCCTTGAAGACGCACGTATATTCAGGTGGGATGGTAAATTATATCTGAGTGGTGTACGCAGGGATACTACTAAGATTGGTCAAGGTCGTATGGAACTTAGTGAGATTGAAGTAGGCGATAATTATGTAAAGGAAATAAGTAGAGTTAGAATTGAACCTCCTGCTGACAGCTATTGTGAAAAGAATTGGATGCCAGTAATGGATAAACCATTTCATTATGTAAAGTGGAGTAATCCTACAGAAGTAGTACAGGTAAATCCTAAAACAGGAAAAGCTAAAACAGTATTTCTAACAGAACGTGCTCCTATAGCTGCGGACTTTAGAGGAGGTAGTCAGGTCATAAAATTTAGAGGATTGTATGTGGCCTGTGTACACGAAGTAAATCTATTTAAAAGTGAAGTTGGTCGTAAGGATGGTGTATATAGGCACAGATTCTTACTGTGGGATGATAATTTTAACCTTGTAAAATATAGTCCCATATTTGCCTTTATGGATGCTCACGTTGAGTTTGCTGTAGGCATGGTAGAACAAGGTGATGACATGCTAATCAGTTTTGGGTTTCAAGACAACGCAGCATATGTGCTACGTATGAATAGCGATGTATTAGATAAATTTATTAAAGGTCAAATATGATTAAAGATTGCTTTCCCTATTTTAATGAACGTGAACTATTAGAACTACGTATTAACTTACTCTATGATCACATAGATGAATTTGTAATATGTGAAGCTAATCGCACACACAGCGGTGTTCCAAAAGAATATACCTTGGAACAAACTATTAATGAACTTAAACTTCCTAAAGAAAAAATAAAAGTAGTTAAAGTAGAACTCCCAGAAAAAAATGACACAATGCCTGATGATTACGATCGTGAACGTATGCAGCGTAATGCAGCCGCAGAATATATTGGTTTTGGAGACATAGCCTTTGTCAGTGATTGCGATGAAATTATGAATCCAAATTTTATTGCATATTACAGTATGGTAGCACAAAATAATCCAAATAGTATACTTAGATTACCCATGGCATTTTTAATGGGTCGTGCAGACATGCGTGCCCATGATACTATTGGAGAGGCGATTCCTTGGAGTGCTGGTTTTGTGTGTATGGGTCACCATATTGAACGTTATACACTAAGTCAAATCAGAGAAAGTCAGAGTAGAGGTTTATTCAATGTAGTATACAAAGATATCTATACAGTAGACGAAGGCAGAGTTAAAGAAGCAGGTTGGCACTTTAGTTGGATGGGTGGTGGTGAACGTATGAAGATCAAATATCGTAGCTTTATGCACTATCAGGATAACATACCCATGGCAGCAGGTAGTGGAGATAAACAGCAGTTAGAAGAATTTATTGGAGATCATAAAGTTACCGAAGGTAGTGTAGATCCATTAGGTCGTAGTAATCATATTATGCGTAGATATGATGTAACAGAATTACCTAAAAAAATCTTTGAATTACCAAATGTAGAAAAATTTTTATTTGCGGAGTAAACTATGGCAAAAGGCAGTGGTGGTGGTAGAAAATTAAAACCAAGAGATCCTATGACTACGAAGACCGGAAAAC
>Ga0129333_10006990_pt1 | contig 10688 bp, 12 predicted proteins | sample CPB6_08_DNA_FD_94474 | JGI IMG/M metagenome (GOLD analysis project Ga0129333, IMG submission 94474) | Freshwater to marine salinity gradient microbial communities from Chesapeake Bay, USA - CPBay_Sum_0.6_0.8_DNA | ecosystem: Environmental > Aquatic > Marine > Coastal | place: USA: Chesapeake...
CGATGGCCTTGAGGCGCTCGTCGTCGGCCAGCAAATTGCCGAAGTCGCCGCTTTTGCCGAGTGTATACACGTGGGGGTGCTCAACCAAAAGCAGGGTGTCTTGGGTCGGAACGCGCTCCGCTTCAGGCAGCTTGCGGTTGGCCGTCTTGCGTTCGACAACCGCTTGGAAGATGGCCTCTTGAAAATCCCAGGTACGCTGGTAGGTCCAGTTTCCGAGATCGGTAAAGCGAACAGCGCGGCGGCTCATGCGTTACCCAGCGCGTCCTTCAGGTCGTCGATGACCTTGATGTCCATAATGTCTACGGCGTTGCGCTCGCTGAGCACGTAGCTGACCCAATCGCCTAGAGCTACGAGGTCAAGGGCTTGCTCGAGGGGCGACGCGCCGTGGGCGTGAAGCTCGGCCACATGCGTGCCGTGGGCGCGGATGGCGGGAGCGTTCAGCTCCATGCGCATGCGGTTGCGGGGGGCGTCAAAGGCGGAATGCAGAAAGACCGCACTGTAGTGCGATCCGCCTCCGGCCCAGCCGACCATTTCGTTGTGGTTCATCTCGGGCACCTCGGCATCCCAGCCCGGCATCTTGCTGTTTTCGTTGAGCTGCTGGCGCCAGCGCGTGGCCACCCCGGCCATGCCGGTCGCCGCGTAAACCGCGACCGCCGTGCCCTCAAGGGTGTCGGCAATGGCCTCGGCCTCGCTGAGGTGCGCCTCGCGGCGGACGTGCAAATCCTTGACGGCCTGCGCTGCCTGCGCGCGCCATGCGGCCGGAGCTCCGGCGCCCGCCAAATCAAGGTGCGCCAAAATCTGGATCAGCGCATAGCCGAACATCGAGCGCGGGGGGTTTCCGCCGGGAACGACGCTCGTGTTCCACCCGTGCTGTTCGGCACGGCGCTTCAGTTCGCCTCCGCTGGTAATGGCCGACACCATGCAGCCGGCCGACACCGCCTGGTCAAGGGCCGAAAGGGTTTCTTCGGTATTGCCGCTGTAGCTGCAGGCTACCACCAGCGTGTGGGCGCCCACCCAATTGGGCAGCGCGTATCCTTTGTTCACCACCACCGGCACCGCCGCCGTGGCGGCGCAGAGGTCCGCCGCGACGGTTCCGCCAATGCCGCTTCCGCCAAGTCCCGTGACCACCACCTGGTGCACGCTGCGGGGTAAAGGCTGCCAAACCTTGGCGACACCTTCGGCAATTGACAGTGAATCAGCAATATGATTCGGAAAGTCTTGGATGAGCTTGAGCATCATGGGCGAGAAATTATTAGCGTAAAAGTACGAACTTGAGCCCCGCATGCCGGCAGCTTTTTCGTGGCAGTTTGCCCCCTTTTCTGCGCTCTCTGCCGAGGCGCTTCACCGCATCCTCGCGCTGCGGGCCGAGGTGTTTGTCGTGGAACAGCATTGTCCCTACGCCGACCCCGACGTCAAGGACCGCGTGTCGCACCACCTTTGGGCCGTAGACGAACGGGGCGAGGTGGTGGCCGTTGCGCGGGTGGTCCCGCCGGGGGTCTCCTACGCCGAGCCGAGCATTGGCCGCGTGGCCACGGCGCCGCAGGTGCGCGGAACGGGGCTGGGTCGCGAACTCATGGGCCGAGCGCTCATGCACGCCGCCCAAAGCTACCCGGGGGCAGACGTCGTGATCAGCGCCCAGCACTACCTCCTTAGGTTTTACCTCGAACTCGGGTTTCAGCCCGAGGGCGACGTCTACGACGAAGACGGGATTCCGCACATTCAAATGCGGAAAACCAGCAACTAGGAACAAGTCGCGTTTACGCGTCGTAGCTCACCACCACCCGCTCGCTGCGCGGCATCGCCTGGCACGTAAGCACGTAGCCGTCGGCCACCTCGTCGTCGGTCAGCGAGTAGTTCATCGCCATCTCGACCTTGCCCTCCAGCACTTTGGCGCGGCAGGTGCAGCACACGGCTCCCTTGCAGGCGTAGGGAACGTCGGCCCCGGCGTCGAGGGCGGCGTCAAGTACAAATTCCTTGGAAGACTGCGTGAAGTGGGTCTCCTCCCCGTCGAGCACCACGGTGACGTAGGCGTCGCCCGAGGCCGCCGCTTTGGCTTTTGGCGCGGTCTCTTTAGCGGGGGCTGCTGAGGTAAACAGCTCGAAATGGATTTTATCGGCGGACACGCCGGAGGCCTTGAGCACGTCGCTGGCGGCGTGAATCATGGGCTCCGGTCCGCAGAGGTAGTAGCCGTCGGCCTGGGTAAGGGTCGGAATGTGCTCGGCAAAGTAGCGGATGCGCTCAGCGTCCAACCGGCCAAACAGCGCGTCGCTGCCCTGGTCTTCTCGGCTCAGCACGTGGTGCACTTCGAGCCGGCCCATGTAGCGGTCCTTGAGGTCCTCGAGTTCGCTTTTGAACAGAATGCTCGCCGTCTTGCGGTTGCCATAAAAAAGAAGGAACTCCGACTCGGGCTCGCGGGCCAGGGCCGTCTTCAAAATGGACAGCACGGGGGTGATGCCCGACCCCGCGGCAAAGCCCACGTAGCGCCGGCGCTTGGACGGGTCGGTTTCGAGCAAAAAGTTGCCCATCGGGGGCATTACGTCGAGCACGTCGCCCGCCTTGAGTTCGGTGTTGGCCCAGGTTGAAAAAATTCCGCCCTCAACCTGCTTGATGGCGACCCGCAGCTCGCCACTTAAAGGGCTCGAGCACAGGGAGTAGGACCGGCGAACGTCGGCACCGCCGATCTGGGCGCGCAGCGTCAGGTACTGGCCGGGGATGAAGCGAAAGCTCCCGCCCGAAGGCACGTCAAAGGCGACCGACACGCTGTCGGACGTCTCTCGGCGCACCTCGCGCACGGTCAGCGCATGAAACTGAGGCTTCACGCCCTTTTGGTCGGCCTTAGTGGCAAGAAGTCCGTCAGCCGAGGCCGCGGAGGTGGATTTTTTAAACCAGGAAAACATAGTTGCGTACAAATCTAGGCCTGCAATGCGAACCGGCGGGCGTCGCATTTTGTTCTGCTGGCAGTAATTTGCAGAAGAATTAACCCTTTGATTCCAAACCATGGCCCCAACTGTTGACCTCGAAGCGCGCTTTTTGGCGTACGTCGCCGCCGAAAACAAAGTCGAGCCCAAGCATTGGATGCCCGATGCCTACCGCAAGACGCTGGTCCGTCAAATTAGTCAACATGCTCATTCTGAAATTGTTGGCATGCTTCCAGAGGCAAACTGGATCACCCGAGCTCCGTCGCTCCGCGCCAAACTCATTTTGTTGGCCAAGGTTCAGGACGAGGGCGGACACGGACTCTACCTCTACTCGGCCGCCGAAACCTTGGGTACGTCACGCGACCAAATGATTGACGATCTGCACGCCGGGAAAGCCAAGTATTCCAGCATTTTTAACTACCCCACGCTCACGTGGGCCGACATGGGTGCCGTGGGCTGGCTCGTCGACGGCGCCGCCATCCAAAATCAAGTGATGCTCTGCCGCACATCCTACGGTCCCTACAGCCGCGCCATGGTCCGCATTTGCAAAGAAGAGAGCTTTCACCAGCGCCAGGGCTACGAAATCATGATGCAGCTCGCGCGCGGAACCCAGGAGCAAAAGGCCATGGCCCAAGACGCCCTGAACCGCTGGTGGTGGCCGTCGCTGATGATGTTTGGCCCGAGCGACGACCAAAGCCCGAATTCCGCCCAGAGCATGGCCTGGCGCATCAAGCGCAAGTCCAACGACGAGCTCCGCCAGGAGTTTATTGACAAAACGGTTCCGCAAGCGGAATTCATCGGCTTGAGCATTCCCGATCCCGACCTCAAGTGGAACGAGGAACGCGGCCACTACGATTTTGGCGCCATCGACTGGCGCGAGTTTTTTGCCGTAGTCGCCGGCAACGGACCGTGCAACACAGAGCGCCTCGAAGCCCGCCGCAAGGCCCACGCCGAGGGAGCTTGGGTGCGTGAAGCCGCCTCGGCCTACGCCGCCAAGCAGGCCGCGCGCCGCCAAGCCGCCGCCGCCGCTCCGTCCAAATCCCACGCCGCATGAGTACGCCCGACCAATGGCCCCTTTGGGAGGTGTTTGTGCGCTCGAAGAACGGCCTCTCGCACAAGCACTCGGGCAGCCTTCACGCGCCTGACGCCGAAATGGCGCTGAAAAACGCCCGCGACGTGTACACCCGCCGCAGCGAGGGCACCAGTATTTGGGTCGTGCCCTCGAGCGCCATTGTGGCCTCCGCGCCCGACGAAAAAGAGGTGCTCTTTGCGCCCTCCGACGACAAAGTATACCGCCACCCGACCTTCTACGAGATTCCCGATGAAGTGGGACACATGTGATCCCTCGGTGCAGTACCTGCTGCACCTGGGCGACGACGCGCTCGTACTTGGTCACCGCTTGAGCGAGTGGTGCGGACACGGCCCCATCCTCGAAGAAGACATTGCCCTGAGCAACCTGGCGCTCGACCTCGTGGGGGTGGCCCGACAGTACTACCAGCTGGCGGCCAAGCGCATTGGTGGCGGATGTACTGAAGATCACCTTGCCTATTGGCGCAGCGACCGAGAATTCCTAAACCACGTGCTCGTGGAACAGCCCAACGGCGACTTTGCCGACACAATGGCACGGCAGTTCTTTTTTGACGCCTTTCACGTGCTTCAACTCGAGGCGTTGCAGCATTCCACCGACACCGAGCTCGCGGCCATTGCCCGCAAGGCGCTCAAAGAGGCCACTTACCACGCACAGCACAGCGCCGACTGGGTGGTTCGCTTAGGCGACGGAACTGAAGAAAGCCGCAGCCGCATGACGGCGGCTTTGGCGCGCAACTTTCCGTTCGTCGAAGAACTGTTCACCCCCGCAGAGGTGGACCGCGTGGCATTCGAGCGCGGATGGGGTCCCGACGTGGCTTCGCTCAAGGCTACCTGGCTCGAACTCGTAAGCGAAGTCGTCGCCAAGGCCACCCTTGAGCTTCCGTCGATTGCACACAAGCTGTTGCGCGGCAAGTCGGGTATTCACAGTGAATCGCTCGGGTTCCTCTTGGCAGAAATGCAAAGCTTGCCTCGGGCTTACCCCGACGCCACGTGGTAGCCCGCGCCGAACTCGAACTTCGCCTTAGCCGGGTCCCCGATCCCGAAGTGCCTGCGCTTTCGGTGCTTGACCTCGGAATTGTAAGAGATATTCGCCCCACAGAGGCGGGCTGCGAAGTCGACCTTACTCCCACCTACACAGGGTGCCCTGCCACCGAACGCATCGAACGCGACGTTCGGGAAGCACTCGAAGAACTAGTTGGCGCTGGAAACGTGCACCTGCGCACGGTGCTCGATCCCCCCTGGACAACCGACTGGATCAGCGAGGAGGGTCGGCGCAAGCTGGCCGACTACGGAATTGCTCCACCTCCACGGCGCAGCAGCGACAAACGCTCGCTTCTAGGACTTCACCAGCCCCTGGCCTGCTCCAAGTGCCGCAGCACCCACACCGAGCGCATCTCGGCGTTTGGCTCTACCGCCTGCAAAGCCCTTCACCGCTGCCTCGACTGCGCGGAACCGTTTGAAGCGTTTAAATGCATTTAAACGGTGCATCCGAATGGATTAAATGAAAAAACCCCGAGTGCTGAGCCCAGGGTTTTTAGGTTGGTTTGGTGTGAAGCCTTGATTGGTTTCGAGGCAAAATTGCGACACAGACCCAAATCGCATACAATTAATTGTGAGAATTTGTGAGAAGAAAATTATTTCACGTATTTTCACTAAATGAAACGCCTGGCTTGGCTCCTTATTACTGCACTATTTTCAGGGCCAATATTGGGTCAAACGGCGATAAACAAGAGCCATCAGGCTGGCATTTCCTTCCTCTACCACAACGACAGCCTGAAGCGTCTTGACTTTCAAACAGGGCTCATCTCCTGCTTAAGCAACAATCGGTGGGTAGCCTACGATTCGCTACCCGAGCTGCCCATACTTTTTCGACAGTACGCACATCCCCAGCCTACCGTACTTCAAACCGCAGATACGACAATTATTAACTTCTCGGGGTCCGGCGTGGTCTACTTTATGCGCCGAAACGGCAAAGTAGAGCGTCATGACCGCACGTACTTCAGTGGCTACAACTTTGGGGCCCTCAAGTACTTCGACGGTCAAAAACTATGGAGCCTCGGGGGGTACGGACTATGGCGCGTGACCGACCTCGCGCTTTACTACGATTCCGAGCTCCGCGAATGGGAGCGCCAATTCATGACGCCCAACATTGTAGAGGGTTTTGGCGACGGTTTTTACTCCGTACTTGGCCCCCAACAGCTGCGAATGGTCGTCTCAAGCCGCGCTGAGTTCAACGGAACCGAGGTGACCTTTAGCGTATACGATGTGGACCTCGCCAACCGCACATACCGGTACGTGGGTGCGCCCGTGGTCGACCTTAACTTGCTCAATAATCAGGACCAATTAGGCTTATCTACTTGGAATGGAGAGTGGAATTTGGTCTTTGAACGAAACAAGATGCTCTTGGGGAGCCTTGTCGAAAACCGACTGATCGAAACTCCCATTTCGAATACCCAATCTCTGCCATTTGATGGTATGAACGGGGTCCTGGTACATCCCCAGGGGGTACTCATTATTGAAACCGCTAGTACCGCCACGAACGATCACGTCAAAATAACTCGAACAAGCGTAGAAGAACTGCTTCAAAATCCCGAGAACATTGAACTAGGACCGATTTACGAAGAAAACTGGATTCATCAAATCCGATCCAAACTCAAACTCATTGCGGCACTAATCATAGGAATCGGGGGTCTTACCGTCCTCATCGTGCGCTACCAAAGAGCCCGCCCGGTTTCTGAACAACTCTTCGCGCAGGCATTAAGCACACCTCAAAAAATGCTCTTCACGCACCTCATGCTGCTCACCCCTGATCAAAGCATAACCACCCTAGAGCTTAACCAGATTATAGGTATCGACGAAAAAACATGGGATAACCAACGCAAAATTCGGAGCAACACTATTCACGAGCTCGAAGAAAAGGGCATGAAATTCTTGGGCGTACCTTCGTTCATTGAGCGCCTAACCAATGAAGACGACCGCCGCCTCCGCCGGTACCGCATTAAAGCCGAATTGCGCGACGACCTAATTTCTGTATTGAAATATGTATAAGTTCCTCGACCTTTCCACGCACGGCAGCACCCTTCGCGTAGCGCTCAACCGCCCCGAAGTGTTTAATGCGTTCCACCGCGGAATGGCCCTCGAGCTTCAGCATGCCCTCGCTGAAGCCAACCGCGACCCCGAGGTGCGCGCCGTGCTTCTGACCGGAAGCGGCAAGGCATTTTGCAGCGGTCAGGATTTAAGCGAGGCCATTGATCCTCAGGGCCCTGGACTTGACCGCATCCTCAGCGAGCACTACAACCCGCTCGTGCTTCAAATTCGCTCCCTACGCAAGCCCGTCGTGGTTGCCGTGAACGGAGTCGCAGCTGGGGCCGGCGCCAACCTCGCGCTTGCGGGCGATGTCGTCCTGGCTGCACAGTCTGCCAAGTTCATTCAGGCCTTCAGCAAGATTGGCCTGATTCCTGACACAGGCGGAACCTTAAGCCTTCCGCGCCTCGCCGGATTCGCCAAAGCCAGCGCATGGATGATGCTGGCCGACAGTGTTTCGGCTGAAGAGGCGGAACGCCACGGGCTCATTTACCGCGTTGTGGCAGACGACGCCTTAGCTGACGAAGCCATGGCTGTGGTCCAAAAGCTCGCCGCCATGCCCACCGAGGCGCTGGCCCTTACCAAAGAGGCCCTCAACGCCTCCGTGTTCCACGGATTTGCCGAACAACTTGAGCTTGAACGCGCCCTTCAAAACCGCGCGGGAGCCACTGCCGACTTCGCCGAGGGCGTAGCGGCATTCCTCGAGAAACGCCAACCTCAATTCCGCGGCCAATGAGTCCCCGATTCTTCAACCAAAAAGCCATGGTCGTCGGCGCCGGAGCCATGGGCGGAGGCATCGCCCAAGTCCTCGTCGAGGCCGGCTGGGAAGTCCTTTTGTACGACACCCAAGACGCGTCCCTCGAGAACGGAATTGCACGCGTGCGCGCCGTCTGGGACAAGCTCGTCGAAAAGGGCAAAATCAGCGACGCGCAGCGTTCCGCCTACAACCAGCAACTGAGCGCCGCCTACGTGCTTCGCGAAGCAGCCGACGTAAGCCTCGCCATCGAAGCGATTTACGAAAACCTCGACGCCAAGCGCTCGGTCTTTACCACCCTCGACGACGTGGTGCGCGAAGACTGCATTTTGGCGACCAACACCTCGTCGCTCAGCGTTTCGGCGATTGCCGCCGGCGTGAAGCGCCCCGAGCGCGTCGTGGGACTGCACTTTTTTAACCCGGCTCCATTGATGCCGCTGGTTGAAATTGTGCCCGGAATCGCCACCGCCCCCGAAGTCGTCGAGGCCTGCGTAGCCGCGGTGGCCGCCTGGGGCAAAGTAGGCGTGGTGGCCAAGGACACCCCCGGATTTCTCGTCAACCGCATCGCGCGACCGTTCTACGGCGAAGCCCTTCACCTCTTTGAAGAGCAGCTGGCCGACATGGCGACTATTGACTGGGCGCTTACCGAACTGGGCGGATTCCGCATGGGGCCTTTTGCCCTCATGGACCTCATCGGTCACGACGTCAACTACGTGGTCACCGAGACGGTCTGGAAGCAGTTCTATTACGACCCCCGGTACCGCCCCAGCCTCAGCCAAAAGCGCCTGCTCGACGCCGGGTGGTTGGGACGCAAGTCCGGCCGCGGATTTTACGACTACCGCAACGGCGCCCAGCTTCCTGAGCCCACGCGAGACGAGGCCCTTGGTCGCACCATTGTCGACCGCGTGGTGGCCATGCTGATCAACGAGGCGGCCGACGCCGTGTACCGCGGAATCGGCACAGAAACCGACGTCGAGACCGCCATGCTCAAAGGCGTCAATTACCCCAAAGGCCTAATCGCTTGGGGCCGCGAGTGGGGTTGGTCCCCTGTTCGCGACCAAATCGAAGCCCTGCACCGGCGCACCAGCGACCCACGCTACCGCGTATGCCCCTGGATTCACGACCAAATTACTGCCCCATGAACTACCTAATGTCTGCGGTGGACCGCGTGCGCAGCTGGACCGACGAAGAATACGGCGCCAACCTCGGGGCTTTTTTGGACGAACAGCCCATGCTCTTCTCGTGGCTGATCCGCCTCAGCGAAGAGTTCGACGACGACGTCCACGAACAGCTGGTGCGCAGCGCCATGGTGCTGCGCGAGGGCTTTCGCAGCATGGGCCTCGCCGTTGGAACCATTTCTGACGCCTGCATCACCGACGTCACCACCGAGGTAGTTGAGGCCTTCGAAGGACTTGAGGCCGAAGAAGAGGTCCTCGACCTAGAGCGCATCGAGCAGGTCGCCCGTTCCCCTTTTGTACACACCGAAGTGCGGAATTTCCTGCACCAAGAGCTGCGCTCGGGCCTTCCGCGCGGCGAAGCCGACCAGCACAACCTCATGCTCGTGGTCGACATCCTCATAGGATGCTTCGAAGAGTCCGTCGAACAACCTGGAGCCTCCGGCCAAGCATGACCGCCCCCGAGATTGTCGCCCAAATGATGCGCCGAGACGCCTTCAGCCAGTGGCTCGGCGTGACCGTGCTCGTGGCGGAACCCGGCCGCTGCATCCTCGAGGCCCGCGTGCGCCCCGAGGCCCTCAACGGGTTTGGTATTGCCCACGGAGGACTCACCTACAGCCTGGCCGACAGCGCCTTAGCCTTCGCCAGCAACGGGCACGGCCAGCACGCCGTGTCCATCGAAACCAGCATCGCCCACCTCAAGCCCGTGGCCGCCGGTGACCTCCTCACGGCCGAAGCCATGGAGCGCCACCGCAGCAAAACCCTGGGTCGCTACGACGTAATCGTGCGCCGCGAGGGCGCCGATGTGGCCCACTTTCGCGGAACCGTATTTTTTAAAGACACCCCATGGCAACCCGAAGCGCATTCTTAGTTGACGGAGTACGAACCCCCATTGGCAGCCTCGGCGGAAGCCTGAGCGCCGTCCGCGCCGACGACCTCGCCGCCCACGCGCTGCGCGCCCTCGTCGCCCGCCACCCCAGCCTTGACCTCGCCGCGATCGACGACGCCTTCTTGGGCTGCGCCAACCAGGCCGGCGAAGACAACCGCAACGTGGCCCGCATGGCCACCTTGCTCGCAGGCATTCCGCACACGGTGCCGGCCGAAACCGTGAACCGCCTCTGCGCCAGCGGCTTATCGGCCGTTCAGCACGCCGCCCGCGCCATCCTCTCGGGCGAAGGCGACCTCCTCCTCGCCGGTGGCGTCGAGCACATGACCCGTGCCCCCTACGCCATGTCCAAGCCCTCGAAGGCCTTTGGCAACGACAGCCAGATGTACGACACCACCTTCGGATGGCGCTTCGTCAACTCCGAAATGAAGCGGCTCTACGGCACCGACGCCATGGGCGAAACCGCCGAAAACCTCGCCGACCAATTCGCGATCTCGCGCGAAGACCAAGACGCCCTTGCCCTGCGCAGCCAGCAGCGCGCCGCCGCGGCCGTTGCCCGCGGCTTCACCGCCGGCGAACTCGCCCCCGTATCGATTCCGCAGCGCAAAGGAGACCCCGTCGTCTTCGCCCACGACGAATTCGCCAAGCCCGCCACGACCCTCGAAGGGCTCGCGGGGCTGCGCCCCGCGTTCCGTCCCCAGGGAAGCGTCACCGCCGGCAACGCCTCAGGCCTCAACGACGGCGCCGCCGCCCTCCTCGTCGCCTCTGAAGACGCCCTGCGC
>Ga0129333_10006991_pt1 | contig 10688 bp, 9 predicted proteins | sample CPB6_08_DNA_FD_94474 | JGI IMG/M metagenome (GOLD analysis project Ga0129333, IMG submission 94474) | Freshwater to marine salinity gradient microbial communities from Chesapeake Bay, USA - CPBay_Sum_0.6_0.8_DNA | ecosystem: Environmental > Aquatic > Marine > Coastal | place: USA: Chesapeake Bay...
GAAGATTCAGATGATTTTTTTAAAATGTTTTCTGATTTTGACGTTGACCAAGATTTATGGGCCGTTAATCAAATTCTTTCAGGACCTGGTTACTACGACGGACCCTTTTATTCAAATGATTATGTGTATGACGATTGGAAACAAGGATACCTTATTAGAGAAATACCACATCAATTCGATGAAAAACTTTTTGAAATTTTTGCCCTTTTGGACCCTAATCTCCAACCAAAAACAAATGATTGGAGAAGAGAAGATGATTTTTGTGAACGAGCAAGTAACATCCTTTACGACGCGTATGAACGTCAAATTGATAACATATTAGGCGAATATACCTCATTAATGAATGAATGTAAAAGACAATCCGCTTTAAAAGATTTGGAATCTACATTTAATAACATATTTATTCGTTTTGGAATTGTACAAAAATATATGTTCATTGAATATCTCACCTTGGTTGATGTATTGATAACTTTGTTTGAAATGTATAAACCAAAACAAAAAAATATTGGTGGTTTATTAAATTCCCTTGTTGAAAACAAAAATTTGGGTGGATGGGGAGACCATCTTTATGATTATGATTGTCTACGCGAGGATTGGGATGAAAGCAGTTTTAATAGAGAAGTCGAACGAAGCTTGGATACCATTTTAGAAAAACTTTCAGAAGATTTGGAAGAAAATAAATTATCTGATTTACAAAAATTAATCAATATAACAAAAAAATATAAACTCGATACTTGGTATGAACTTCCAAAAGATAAAGGAGGTTCTGAAGATAGATTTAGAATTCATAAAATTGATAAAGAAAAAATGAAATTAGTTGTTCTTTACAAAAAATATGATGAGAAACACAACTATAAAACTGAGGAAAGAAGTTATACCCCTGAAGAATTTAACAATTTTTTATATAATTTTGAAATCTTTGAATAAGTTTTGGTAGTTCAAAACTTATTTGTATCTTTGTTGAACAAACAAATAAAATAAGTCATGAACGTAGTTGAAAAAGTTAAAGAATTGAGTGGTGAGTTGAAAAACCTTAAAAAAGAATTCAAAGTAGATATGTTTGAATATGTTCAACAAGAATTCCGCAAACGAGGATTTGTTTCTAATCCAAGAGGTAAAGGTTTTGAACAAAGTTTATATAATCCTGAAACAAATATTAACGTCCACATTGCGAACATAACAAACAATTCTGTTATTATTAATGTTATTGATGTTGTGAATGACGGGATGAATTGGGGTAAAGCTTATCACAAACTTCCAAATGGTACTGATATTAGATTCAACTTTTTAAAACAAGATTTTGATAAGTTTTATGACACTACTTATATTAATCGTGTAAATAAATTGAACGAACTTTTGGTGGATTAAAAAATTATTTGTATCTTTGTTTTATGGAAAGAGATTATCAATTATTAAAGGACGTTTTATCCGTTCCTACCGTAACCTATAAAGAAGAAAAGATGGTCTCTTTTTTGGAAAATTGGTTAACCAAAAACAACTTTAAATTTTTTAAAGATTTCAAAAAAAATATATATGTCACAAAACAAACTGAGCCTTTAAAAGAAGGTCAGTTTTTTCCTTGTGTTGTTGCACATACAGATACCGTACACGCTCTTGATACCATTAACATCAAAGAACAACTTCTTCCCAATCTTCAAGACCAGTTGAAACCTTCCCTAAAAGCGTACAATGACAAGGGAAAACCAACAGGTATTGGTGGTGATGATAAGTGTGGTATTTTTGCGTGTTTGGAACTTCTAAAAGAACTTCCAAATGTTAAGGTTGCTTTTTTTGTTTCAGAAGAAACAGGATGTCACGGGTCAAGAGCGGCAAATGAAAAGTTTTTTGAAAACGTTGGATATGCCATCCAATTCGATGCCCCTGGTAACAGAATGGTAAGTGAATTTTTGATGGGAACACGATTGTTTGACCGACAAAGTAATTTCCATTTATTAACAAACAAAGTATTAAATGAAAATTTCATAGAACCTAATTATGGTTCACATCCTTATACAGACGCTTACGCTTTGAAAAAGTTATTTGACTTTTCTTGTATCAACATAGCAATTGGATATTACGATTATCATACACCCAATGAATATGTTGTGGTTGAAGACGTTTACAATGGAATTGAAACTGGTAAGAAAATGATTCAGGAACTTGGTTATTTGAAATACAAATACATTCCCGAATCAAATTATACCTTTGGTTTTTTCTGAGAAGTTTTCTTTTTCTTTTCTTTTTTTGGTTCTTCTACCTCAGTAAGTTTTGGTTCATCTAAAACCACTTTTTCATCTTTGTATGAAATGTGATAGGAACCATTTTCTTTAATTGTACCTTTAATAACTTCTTCAGAAATAAAATCTTCTACTTTATCTTGAATGGCTCTTTTTAAAGGCCTTGCTCCGTACATTTCATCAAAACCAACCTCAGAAATCATATTCCTAATTGAATCATCTATAGTTATATTGTATTTCAATTCACTTAAACGTTTGTTCAATTTTTCAAATTCTAAGTTGACAATTTGTAGAATATCTTCTTTTTTGAGAGAATTAAATACAACAACTTCATCAATACGATTCAAAAATTCAGGTGCGAAAAACTTTTGTAATTCTTTTTTTAGAACATCACGTTTCTTTTCTTCTTCGATATAAGTATTACTTGTGGTTTTGAAACCAACACCCGTACCAAAATCTTGTAGTTTTTTAACACCTAAATTGGATGTCATTATTATAACACAATTTTTAAAATTAATTCGTCGTCCTAAACTATCAGTTAAATGGCCATCATCTAAAACTTGTAGTAGAATTGAAAATATATCTTTATTAGCTTTTTCAATTTCATCAAATAAAATAACTGAATAAGGTTTGTTTTTAACTTGTTCAGTAAGTTGACCCCCTTCATCATAACCCACGTATCCAGGAGGAGAACCAATTAACCTTGATATTGAATGTTTTTCTTGAAACTCTGACATATCAACTCGAATCAAACTTTCTTCACTACCAAAAATTTCTTTTGCTAATTGTTTTGCCAATAAAGTTTTTCCAACACCAGTGGAACCTAAAAATATGAATGAACCAATCGGTTTATTTGGGTCTTTAATACCGATTCTATTACGACGAATAGATTTGGCAACTCTCAATACAGCGTCTTCTTGTCCGATTACTTTTCCTGACAAATTCTCAGCTAACTTTGATAAAAGAGAAGTTTCATCTGCGGTTAATTTTGACAGAGGAATTTTGGTCATATTAGAAACAACTTCAAAAACTAATTCAGTGGAAATAACTTTCTTTTTTGTCTGTAATTCTTCTTCAAATTTTTTCTTTTCTTCTTCTAATCTATCTAATATTTTCTTTTCTTTATCTCGAAGATTTGCCGCCTCCTCATACTTTTGTTTTTTTACCACATCCATTTTTTGGTTCTTGATACTTTGAGCTTCTTCTTTTAGTTTGTCCACTATTTCAGGCATTTTAATTTCAACCTGTGTTCGAGCACCAACTTCGTCAATAATATCAAACGCTTTGTCAGGGAATTCCCTATCTGTGATATACCTTTCAGCTAAATCAACACAAAGATTCAACACCTCATCAGAATAAAGTACTTTATGATAATTTTCATATCTATCTTTGGTTTGTTTTAGAATTTCTAATGTTTCTTTTTTAGATGTCGGGTCAACAATAACTTTTTGGAATCTTCTTTCTAAAGCACCATCTTTTTCAAAATTCTTACGATACTCATCTAAAGTTGTTGCTCCAACACATTGAATTTCTCCACGAGCCAACGCTGGTTTGAAAATGTTTGACGCATCCAATGAACCCGAGGAATTTCCCGCACCAACAATAGTGTGTATCTCATCTATAAAAACAATTATATTAGGGTTAGATTGTAGTTCCTCAATGATTACTTTCATACGTTCCTCAAATTGACCACGATACTTTGTCCCAGCAACAATTGAAGTCATATCCAAAGAAACTACTCGTTTATCCGCCAAATTTCGTGGACAATCACCATTAAATATTTTAATCGCCAAACCCTCTATGATTGCTGATTTACCACTACCTGGGGCACCAATTATGATTGGGTTATTTTTCTTACGTCGTGAAAGAATCTGAGCTATCCGAGTAATTTCTCGTTCTCTTCCAATGACAGGGTCTAATTTATTTTGTTCTGCTAACTTCAATAAATCCCTACTGAAATTATCCAAAACAGGAGTTGAAGAATCACTCTCTTTTTTTGGTTTACGTTTATCTTCGTTATCGGCTGATTCAATCATAGTTATCTTTTTTTTAATTATAATTAAGTTTTTTCTAAAATTCAATGAAAAAAATTGTCACAAAAAATTAATAAAATTGTGACAAGTTGACACTTTGACTATTTATCAGTATAATTGGTATGGTATTTGAAATTTGGATGGAAATAAAACTTAAAATTTAAAATTATGAACAAACGAGATTTATTTAAAATGATTAACAGCACTTTTGATGACATTTTTAGTAGGTATGAATACAACTATAAATTACCAAAAATGGATGGTGAAACTAAAAGTGAGTCAGGTATTGACGAAACAGGTCAATGGAGTAAAACAAGTTATACTTCTAAAGATGGTTCTATAACTTACACAAGTTTTGTAAGATTGGGTGACGATTATCCTGTGAACTCCAAACAAGATAAAATAGAAGTGTTGAAACAAGAACTTCAAAACGCAATTGAAAAACAAGAATTTGAAAAAGCAGCCGAATTCAGAGATAGAATTAAATTGTTAGAAAAAAATTCTCAAACAATTAATGAATTAAAAAATGAGTTAAGAGTTTTGGTTGAAAACCAAGAATTTGAAAAAGCGGCTAAAGTGAGAGATAAAATAAAAGAACTCGAAAAATAATAATAAACCCCCATAATTTGGGGGTTTATTTTTTTATCTAAAATTACTAAATTTAATTTATGGGAATAACTAAAGAAATTATCGATGGAACCAAAATTATAAATGAGATTACCTCTTCCACAATAAAAAAAACCGAGTACGATACTCAGTCAAAAAATTTGATTGTTGAGTTTAATAATGGGGTCAAATATTCTTATGACGAGGTGCCCCATCAATTATATACTCAATTTAGAATGTCAGAATCACAAGGTAAATTTTTTACTTCCAAAATTTCAAGAACATTCAAATATAAAAAAATATAGATAATAACAATTTATCAAAGTATTTATTTCAGATGAGTAATCTGAAATCCATAATATCATCTTTTAAATTACAAGACGAACTTAATCCACAAATTTGGTATCTACCAAATGAAAAATCTAACGATGATTTTGAGGGTCAAAAAGAAAAAATGCGTCCCGAAATCAGAGAACGTTTATTAGAAATTTCACAATATTTTATAGATGGTTTTGATTTGGACGTTGTTATAGAGGATATTATTGTGACAGGTTCATTAGTTAATTTTAATTGGTCAAAATATTCTGATGTTGATTTACACATTATTATAGATTTTAAACAATTTCCGATAAAATATAGAGATACTTTTAAAAATTATTTGAATTTGAAAAAAATAATTTTTAATCTGAAACACGATATTAAAATTAAAGATTTTGATGTTGAACTTTACGCACAAGATACAGACGAGAGTCATTTTTCATTAGGAACTTATTCTGTTATGAATGATGAATGGGTTAAATATCCAATTAAAGAAACCGTCGAAATTGATTATCCTTCTATTAAAACAAAAAGTAAAAATTGGATGGAACTTATTGATTCGGCAATTGAGGAATCAAAAGAATTATCATTAGAAGAAGGTTTGAATTTATTAAAAAAATTGAAAGAAAAAATAAAAAACTTTCGGACATCTGGTTTAGAAAAAGGGGGTGAATACTCTGTTGAGAATTTGGTTTTCAAAGTTTTGCGTAGAAATGGTTATTTGGAAAAACTTTTCGAATTCCAAGATGGTTTGATGGACAAAAATTTAACTTTAAACGAATCAATAACAACCGTACAAGGTGTGTTAAAAGTTGATTTGGAAAATGGTCCCGCTAATCATGCAACAAGAAAAATGAATAATTGGCAATCAGACAATGCTTGGGATATGTTCGCACCTCCAGGTACTATAGTTTATTCATTAACTGATGGTAAAGTTACAAGTATTTACGTTGGAAGTTTGAATTCGGGTAAAGTATTTGGAACACAAGTTTCTATTGCGGGGATGAATAATTATCCTAATATATTTTACACTCACTTAGTTGATGTTGAGTTAAAAATTGGTGATGTTGTTAAAGTTGGTGATAGGATTGGTGTAATTGCAAAATGGCCCAATAAACCCGATTCTTCATCACACGTTCACGTTGGTTTACCATATGGTCTAAAACTATCGGATGTTATTAAAGGTCAAAATATGGACATCAAGCGTGACGAAGAAAAAAAAGTTGATAAAGACAAATTGGCCGAAGAAATTAAAAATATTAAATTACCTCTTAATATCCAAAAAGGAACATTTAATGAAGATGTTAAAAAAATTCAATTGGGTTTGAATTTACTTGGACTTTATACTCCGAAAAATAATGAATACGGATTATATGATACAGAAACCGAAGATGCGATTAAAAAATTTAAATCCGAATCCACTTCAAGTATACCGAGCGTGAATGATGATGATATCTTTGTTCAAATAATGAAACTTTTTTCAGGTTTGAATGAATCTAAATTATCGTCACCATTGTCTAAACTATATGTTGGAAATCCATTTGGTGAAAAAAGAAAATCAGGAAGTCATCCAGGTGTAGATTTATATATTAGTTCAGGTAGTGAGGTTAAATCTCCTGAAGATGGGGTTGTGATAGATTCTGAAACAAGAAATGATGCTTGTGGTGGTACACTTTTTATTGACCATCAAAACGGATTTAAATCAAGATATTGTCATTTGAAAAGAATTGATGTATCTAAAGGAGATAATGTTAAGAAAGGGGAATTAGTAGGACTCACGGGTGGTGACAAAAATGATGTGGGTAAAGGAAATTCTATGGGTCCACATTTACATTTCGAACTCTACAAAGATGGAAAACTTGTCGACCTTATGGAATACTTGGATAAAGAATCCACATTTTTAGAAAAAAAGATTGATGAAACATTAGGTTTTTTTGAAATTTCCAAAGAATTTTTGGAAAAATTATCGCAAAAACTTAAAGAATTATAGTAATAATCAAAATTAGTATATTACCATATATTTATATATAAAAATAATTTTTTAAAAAAAATATTAAAATGGGAAAGTTAAAACCTGTCGGTAGTGAAAAACTACAAGGAACTGAAAAGATTCAACGTATGATAGAAATATCACGTTATAAAGAAAATATTCCTAACTCACTAAATGAGTCAAGCTCAAAAGAGTATTCGATAAAATTATCCGATGGTGTAAAATATGAGATTGTAAAAGAAAAAAACGGATATGTAATAAAAAAATCTATAAATGAAGGAACTCAAGATTATTTAGAACCTATCAAAAATAGAAAATACTATTCATCATACTCTCAAGCTTTCAAAAGATTAAATTTAATCACTAAGGAAGTTAATACCTTACAAGGAAATTCAAATAATATCTCTTTATTCACTGAAGGTGAAGAAGATGATGTGACTTATGTTTTAAAAACTGAGACAAACGAACAAGAAACTCAGACCCCAGCACCCGCGCCACAACCGGCTCCAGCAACGGAACCAACTCCTACACCAATGGAGCCTGTTGCTGAACCGGAAACAGCGCTTCCTTCAGATGAAGTAACTTCAGAAGAACTACCTTCAGATGATGAAAAAGAAACCGGTGATGAGGAAGAAGTTACTTTCAAAACAATTCAAAAATTAACAGGTAAACTAACTCAAAAAATTAGAGAATTTTTGGGTAAAGAAGAAAATAAAATGTCTTCAAATGATATCAAGTATGTTGTTAATTCTGTTCTTTCATCTATCAATTTAAATGATTTAGATGAGGATGATAAAGAAGAAATTATTGGTAAATTTGAAGGTGGTGAAACTGAAGAAACATCTTCAGATGACTTATCATCTGAAGAAATGCCATCAGATGATATGGAAATATCTGGCGAAGAAATCAGTACAGAAACTCCTGAACCTCCATCATCAGGTGAACAGAATGAATGGAATAAAATGAAAGGTTTATCAGAAAAAGAAACATCTTCAGTGGCAGAAATGTTCGAAGAAATATTTTCTGAATCAAAAATTGATAAAGTTTTAAAAAAATATTTTGTTGAACAACCAAAACCAACTAAAGAAAATATACAAAAAATAAAAAAGTTATCTTCTAATATTGTACAAGAAGTTGTTTCAAGAAAATTTTTAGAAAAAAATCCGTCAGCTAAAGTTGTTGGTAAAACTACCAAAAATAATATCGTGATGGAAGTAAAAAACGAAAAATTTAGAATCACTCCGAATGGTAAAGTTCTATGAGTTATCTGATTTATATTAATGAATTAGGACCAAACTACAAAGGAGAAAATTTGTATGAATTTATATTTTCCAATAGTTTAGAAAACGTTTGGGGCGAACAATGGGATTCAAAACCCGCCAATGGTTATCCATTACCACCAAACTTAGAACACATTGAAAAAATTGGTTATATGAAAAATAATTCGATTAAATTTGAAGTATTACAAAATTCTGATTACTTTTCAATGATTGACGCACAAGACGATGTTATTTCTTTGGGTTGGGAAATGGAAAATGAACAAGTAAATTTTGATATGGTAAAAAGATTGGTTTTTAGATATGGTGACACAGAAAAATCAGTTAAAGACAAATTTTACGAACGTGATATAATTTTGGAATTCGAAAAAAAGGTAGAATATGAAAACTAATGATAAAATAATTAATTTAGTTGAAAGTGGTTTTAAAGTATCATTTTTAATTAATTTGTCTGAGGGACAACTTGACACACTTCATAATAAATTGATGGAATCAAAAAAAGAGGTCAATGAACAAACCGCTCCAACTCCCTCGTTAAATCCAATTACAAAAACCGTACAACAATATAATGTACCTCCAAATTATAAAGGTAAAATTGCAACGGGTGGTAAAGATGTTATGGTGTCAACACAAGATGGTAAAACTACCGTAATTCCTGTAGAAGAAATGAAGGAAGATGATGTTGATGCTATAAACCCTTTTAAAGGAAAACAAACACAATCCCCAAAACAAGTTGGACCTAGTAGTGATGACGGATTCGAAGATGCTCAAGATGGTATGGATATTTTAGAAACTGATTTAGATGAAAAATCTGTATCTCAACAACAACAAAAATTAATGGGACTTGCCTTATCAGTAAAAAAAGGAAAAACTCCAAAATCTAAAGTTTCTAAAAAAGTAAAAGATGTTGCTAAATCAATGTCAGAAAAAGATTTAGAAGATTTTGCCTCAACAAAACACAAAGGGTTACCAAAAAAAGTTGAATCTAAAGAAAATTATATGGATATGGTTGGTAAAGGTTATAATAATCTTACTAAAGAAAAAGTTAGTAAAATGACTATCAACCCTGTTTATGAAGAACTTGAAAAAGAAATAAGTAAAATGGTTGAATCTCATATTCCCGCCAAGATTTCTAAGAAAGAATTACTTAATTTATTAGAAGCTTGGGAAGAAGAGGATGATGTAATCGTAAAACCATCAAAACCTACTACAAAACCTGGTCCTACAATTGACCCAGATGACCCTTATCAACCAGCACCCGATGTGGAACCAGTTCCAAGAGCGGGGGAAGAGGATGATGATGTTATTGTAAAACCAAAAAGACCAATTACAAAACCTGGTCCTACAATTGACCCAGACGACCCTTATCAACCAGCACCCGATGTGGAACCAGTTCCAAGAGCAGATAAAGAAAAACTTCCTAAATGGTTTAGTTTTGATGAACTAGGACTTCAATTTAAAAAGTAAAATGAGCTTAAGAAAAGACATAGAAAAAAAACTTATTTCTGAAAATTTAACTAAGAAAGAAAGAGAAACATTACGACAAATGAAAAATATTGTAAATGAAGCACCAATCGATTACGAAGGTCCTGAGAGAATGGAACCAGGTATCGAAAGACAAATTACTCAGAAACAAACTCCTTTTCACGGACACCCTTCGGTTCCTGAACAAGATAGAGATTTCATAGAACTTGTGGCATCAAAAAGATTTAAAGATTCTGTAGATAAAGTTAAAAGATATTTAGGAGACGATTCAGGAGTTCTTCAATCAAGAAATCCATTGATGCAATTGATGTCAATCGGAATGAACGGAATGAGAAAAATTGCTGAAATCGAACAACAAAACAAACAATATTTAGAAAACCTCGCAATTGATTTATTTACAAAGGAAAAGAAAATACCTAAAGATAAATTCCAATTCAAGGTGACTTTGGGTGGTACAATACCTCAGGAAGCTAAATCCAAAATGAGGTCAAAACCTGAACAACCAAAAAAAGAAGATATCGAAAAAATTTTCAAAAAATCTCAGAAACATACTGAGGAACTTGAAGATTTTACCGATGCTATGGAAAAATTCAACTTAGAAAAAGCTAAAAGAAAATTTATCAACTCTTTAATCCAAGGTTCGGCATTCAAATCAGGTCATATGTATTTTTTTATACAAGATGAGATTAATAGATTGGACCCTGAACTTATGGAACTTTATGGTGTTACCCAATCAATATTA
>Ga0129333_10006992_pt1 | contig 10687 bp, 1 predicted proteins | sample CPB6_08_DNA_FD_94474 | JGI IMG/M metagenome (GOLD analysis project Ga0129333, IMG submission 94474) | Freshwater to marine salinity gradient microbial communities from Chesapeake Bay, USA - CPBay_Sum_0.6_0.8_DNA | ecosystem: Environmental > Aquatic > Marine > Coastal | place: USA: Chesapeake Bay...
GAGCAACCCAGTAATCAGGTAACTCAATAACACCAGATGACTTACCACGAACATATACGCCGTGCTCTGGTCCTTCCAACGAACCATAAACGAGGTCATGGTTTTCTTTGGTTGGGTGGGGAATACGGAATGACTTGGATGTGGCGGCAAATGTTCCGTTAACTTGAAGTTGATATTGAGGATCTTCTGTTTGAATACCAACAAAACCATTTGTTAGTTTAATACAGAAGTTATCGTCATCAGAAGTTCCATTTGTTCCGATGGCATTTGTCAATCTGCTGATTACAAAATTGCTATTTGGATTTGAAGCAACGCCCCACTCTGCTTTACCTGATCTATCAAATCTTAATCTATTCCAAGTTGCAGATTGTTTTTCTAATACAGCGGTAGCATAGTAACCTTGGTCTCCAGATGTTGGAGCATCAGCATTTTTGATACGAACAGTTAATGGTGCATATGCAGCAGTTCTTGGATCTCCACCAACGTTTAAAAATCCTCTTACACGAAGTTCCGAATTGGTGTCACTATTTGGGACCAATCTCATACTTTCGTATGTTGAACCAGATGAGTGCGCCCATCTGAAATATTCATTATTATTATCAGTAGTTAAAAATTCTAATCTAGAATCGCTATCAGCATCACCTGTATTATAGAACTTGATAGAAGCACCATCAGTATTCATTGCCCATGTTAATCCTATACCAGTAGTACCCCAGTTGAGGTTACCTGTCATGGTATCACCTGCCTTCAAGACGTTGTTTGAAGCAGAACCAGTCAAGCTAGCAGTGATTGTGCCAGCAGCAAAGTTACCAGAAGCATCACGGAGAACAACGGTATTGGCAACGTTATTGGTTGCTGGAGTTAGGTTACCAGCGTTCCAAATTCTATTGTTATTGATTGTAACTGCGTCAGCAGAACCAGCAACGATGTTGAGGTTACCACTACCATCTGTGTTACTACCACCAGAAGCAATCAGAGCAACGTTATAGTTAGATGCTGCTGTAGAACTGCTACTGAAGTAGATGGCAGGAGATGATGCTGTACCATCCTTTCTACCAAGTCTCAATCTTCCAGTTCCAGTATCACTGGTTAGTGAAGCAACTTCAAAAGTTGAAGTTGAAACTAATGAATAATCTTGGAACGCAACTCTATTTGACGCTGAACCAATTGTTTCTGCACCAGTAAATGTACCAGTTAATAATGCACCAGTAATAATGGTGTAATCAAGAGCATCATCTGCATCATTATAAGTAGTTACATTTGTAATTTGAATCGTGCCAGTTCCTTGTGAATTGACATCATATAGATTAACAGTTTGACCAGCAAGGAATGGAGATGCTGTTAAATTGAATCCAGAAATATAAATTTGATAATATGGATTTCCAGTTGCTGATAAAATAGTAACTCCTGTATTGAAACTCTTAGCAGTGAGATATGATGGTAAGCGATTGTTACTAATAATACCAGTATTAATATTGTATGCATTTTGATAGAAAACGCCCTGTTTGTTATCAAGTTTATCAGCATCAAGACCAGTTCCAGGACCATCATTGATAGAAGTCCAAATCTTAGCCCATGTTCCCCAAGATGTTACACCAGTCCCAGAACCACGAACCCATAGGTTATCATTGTCTGTAAATGCAAGTTGTCTTACGCCACCATAGGTAGCATCGAAACCAGATGATCCATTTCTTATGGTAAGAACTAAATTCTTAGTTCCACCATCAGATAAACTATTTGCAGAATTGTTTATAGTATTTGCTGTAACGCCTTCTGCAAAAGCATTAGGGTCTGGATTAGAAGAAGGGTTATTTGTTGAAGTAATTAGACGTAATGTGTTACCAGACTGACCCGAAACAGAAATGTTGTATGTTCCAGAAAGACGATCGACTGACAACGTACCAGAATTCATATTACTTGCATTTAAGTAAAAAGCGCCCTGAGCGCCATCCAGTAGGTCAGCATCTAATCCACTATCTGCACCAGTCTTAAGTGTTACCGAACCATTACCAGCTGCACCTAAGATAAACTGAGATTTCTGGAAACGGCAAATACCAGCAGAACCATATGGATCGGCAGAGATAGTTAGATCATCAACTCTCTTGATATCAACCGCAGAGTTAGCGTAGTTCTTATTGGTTGTTGCTATTTTTGCTAAAAGAACAAGACCAGATCCAGAACCAATAGCAGATGGTGCTGAGGTTACACTGAAGTCGGCATTATAATTAACACCACCATTCGTTACAGTAACTACTGTCACTGCATTTCCAGAAACAATAATATTAGCTTTTAAACCAGTTCCAGTGCCACCAGATAGTGAAACATCAAAATAAGAACCATTTGTAAATCCGCTGCCACCATTAGCAACAACTACACTATCGACAAAGTTTCCTAGTGTATAAGGAGAATCGATGATTAGTGGAGATGCTGGACGACTAAATTGAATAACTGTGTTTGCAGAAATATTTTGAGTTACTGGATTATTCAACTGAACTGTAGTAAATCCAGCAGCAGTTACAACTGAATTGACTAGTGTTCCTAATGGAATACCATTAACGTCATTGACAATTCCATGACCTTTAAGGATATTAGCGTTTGTTGGGAAAACAAACGTGCTTGATCCAGAAGAAACAGCATTATTCAACTTAGCAAAATATCTTGTCTCAGTTCCTTTCAGAGATTGAAGAACAGGAGCATAAGATTGATCGCCTCTTAGGAAAGTGAACGAGTTTGCTTCAGCAGAGTTTTGTGCTAAACGAGTAGTAGCAATAACACCAGAAGTAATCGCATCCGCAGCAATTTGGTTGGATGATAGAGATACCCAGTTGCTATTTAATTTTGAGGAAGTATTGACAACACGGCTGATATCAACTACGGTTCCAGTTGGAGTGTTATTTGATGTAACAGTATCGGTGTCTACAATCTTAATTTGGTTTACAATATCACCATACAATCTGCTCTCAATTAGAGCTGAACCAGTAGCAGTTACACCAGCACCACCAGGACCAGCAAATACTACCGAAGGTTGTGTAGTATATCCCTTACCACCAATGTATCCATTATTTTCTGTAATCGTTACAGATACAACTTGACCGTTAGCAATCGTACAAGTAGCAGTTGCTGATACAGCACCACCTTGAGGATTACCACCAGAGATGACAATATTTGGAGCAACTGTATATCCAGAACCAGGATTGGTGATATTAATTTTCCAAACTACACCTTGACGATATTCGGTTGCTTGAATTTGACCGCCAGACCCAGATCCAGTGAAGATATTTCCAGCATTGAATACTAATGCTGTGTCTACAGGGAAACCAAGATATAAACTAGTTAAGTCATTGTTGAGAATGTATGATGTAGTGGTATCAGATTGAATAGCAATATCACCAGCAAGTGCTCCTTCTAATGCAAGACGAGCCGCCTGATTTGCCACTGTAAAGACGTTGAAAGGTCTTAGAGCAGGAATCTGGTCGATAGAGATCTTACCGCTGTCTGTGAGTTCTACAAGCGCCCTGGGGACGGCATTGGTGGAGTATGGTTTGTTGATGTATGGTCCAAGGTTATTAGAGATATAATCCTTAACTGCCTTTTGTGTAGGTAGTTTGGAGTCAGTCGCAAAAGCACCACCAAGAGTGTTGGAAGCATCGAAACCAGTAACAACAACATCGCCACCCTTCAGCTTGAGGAATTCAACTTCCGAGATGGTAACAGTACCTGTGAAGGTAATAGCACCAGTTCTGTTCTCGATACGAGCAAAGTAACCTACTTTAAAGTCACCAAGTTCGTCAGTACCAGAGGTGTATACACGACCATAGTTTTCAGAAACCTGTTCGTATGCTTCAATCTTGATGCCACCATTTTCTGGTAGGGCATTATAGTTCGTTCCAGAACCAGCATATTCCCAAGTGTGTCCTGAAGAGTTAACAATAGAAGGTCTATGTAATTTAATTGTCTTTCCAACAAATTCTGCGTTAGAATTTCCTACAGCAGATCCAGTGGCAATCTTTGTGAAATCAGCACCTTCATTTAAAACAATAATAGCACTGAAAGGAGGACCAACAGTTACACCTCTTACAGAATCAATGAAGTATTCTATATTTGTATTTGTATTTCTATAACCATCAATCTTGACAACATAATGTTCGAATGGTCTTCTACCTAAACCACTAACAGTAATTTCTGTTTTTCCTGTAATGGATGTAGTAATATTGGTAATAGTTCCAATATCAAATGTGTATGGATCTTTTCTATATCCACGAGCTCTTAGAGCATAGATACCAAAGTTGGTAGCAGCGTTGGTAACAGAAGCATAACCACCACTATCAGCATAAACACCATCAGCACAGAATAGAACGAATACCGAAACCAACTGACAGTAACCATCATTGACTACTCGGTATCCAACCCCACCAAATGAAACAATGGTGAATTGTGCCGCAACCATGGATTTACCCTGATTGGGGTAAGATGCTGCACCATTAAGTTCTAGACCTGGGAATGGTGAGTTTGGTTGAGTTACTTTATCTCCATCGATCTCACATCCACCACCACCTAAGAAAGAGATAACAGAAGCGTTTTGAATATATGGTGACGCTTCAATTGTAGGAAGATCGTCCCAAACAGATCTTGGAGTGATGTACTTATTATTTGAATCATACAGAACACCATCTGGATATGTGATGGTTGGTTCATGTAAAGTTCCGTATGTTTTTACAGTTGTTCCTGCTACAGTAGTACCACCAAGAATATCATCAAATAGTGTCATTTCTGTGGTAATTGCCGAAGCAATATTCGCACATAATGGATTGCTTCCATAAAGAAGAATATTCCAATCTTCAAATGGTGTTATTGTAGTTTCGTATGTTGGAGTAACTTTATCATAAACAATAATAGTTCCATTTGCTAAAGCACTCACAAATGTGTGTGCCACTCCTGTTGCTGTGCCAGCATTGCCAACATTAACGGTTACAGTAGTATTCCCACCAGCAGATGATACATTAGTGATTGCAAGACTCTTACCATAATTACGATCAGTTGGTTGGGGACTTGCTAAATTACCACCACCATTAGAAGAACAACTAAATGTTAACGCTCCTTCTTTAAATGCCAGTCTGTGACTTGTTGTGACAGGAGTTGTTGGATTTGGGAAAGTTACAGTTAAAACACCTGTTGTTGAGTTGTATGTTGCTCCCGTTGGTGTTCTAGTAGTAACAGTTCCGTTTGTTAAATTACGAATTGCTTGGATTGCTAAATCCTTAACTTTAGTGAATGCATAGCGTGTTGCTACTAACTCACCAGAAGGAATACCAGTAAGTGCTGTTCCAGTGAAATATGATTCGGCAGCCGTTACAATACCAGCATTACCACCTAAAACTAAGTCTCTTCTAAGACCAGCAAGAACGTAACGAATGTCTCTCTTACACTTTCTTTCCTGATCTGCCGTTAAACCTAGAGAAGGATAGAGTGCCTTAGCATATCCAAGTGCTTCTGAAGCAATAAAATCAGCATTTCTTGAAATTAAATATGCTGCATCTAATTGAGTACCAGTAGCATTGTTTGTTAAAACATCAGTAAAGACATACGCTAAATTAGTGATAGCAGTAGCAACATCATTACACGCAGGATTTGATGTATCTTGAACTACGGTTGTATCAAAGTAACGTGCTACGTTAGAATATTTTGGTGTATATAGTGGATCTGATGGTTGACCGTTTCTTGTTCTCCAACGACGCATCGCAAGGATACATAATTGTCTAGCAATTTCAACTGCTCTCACAGTTTCTGCAATTTCGTTGCTAACAAAACCGATTTGAGTTCCGTTGATGTAATATTTTGCTGCTTCAACAACATTGTAATTACCACCATACTCAAGATCCATGATGATGGCATTTACAATATGTCCGATATCTCTACGACATTTTGTTTCGCTTGGATTGGAAAATGCTCTTTGAACGTAAGCACTTGCTGATATAGCAGGTGTTGAACTTGTAGTGTAAATGGTGCCTGAAGTTAAACCAAGAGTACCAACTACTCCAAACCATTTAACTTCAAATACAGTATCACTAACTTTATTGATTACTTCAAAGGTACTGTTAATATTACTATTAAGACCATTATTGAAAATTGATACACTATCGCTTACATAAAATCCATGATTTCCCGTGGTCGTAACTCTAAGAATTACATATCCAGCATTAGATCCAGTTCCAGAAGTTGCTTGAATTGAAGTAATACTAAAATTGGGACTAAATTCATCTTGAATTTGCAAATATGTTTCGTCTTTAATAAACGAAATATTATTTCTAATTAAATTGCAGGCGTCTTGATAACGTCTTAATACAAAATCAGGTAGTGGGAATTTGTTTGGTGAGTTTAATAAAGATAATGTAATGTAATTATTTGCCGATTTTACGGTTGCATTTGATGGCACATAATTAACATCTGTAAATGATCCAAGTTGCTTGTAAAGAACAATACGTCTTGATCTTCCGTCAGCATCACGAATGATTTTATAAACTCTTTGCTTTCCATTTAAAGATGAAAGATCTGGACTTGATGTTGGCAATCCAGAAATTTCAATCTCTTGGTTTTCTTTGAAGTTATGGAAGTTTATTCTACCTAAGAGTGGGTTGGTATATAGAACGATTCCACCTACTGTTGGATCTGCTTGTAAGGATCCATCAATTCTAGTGATTGGCAAAGTGGTTGTGGTATCAGTAACATGATCTACAACTTCACCTTCTGCTCTAATAGATTCTACGACAATTGCTACTAAAGAATATACTGCTCTGACCCAGGTTAAAGTAGCAGTGCCATTTGTTTGTGATCCACTACCATGAGTTGGGGAAGTTGATGCTGTTGTACCAGCGACAGTTACATTGTAAACATTTCCAGCATTGTAAATAAGAGTTCCTACAGTGTAAGTAGTATTGGCAGCCCATGGTCTTGCTCCATCGCCAGGATATGTAAATGTTTCACCTGTTTGGAAAGAACCATTTAGAACCTTAACGTCAATAGTACCATCAATTGTGCCATTAGTAAAAGTTCTGCTTAGAACTAAACCTACCGCACCAGTGTTTACACCAGTTACATATTCATTTGCAGCAATTGCTGTTCCACCTGTGTTTGTTTGAAAGGTAACTCTGATTTTTGCTGGTCCAAAAATCTGATGACCTATTGGAAAACTTCTTCCAAAATCTCCACCAGATGCTGGATCGTAGTAAATTCTTTGTTTATCATCAAACGCACAAGCATATTTCCATGTAGCGATAGGATCGCCATTGCTATCAATCTTATCTCTAAATGTTATACCAGAAATATAGTTCTTGTCCGCAAACTTGAACATGTGTTTGTTCGGATTGTTTGGGCGAATAATAACAATACGAAGTGAGTCGCCAACAACCGAACAATCTGGCGGAATAGAAATGGGGTTATCTTCTACATATTCTCCACCAGAAACAACAACAGTTTCCTTAACACCCTTTGTTTGGGAAGCAATTTGACATGCTCTCTTGATCGTTCTTACTGGAGCAGCAGCAGATCTACCATTATTTGAATCGTTACCAATTTCAGCAGAAACATAAACACGACCACCAACGTCATTTGTAGCAAGGTTTAGAACGTATTCTGTGGTAGCAACTTTATCAGAGTCATCACCGAAAGGAGGAGTTACCGAACGAGGATAACTCATTGCTTCATTATATCCTTTGAGTGCCTGACTAGAAACTCTATAACCGATATGCTTGAAATTTATAGTGCCATTTAATACGGTACCATCACTATGGACTGGAGGAGTACTACCACTAACACCAGTATTTAATGCTTGGTAAATATTATTTCCAAAATACCAAACAGCATTAATATTTGCTGATGTAGATGGAGTCCATAACGTACCAGTATTATTGGCATATGTTTTTAATGAAGGGGCACGAAACTTAGCATCTGGAGTTACAAAGTTTTCAATATCGAGGTTTAAAATTCTAGCAGTATCAGAAATAATTGAAGTAGATGTACGAATAGCGCCATTAACATCCAATTCATACTGAACGGTATCTAGATATGCAGTAGCAGCTGCTCCATTTCCGTTACCACCGATAATAGTTACAGGAGGTGCGGAAGTATAACCAGAACCTACATTATCAACAGTGATGGCAACCAAAGCTCCAGAAGCAGTAATAGCGGTTGCTGCAGCCTGAACTCCCCCAGGGAGATCTGGTGGTCCAATAATAACTGAAGGTTGAGTAGTATATCCACTACCATTAAATCCTTCATTAATTAAGATTTTTTCGATTTTTTGACCTGTACGATTAACACCAATACGTGGTAATTTCGTTGTTGCGTCTAATTGAACTCTAAAAACTTCTTTTTCATCAGATCCAGAACCAGCTCTGATAGTAAGATCATTACTACCAATAAGTTGAGGATTTGTTGATTTGATTATCTGCTTATCAGCATTAAATTCTAAACTCATTTTCTCGTAATGCCTCTAGAGTTCTATTTTTATTCTATATTATTTAGTTATTAAACCCAAGAAGCCGTAACTACTTGGACGTTTGCAATCCATTTAATTGTGTCAGTTGTTCCTCCTCTCGCAGTAGAATAACTAAATTGATTTGCTGTTCCTGCATCGTAACTAGTAACAGACCAAGTTTGGTTTGTTGGAACACTGTCTTTAATAGTTGTAAAAATTTCTGATAATACCTGAACGTCACCACTTGAACTGCATGTTACTGCAGATTCAATTTTTACTGAATAATGCCCTGATCCATTGGGGTTAACTGCAACGATATATCCAGTAATAAAATTGATGGTATTTGATGCTAAAGAAATCGGAAAAGTACCATCTAAAGTTAATATAGTGGTATTAACTCCTCTTAAAATATAATCATATCTGTAAGCATCACTAAAATTAGAATTTTTTAAATTAAAAGTATTGACATTTTGAATGTCAAGTTTGTCAGTAACAAGTGTGACTTGATTTACACCAAACCCACCTTCCGAATTAAAAGTTTTGATAGTAGTTGCCATCTTTTATTACTTCTTGATTTGAGTTTTGGTTGTTGTAATCACAACGTTGTTACCAGTAGCAACAGCAGTAGATAATGTAAATTGAGAACGAACATTTCCAGATCCATCAAAATCGAATATTACTGAAAATTGTTCTGTGCCAGTATCTAAATTGCCATATTCATTAACATATATATCAGTATTTTTATGAATAATATTGTATTCCACAATATGCTTATCTCCAGTAGTTAAATTATCTGCAACTACTACAACTTTTGCTCCTTTGTGAGTAGTGGTGTTATAGACAGATATTGCACCAGTATCATTAGTTCCCTTAACTAAACTAAGATCTACAGTTTGAATTATGATGTCATCTATTTCAATAAATTTTAAAGTCTTATCTAAAATAATTTGATTGTCAACAGCAGCTCCAGTATCATAAGTTCTATTAATTTTCAAAGAACCAGCAGTATCTATTGTAAAGAATGTATCTGGAACACCAAGAACGTTACCAAATGCAAACTGGAAGTTATTGATTTGATTTTCAAAAATTAAATTATTTGTATTATACGAATATAAAGAAAGTTTATCATTAACATTTAATCTAATTCCAACCTTAACTTCATCAGCTCTAATTTCTAGATTGGCATATGCATCGCTGTAATATTCAAGAACTGCAGTTCCATCTGTAACAGAACCAGATGTGTGTGTTGGAGATACAGTAGAAGTTGTACCAGCAGTAGTTACCTTGTAAATATTCTCACCATAATAAACATATGCGTTTAGGAGATATGCGGTATTTGCTTTCCAAGCAAATTTACCATCAGTATCCTTGGAAGAAATTTTATTGGCAGTTGTTAATTCTAACTCCGTTCTGTTTAATCTTGCGGAGTTATAATTATCATTGAAGAAGTACAGGATATTATCATTAGCACCTACTGTTTCTTCAGCAATAATATAAGTATTTCCATCAACATCTCTGACACCACCTAGAGAGATAAAGTTAACGCCATTTGATCCTTCATACTGTGATGTTTGACTGTTATATCTGACAATACCAGCAGTAGAAGCAGAAGGTCTATTGGTTGAGTTTCCAACTGGAAGCTTTACGCCACCAGTTCCAGAAACCGAGAGGATTTTGGAGGAAGCACCAGGAGAGATAGTAATATCTTCATTTTGAGTGGAAGATATTGTAACACCATCGATAGATAGGTTGTTATCTATAAGAATACCAGAACCCAATGTTCTTAAAGATTGAGTGGTAATTAATCCAGTATCCTTATTAATTGTAATGTTGGTAGTTGTAGAAGTAGTTTTAATTAATAATCCAGCGGATACAGTTGGTGTTCCTGGAATGAAACTAAAGTTCAATACATCTCCATTAATATATCCTTCTCCGTAATTTGTGATAGTTACTTTTGTAACACCACCCAAAGCACCTATCTTTAAGGAAGCTACTGTAGTTGGTGCTGTCGATGTTATTATAGAACCGCCAACAATCGTTGTTAGCGAAGTGTGATTAAAAGAAACACTATCATTTACGGCATATCCAGTTCCAGCAGATGTAACAACAGCACTTGTAACTTTACCACCAGATATTGTAATAGTTGCTGAAGCTCCACTTCCAGATCCTCCTGTTAAAGGAACATTATCATAAACAGCATCTGTATATCCAGCA
>Ga0129333_10006993_pt1 | contig 10685 bp, 10 predicted proteins | sample CPB6_08_DNA_FD_94474 | JGI IMG/M metagenome (GOLD analysis project Ga0129333, IMG submission 94474) | Freshwater to marine salinity gradient microbial communities from Chesapeake Bay, USA - CPBay_Sum_0.6_0.8_DNA | ecosystem: Environmental > Aquatic > Marine > Coastal | place: USA: Chesapeake...
CCCGCCCGCTTGACACGAACGCCCGAGGGTAAGTGCTCGGCAATCACGCTTAATTTGTCACGCTTGATTTGTTTGATCAAACCTGCACGCAGCGCGTGGTGCTGTGCGTTATCGTGTAGCTCACCAAGTAATACGACATCTTGTGTGCGTAGCCTTTCGACCAGCATCTGCTCGGTAATCTCTTGCTCAGTATGCAGATCAATAATCCGCGCATGGCTAACATGCGCTACCAGCACAAGCGCCAGTAAAGATAGCGGCCACTGCCAACAGCTAGCCACCAAATATTTTTTGGGTTTACCCGACAATTGAATCAGTTGCGAGCGTAGTACGCGATAAAGAGAAGAACCACTCACCATCAACTTGAAAGTACTCGTAAGTTGGAAAAATTTCCTGAATTGTTTATTCACCGAACAGCCCTAGACCTTCTGCTGCCGCGCCGTATCACACAGCACAGTGAGAAGTTTGCGTAGATTTTCCGCCGTGGGTTCGTCGATCAACTTACCATCGGTGTCGAACTTGGACGGGGCCGCAGAGATCATCACCTCAGGCCGATTCAGTACATGACCGTTCAGATAGATGAATACTTGCCTCAGCTGGTACTGCGCACGTGAAGTGCCCAGCCCGCCCGGCGTCGCACCGATAATCGCGATTGGCTTACCATCGAAGGGTTGATCGGGCGGGCGCGATGCCCAGTCAATAGCGTTCTTCAGAACACCTGGAAAGGAGTAGTTGTACTCCGGCGTTGCAATCACGATCGCATCAGCGGCACTGATTTGCTCACGCAGTACTTGTACCGAGGCGGGCAAGCCCTGAACACGTAAATCTTCGTTATAGACAGGGATATCCGATAAATCTGCCAAAGAAAAACTCACGCCTTCAGGTAACAGCGTCGCACAAGCCCGCAGCGCTGCGGTATTGACCGAAGCCTGGCGTAGACTGCCTGAGATACCTAAAATATGCATAAGCGATTTTTATATGTGACGACTGGCGCCATTGATCGGCGCGAGTAAGCTCGGCTGCCTAGCGGCTACCTAGCGCCACCCTGGCAGACCAGGCATTAAAAAAGTTCAGGCGAGACGACTAGTCCGCCTTGATACCTTCGACTTGTATTGCCAGCTTGATCTCTGGAGAAAATCTTGGCAGGCCGATGTTCATGCCGAAGTCGCTACGATCAAAACGGCCATGCGCATCAGCACCGCAAACTTCGCGCTTATGCAGCGGATGAATCACACACTTGAAATGCGTGAGCGTCAGCGACAGCGGCTTGGTAATACCTAGCATCGTCATCTCACCATCGACAGCGACTAGCCTCTCACCCTCATATTTTAATGCGGTACTTTTGTACGAAATTATGGGAAATTTTGCGACGTTGAACATTTCATCGCCACGCGCTTTTTCATTCATCTTGGCGTGACCAAAATCAACGGTACTGGCATCAATCGCAATCTCGACACTACCACCGGTTTTTGATTGGCGATCTAGCACGATCTTTCCGCTACTTTTGGTGAATTTACCGCGCCAGAACGAAAGACCCATATGATCTGCTTCGAAACTGGGATACGTGTGGCTCGCGTCAATGTTATAGACCTGCGCCGAAGCACTGGCAGCCAAAAACAAGCAGGGAACAAGGATCAGCTTATTAAGATTCATTCGTTTAACTCGGTAAGTAGGCAGCCATTGCCGGATTATTGCGCGACGATACGGAATTTGATCATCACTTCATCAGCCACGACGCTAGTATCTTTCCACTCACCGTCGCCAATGCCAAATACCAAGCGCTTGATCGGTACACTACCTTCAAATACCTGAAATGCACCTTCTTTCTTTACGCTAAGTGGAAACTGCAAGTCGGTAGACTTGCCTTTCAGATTTAACTTACCCGTGACTTCAAGCTTGCCCGGACCCGCAGCGCGTATTTTTGTGGAGCTGAAGGTAGCCTTAGGAAATTGTGCGACATGAAACCACTCTTTCTTGCGAACCTCTGAGCTGTAATCCGGATCGCCCAGATCGAAACTGGCCAAATCGATTTCTACACTCGCTTTTGAATTCTCAGGTTTAGCTGCGTCGTACTCGACCTGCGCAACGAGCTTATTAAACTTAGCGTCGACCGCAACACCCATTTGCTTGAAGGTGACCCCGACACCCGATTTTGCGGGGTCGACTTTTAATGGGGTGGCGAGCGCGTTACACGCAAATAATGTCGCAGCGACTAGCGCGGATTTCGCGATCATGATGTTCCTTATGTTTGGCTAGTGATACGTCGCGGGCATGTTTTTCACCTATGCGCCACGCTAACCCTACATTGTATACAGGAGTGAATAATCGCATCTGATGACGGATTTACTCTCGGATTTCTCTCTATTTTCCAAGGATTTTCTTCAGGTTTACGCCGGATTCACCACCGGCCCGAGGCACCACCTCCACCAAATCCACCCCCACCACCTCTGAGCCCTCCACCGCCACTGCTGCCACTGCTGCCACCGCTGCCACCACCACCGCCCCAGCCGCCGCCGAGGTGAGCACCCGCGAGAGTGACAATGATGCCTATCAGTACAGAAAGCAGCGCGAACAGTAACAAGCCAGTCCATAGCCAAACTGCCAATCCGACAAGGGCGCCGGTGATCACGGCTGCTTTACCGCGACCCATTAGCCTGCGCATGAGCCCGCCGATCATAAGTGCAGTGACAAAAATTACCGGCAATAAGCCCGCCTTGCCGAGTTGCAGTTCGTCCAACCCGGATGGAGGTGGCAGGGCTTCGCCATTAATCACGCGCATCATGGCGTCAAGGCCCATGCTAAGCCCGGTAAAAAAATCACCGCCTTGAAACTGCGGGACGATCAGCTCATCAATGATCCGCTTGCAGGTTGCATCATTCAATGCGCCTTCCAGACCGTAGCCAACCTCGATACGTAGTGTTCGGTCTTCTTTTGCGATGAGCAAGATGGCGCCATCGTCGATGTTCTTGCGCCCAAGCTTCCACTGTTCGGCGACACGTATGCTGTACTGCTCAATAGTTTCCGGTTGTGTACTGCGTACAATTAGCAGTGCGATCTGGCTACCCTTGCGCTGCTCGAATGCGCTCAGACGTACATCGAGTTCTTGCTTCTGCGATGCTGACAAACTGCCGGTAAGATCAACTACCCGCCCTTTGAGCTCGGGCACCGGAACTAGCGGCTCCCCATAGAGCTGTGTAGCCCACAGCCATAGGGCAAGCGCAGCAAGAAGATACTTACTTGGCGGCAGGCGCGCCAAAGTCCACCGCTGGCGCATTGGAGATCGCAGATTCATTCTCAACCGTGAAGCTGGGCTTGGCTTTCATGCCGAAAGCCATGGCAGTCATATTTGTCGGAAACGAACGCACGATCACGTTGTAATCTTGAACCGCTTTGATATAGCGATTACGCGCTACCGTGATCCGGTTTTCGGTACCTTCAAGTTGTGCTTGCAGATCACGAAAGCTGGCATCCGCTTTTAGCTGCGGGTAGTTTTCGCTGATCGCGAGCAAGCGTGATAGCGCACCCGAAAGCTGACCTTGCGCGGCTTGAAATCGCGCAAATGCCTGCGGGTCATTCAGCACTTCAGGTGTTATCTGTAAAGACCCTACCCGCGCGCGCGCCTCGGTCACTTGGGTCAGTACCTGGCGCTCGTGAGCGGCATAAGCTTTCACGGTGCTCACCAGATTCGGCACTAAATCCGCGCGTCGTTGATACTGATTCACTACCTCCGCCCAGCTTGCATTGATCTGCTCATCCCCTGCCTGCAAACTGTTGTAGCCGCAGGCACTCAATAAACTCGACAGAAATAAAAAGAAAATCCACCTTGACCATCTACGCATGCCGACTCCTGATTAAGGACGAGTGCAGATGCTATCGGTACACTAATCAGCTGATCGTGTGATTTCACAATCATGGTGATGATCTCTTATTGCTGCTCCAACTCGCGCCATGCAACTCGACGAACACTGGGTACGCGGCCGACATTGGCAGGCTGTGCGATTGAACTCACCTTGCCACTATCATCCGTAAAAATACTCACGACTTGCCTGCCAACACGAATCAAGCGAGCGCCTGCGACCATCGATGCACTACTCACGCGCCGACCTGCCCAAGAACTTCCCGTCATCGGCAAGTAGTTTCCGTTGATATAGTTGAATGCATAAGACCAGCTCTCAGCGCGCGGACGACAGGCGTTACTGTCGGGAACATTACTCACCACCGAGAGCATGCCGAGTTGCTGCTCCGGATCGAGAACGATACGCTCGCCCGAGTTTGTTTGCGCGTCCAGGTCAACATACCAGCCGTCATTCACCAGCCAGTCAACACTTTCATCGCTGATGCCACGCGTGCTGGTATCGCCAGCTGTAGTCAAACGCTTTTGTACTATCGACGATCGTTGACGAACATCACCCAAGCCATTAGTACTTAGGTAATCGCGAAATGTGTAGACTGACTGAACGGATTTATCGTTGATATCGCTCTGACCAAGATAGCGCCCGGTACCGATACTGACCACCGGTAATGATTGGTTTCCAATGCGTACCAGAGAGAGCTCAGGCCGGGTGGTAATCGGTTGCTCATTGCCATTTCTAACCAGGCGCGCGAGTAATACTGCCTCTTGATTACGATTGCTCGACGCCTCATTGATATCAAAGCGCCAAACATTACCAAGCAAGTCACCGCCGTAAATTCGCTCTACGGTATTGTCGAGTAGGTCTTCAACCCAGGCGTTCAGTTGTGCCAACCCTGCAGGTTGGGTTGTCGTCCCAGCGCCGGTATCGATGCGTTTTATCACCTCACCTTGGCTCGCGTTCACCACGAACAGAACACCACGGCCATCGCCCGGCGTCACATTGTTGTAGCCGGAAGTGATCAACACCACCCAGGTACCATCACGACGCTTGGTGATGATTGGTTTACCTAAGGCATAGCCAAGTTGTGGCTCAGTGTCTGCGTTGATTCGCCACAGCAGCTTGGGTTGCTCTGCTTGGGTGATATCTAATGCGTAAAACTCGCGTCCCGCAGCACCCAAGCCAGCGACTAGGATGGTGCGCCATTCTTCTGCAGTACACGTCTTACCTGGTGCGAGTGGACAGATATCGCCAACGACCGGAGTACCATCGAGAAGATAACGAAAGTTTTTACTATAAGCATTATCTGCCAAGCGCCATAGCTGCGGAAGCACGCTCTCGGGGATGAATGCCCAGCGCTCTTTACCCGAAGCAGCATCAAAAGCATGCAACATGCCGTCGTTCGCTGCCAGATACACCGTGGCTGGCCGATTCGCAGCGACCTTATCGCGATACTCGCCATAATTGAGATCAGCATATCGAAATGCTGGTGCGCCGACATATACTGGCTGCGCATTGATCGGTGCACCAAGTATCTGCTCACGCTTTCTGAATAAACGTAATGTGTTATCGGGACGATCTTCGTGCTGAAACTGACCCCGCAGATAGTCGACTAAATTTTTTCCAGCGGCTTGTGCTCGCTCGGTATCACTAAGCTGTGCACACTGTTCGAAACGCGCACTTTCTGAGGCACTACACCCTGCAAATAGCTGACGCTCAGTGCTACTCAACTCATTCCAGAGAAAGTTTTTTAGTCCATTGGAAATGGATGCTGATGCGATAAAGATCTTACGATTATCAGTCGACGCATTGACGCTTTGTTGTAGCAGAGCCGCTGCAGACCATTCAATTCGATCAGACAAGCTGCCATCTGACAGCGCAATGCGGCGCGCTTCAAGCTCACCGTCCCAGTACAGACTACGATAACGACTCGAGAATAATAAGTTGTCGCCCTCGGCGGGCTCCTGACTACTACTCGCCGAAGCTGCCGCAGCGCCGGTAGCAGCACGAATAGCGGATAGCGATGCTGATAAGGCATTTGCCAGCGATTCAGGACTGCGCGCACTGAAGTAGCGACCACCCCCATTGACCGCGGTATGCCATAGATCATCAATTCGCTCGGCAGCAGGCGCATAGATAGGGTCTGGCCAATCTTTATTACCGCGCAGGATGTCCTGAAAATCTCCCTCGGCGGCAGACTCATAATCTTCGCGATAGCGCAGCGTGCCATTAGCGCCGAGACCGAGGGTATGCGTCACCATATGCTGATGCGCAGCACTACGGCGCCCGGGCACCACAGGCACCGTGTTTTCGCACAGCTGCTCGCGCGGACCGCAGTTGCCTAAAGCTGATGTGCGTAGATCATTTTCAAAATACCATGCAGCGACGTCTGCCAAGGTGTTGGTTGCTCGGCCCGCACCGGTAACTTCTGTGAACGGTGTGACCGAATACGGAAATGAACCATCTGACTCAACCACAGGCGTCGCCGACACCTCGCCGGCAGATGCCGGTGCAAGAATGAACACTTGATTGCCCTTGGCAAATGCGCGGTACCCCTGCCGCGCTATTTGCAGTGAAATCCAATACGCGAGTTCAGCAGCTTCCGTCATGACATTCGCACCTGGCTTATGCAGGATGTTGGCGAAGTTGTTCATCAAGTTGATGTTGTTGACTTTCAGGCTGATCAGAACGCTGTACCACGGGTCCGGGTCTGTATGGCGTGGCTCAACCGTCAGCGTTGCCATACGCGCCGGTCGCGCACCGGCACCACCATCAAACATGGGGCGTAGTAACTGCGCATCCGGATTACCAACATCGGTGATGCCATCGATTTGCTTGGCTGCATAGCTGCCGAATTCATCCTGGCTGGTCCAGTAGCCATCGGTCGATAAAATCGTCGTATTCTGCTGGCAGGCGTATTGCAGAGGATCGTTGCTACCTGTGAGTAGCTTGCCGGCATACAAGCGGCCCGCCTTCGCCAGCGCCGCACGTAGCGGGGTTCCGCCCGTGGGGCGTGCTGCATAGAGCTTTTTATAGAAGGTGTTGCGATGCTCGCGAGCGAAATCATCAATCCGTAAAAAGTTGTCACTGCTATCACTAACGCCGGACTCGCTAATCGTCGAATAGCCAACACGAAAGTTGCCATCAAGCTGACTGAATGCACGGCCAACCGCAGTTTTCATGGTCAGTAGACGTGTACGGTGGTAACTGAACCAGTTGGCAAAGTTGATGGTTTCATCGCCGCCCGAGGGTCCTGATGATGTACTCACAATCACCTTTCGCCAGTTATTTGACGTGGGGCTTCCGCTATCTAGCGCAGTGTCGCGGCAATGATCCTGATCCGAGCCATCACCGAGGTGCTCTGGCTTATTACCGATGTATGCAAAATAATAGGCTGGCTCCGGGCGGTTGGGTAAACCCGTGCTGCTGACTGTACAACCGCTATCCGCAGTAGCACAGTCGATCCGGTAGCTCACATCACTTGTACTGCGCGGTGAGGCAGGCTCGCTGTTATTCGAGCGCCATGCCATAAAACCCTCAGATAAGTTGATCGTCATCGACCCGGGCTGAAAACCATCATACAAGGCAGCAAAAAAATTTTGTTGCGGGTATTCACTACCATCTGCATTGACGGGTACCGGGTAACGAACAGTGGGGTTATAGTAAATCTTGTTGCACAAGCTACTTCGGTAGCCGACGGCATTTTGATATTGCTGCGCTACCACCTCGTCACCAAGAAAGCTCCATGCCATGCTGCCTGAATCATCGAGAATGAAATAAATATTCGGCTTGACCGGTGTCGAAAGCAAAAAACTAATGGGCGCTTGAGCCAGATCTGTCAACGCAAAGCAACGCAGTGCCGTCAACATTAGTAGCGTAGCCAGAACATACTTGGTGTACGACATTAATCGCATTGAAATTTCCTTCAGTAATGCACTAAGGTCTGCACAAAAGCTGTGGTATTACGCGGGCCACGTACCTGTACCGTGATACGGTAATAAACCGTATCAGCAGACTGGAATCGTTTCGAAGCCGCATAACTCAGCTGACTACGATTACTACTCGCTCCTTGTGATGAGCGAAATAGCAGACAGCTATTGGCTGCAGCATCGGAACTTCCCGAGGTTCGACAGAGCCGGTGAATCACATAGCGCACGTGATGACCTGCTGCATCAACCGGTAATGCGGCTGCCGCCGTGAAGCACTGTATACCGCTACGGTGAGCGCATTGATCATCATCCCAATCGATGTATGCCTTTGGATTGTCGTTACCTTGACCACTCAAGCTAAGCCCGAGCGGAAGGCTGGCGTAGTAACCCGCAGCGGGCTGGTCAGATAAAAGCTCTGCTGTTTCTGCGCGGTCAGATAACCAATGGATCGCCGATTCGCTACCCGATTCTGCGGCGAGCACGGCTGCCTGACGAAATGCAAAATTACCGGCGACCAGCAAGCCGCTCGCCACTGCGCGTACCAGTGCCAATGCGCCCAGGCTCATCACGACCAACACAACCAGTGCAATCACTAGCCCGGCGCCGCGACAATTCGCAATAGATCTTCGTACCACTACTACTCCGCCCATAGCTGATTACGGAGCAGCACTTCGGTTTGAAAGACACGATAGCGCCAGCAACGCCAATCAGGAATATGCGTCAGCACAATATCGGTGACGACTAAGGCGCCAGTGGTGTCGCCCGCCAACCATGTGGGTGTCGGCGCATCGCAGCTTTCTTCGCGGCGCTGCACACTGCGCGCGACGAGAGCAAATCGAATCGCGAGCAAACGCTGCCAGTCACCGTTGTCACCCAGTTGACCATCGGCGTCTGCATCGACCAAGGCGTCACTCCAAAAAGTGACTTGCGGTGAGACCTGCGTACCCGCACGCGTATCGAAGCCATACTGCAGCTGCAAATTGACGATGCCATCTGCCTGTGGTGACGTAACCCATGTACCAAGAGCAGGATCAAAGCTATCCATCTGTAATCGGTACTGGGTATCAACCGCATAGCGTCGGTAACGAAGCCGTCCAAGATTCACGACCGTACTATCCGGCACGAAAATACGGCCGCTCAGCATGTTGGCGACGGTGTTGGGCTGCACACTGAACGCACCGATACTGACGGATGTCACAGCAAGTAATGCGCAGTCCGCTTGCCCCGCCGCATACAGCAAGAGTTGATGGCCATTCGCTATCCCCAAGGTGCTGTCGAGCGTGAGCTGATTTCCACCCATGGTGTATGGGGCTATCAGGCGTGCGGGTGGTAAGGCCTGATCACCGGCAGCGAGAACCGTCAAGGTATCGGGCGCGCCGGACGGCCCTTGCGTGATGCTGACGGGTACCAATAGAAAGCTTGCATCAGGTGTACCAACAGCAGCGCGATGGGTCATACAACCGAGCGCTGATGATGGGCTTAATCCATGACCCGCGATGCGCAACTCTTTTGCCAACCATCCACCCGCAAAACCGAGGTTGATCTGCGCATCTGAATGTCCAATAGTTGATCGCCTTCGTGCATCGAACATGATCATCGTACTCAGGATGACCAAGGTCGCGACCATCCCTACGGCGAGCCCGACCAGTAAATCAATCAGACTCAGGCCCTGTGAATGAGGCTGAAGGGAGGTTGCCATGCGCTAATCCGTCACGCGAGTAACCACCACTAATTGATGCTTTTGCGCGTCCGAGGGTGTTTGCCAGAACAGCGTGAGTGTTATTTGCCGTTCATCATCAATGCGCAGATCGGGAAGATTATCTACACCGGTAATCCCGGGCAGCGTTGATCGAACTCTTGCCAACCAGTCCTGATACTCTGCGGCTGTTGGATAAAAGCGCTGCTTGAGTGATTGCAAAGACCGGTCACCCGACCACATACGACTCACCAGGTCAGTGGCGAGTAAACTGGCCTCGCTTCGGTAGCGTGCGTTATCACTCTCTCTGAGTGTTGCTGTTAGCAAGCTCATCAACGAAACGATCCCGACCGAAAAAACCAGGATCGCAAGCAAGCTCTCGATGAGTGCGCTGCCTTTGGCACGCGATAACATGAGTGGTGAACGCATGCACTGTTAGTTGCAGAACATCGGATGGGTATTGCTCACCGAAGCATCACAGAGCCGCACCATTCCCTGGGCAGAGACCATGACCACCATACGCCGCGTGGTCGGCTCACCGTTGTAGGTGATATCAATACGTGCGATGTCGTCTCCGGTGGCGATATTCGGCGCAGCGCCCGTTGCATCAAAACGTATTGCTGCCGGGAAGTTAGCGCCTGCAGCGATCGCTGTATGGATGGGCGGCATCGCACTCAGCAAAGCAGCGCCCCAGCGCACTGCAGTGCCCTGATCAGTCGCTTGTTGCCGTATCAGCGACGGGCAACGCGCCGTTGGCTGTACACAGCCGAGCTGCCACCCTGGTCTGCCTTGGGTATCGCGCAGTTGTAGCTGAACCCACGCATTACGCGTGACCGCCTCAGTACGCGCAGCATGTAGCACCGCCAGTAGTGAAGAGGCATTCGATCGAACTTCAATATCTCTTACCCACTGAGCCAGTGCAGGTGCGCCGATAGCGAGCAAAATCGAGCTCAGCGTCAGCACAATTAAAAGCTCGGTCAGTGTCAGGCCGCGCGAATAGGTAGGCGTATGACGCTTCAGCATGTAGCACCCCGCTTCATAACCCAACAATCACGCGGTGCTGTTCCCCAACCCTCCGGTAGCGAGGTGGTCTGCGTCTGACCCAATTGATCAATGGTGTAGGCGAATGCGGCCATGGCACCGCGACCCGCAGCCGTCAGCACAAACGATTGTCCGTCGGCTGACGCGTTGCAGCTGAATAGAAAACGTTCA
>Ga0129333_10006994_pt1 | contig 10685 bp, 13 predicted proteins | sample CPB6_08_DNA_FD_94474 | JGI IMG/M metagenome (GOLD analysis project Ga0129333, IMG submission 94474) | Freshwater to marine salinity gradient microbial communities from Chesapeake Bay, USA - CPBay_Sum_0.6_0.8_DNA | ecosystem: Environmental > Aquatic > Marine > Coastal | place: USA: Chesapeake...
GGTGCGGTTTTTCCAGGGTGTAAAGTGTTTATCATATATAGGAAAATAATGATTCCATCGCAATGTCCTATGGCCAGGATTATCAAAAAATAGTTGCCAACTATTCATAACTTGAATCGTTTTATTAGTTCCGGAACCAGGTAATTGAATGTAAAATACTGATGACTTTTTTGATTAGGATGCATATCATCTATTTCAAATCCTAATTTTAAATCTTTTACAAGATCAAACAGCCCGCCTGTATCTTTATAAAACAACCAGGTTTTAAAGTCTAGCATATCTTGCAAAAACTTAGCATGTTCAAATTTAGAAATGGTAGGTTCCCAGTTTTTTCTTGTTTCTTCTGTCCAGGGCATATTGGGATAATGCATAAAATCTGCAAAAGTTAAATTTAGAATATTAACACCTTTTGCTTCACAAAACCATTGAACCCTTTGCATATGCGTATAGTTTTCAATTACAGCATATTCGTCAGTATAATAAGTTTCAAAATAATATCTTTTCCATTCTTTTATAAACGGATTATTTGTATTACAATGAGGGGTTCCGAGAAGAAATCCTCTTTCATCTCTAGGAGGGTCAACAAGATAAGATTGATGATGTTTGAAAGGATCATGAGGTTGGGCATCACATAACAAATTTTTAAAATCAAATATCTGTTCAGGATTGATCCAAAAACTTCTGCGATCAAAACTACTCCACATTACAATGATTAAAATCTGATCAGGACTGACGCCTCTATTCAATAAAGTCTGAGTTTGAAATAGTACGCTATGACTTATACAATCATTGCCCGCTGAATTTAATCCAGTGTCAAAAAATGCTTTTTTAGGATAGAATGCTTTTAAAATAGCAGGCCATCTATCTGGAGTGCTAAAACTGCATCCCCCCGTAACAATATAATTTATCATAGCACATATTTATCTATAGTTTTTCTCCTGCTGTAAATCCGCGGAACCTTAAGAATCTAGGAAATCTCAGTGAATAGGATCCATCCTGATTTTGTGTAATAGCATCTGCTCTAACCTCCACTACTTGACCAGGTAACGAATCACGCCCAGACCAAAATATATCACGGTCGCTATCACTAAAACCCGAACCACAGTTAGTTCTGATTGTCTTGTCGTCATCCACACCTTCCAGGACCAATGCACCAAGTTTGTCCACATTCCTTCCCGTACCCTCTTCAACCGCAACGACTTGTAATGATACTTCGATGAAAGGCTTTTGTTTAAGCCACGAAACAGACCTCTTACATTCATAGATAGCCTCCGGATCCTTAATCATAATACCTTCATAGCCATGTGCAATAGCATCTTGGTTATATTGTTTAAATTGTAACTCTCCTACATAACTGCCTAGGTCAATTTCTTCCTGTGGGATGATATCAATGTTACCTACCTTATCAAATAAGGGTTTAAACTGCTTCAACATTCTACTACGACGACGTTGACCCATAGTGCTAGAGCCTGCCTTGAACTCACTCAACGGTAGAATATCAAATAGCATCAACACAGCATCATCTGCCTGCACATTGTCTTTACGATGTACCTGCTTCATTAGGGCTTGAAAACTACTACTAACAATTTCACCGTCTAAAACATAACTGCGACCAAAGTCATCTATGTGTTTAATTAAACCTTCTGTAATATGGGTAAAGTTTTCTAATACCTTACCATTACGGCTATACTGAGTCACTGTACGACTTTCGCAATCAACAATGGTAATCACTCTAACACCATCCAGTTTAGGCTCTACAAGTTTCTTACCTGCGATTTTCTTTTCGTGGTTAGCGCCGTCGTGGGCCAACATACACTCAAAAACCGGAACAGTTTGGATATTAGGATTACCTTTGAGCACTTTGTTCACAGTCTTTTCGCTGACACCGCAGCGTAGGTCTTTAATTAAGATCAGTCTGTACCAATCATTCCATTGACTTTGTGTGCTAGCCCCAAGTGCTAGTTCAATAGCATCTCTAGCATCGTGTCCAGTAAGTTGACGGGTGCTAAGAAGGGTGAGCAATTCTTCGAATGCCGCCCAAGGAAGGCCTTGGCCATCGGGCCCACCATGTGTGGGCACCTTCTTAACACCAAACGTAGAATATGGGCTTAGACACCATCTAATACCCTGAAATAGTTCCTGATTGTCCGCTTGTGCTTCTCTAGACAAAATTTCTTCTTTGGCTAGACGACTGTTATCAGCAGCCAATTCTCTAATAATATGATCCATTATCTAAGCCTTAAGTTTGTTAGTGATTTAATATTATACAAAAAAAATACCGTGTCTGTCAAGTCCAAATTAAATAATTTTATGACTTACTGGAGTAGAGAAAACACCAAAGATTGGATTAACCAAGTTGAACTTCGCTTGGAAGATATGAACTTCTATCTATCAGAAACAGTACGATATTGTGAACATAGAGGAATAACAGATAACATACAAGTGTTAGTACTCAGTATAATGACCTGTATTTGGGTATCTACTATGCGTAATGAATCTATCACAATGAGTGAAGTAGCGGATATATTAGGTATAGAAGGGCTGTCTCAAATCAGTGAAAAGACCTATAGTTTAGGTAATATATTATCCGTGATGGATTTTGAAGAGATGCTAGATACTGTTAGTACCAAAGGTCCATATTTTTAAATACTAAAACTACTTCCGCATCCGCAGGTACTTGTTGCGTTAGGATTCGTAATCACAAATTGACTGCCGGTTAAATCATCTTTATAATCAATATTGGCTCCAGAAAGATATGTCATACTCATTGCATCTACTAACACCTTCGCTCCATCCATGGTCAACTCATAGTCATCATCAGCCTTATCTTCATCAAAGGTAAATCCGTAACTAAAACCTGAACAACCCCCGCCCTGTACAAACACACGTAGATTAAGATTAGGATCATTTTCTTCAATTAATAAATTCGTAATTTTTTCTTTAGCCAAATCAGTTAGAGTAAGCATTAATTTCTCCTGTCATAGTATTTACTGTTATCAATAAAGTAGTGTATAAATATCGTCATGAAAACTGTGCTTCTAACTGGTGCTGCTGGCTTCGTAGGGCATCATTTGCTAAAAAAACTAATAGTTGAAACTGATTATCAAATAGTTTGCTTAGACAGGTTAGATTTTGCCGGAAATTTAAGTAGGCTAGCAGAATTAAAAATTGAACTACCCGATAGTTTCCACAGAGTTAGATTTATATTTCATGACCTTAAAGCTGAAATAAATCCTCAGTTGGTAAAACAAATTGGCTCAATTGATTATATTTTACACCTTGCTGCCGGAAGTCATGTGCCCAGAAGCATCGAAAATCCTTTGTCGTTCGTTATGGACAACGTGGTAGGAACCTGTAATCTTTTAGAGTACGCTAGGAAAAATTTACCTAACCTAGAAAAATTTATAAACTTTGGCACAGACGAACTGTTTGGAAATGCCCCATTGGGCGTAGATTTTAAAGAGTATGATAGATATAACAGCAGAAGTCCATACAGTGCTAGTAAGGCCGGCGCAGAAGAGCTCTGTGTAGCCTATGAAAATACCTACAAGATGCCTATCTATTGTACGCACACTATGAATATTTTTGGAGAGCGGCAGAGTCCGGAAAAATTTATAGGAATAATCATTAAATGTCTATTACGTGATGAAGAAGTTCTTATTCACGGCGATGAAGAAACTGGCACAGTCAGCGGACTGAGACATTGGATCCATGCCGACGATGTATCCGATGCTATGCTGTTTATAATGAATTTGCCTCATCGAGGATTTAAACTAGCCGACAATATAGCAGGAGCGACCTGCCCTAAATTTAATATTGTAGGCGATACTGAAATTAGTAATTTAGATTTAGCCTATAGGGTGAGCAAACTTTTAGATCGACCTTTAAAATATCGTATAGTGGGATTTGATAAACAACGCCCTGGACATGATTTTAGGTATAGTCTCAGCGGAGAATATATGCGTCAATTAGGTTGGCAACCTAAAGAAAATTTTGATATCAGACTGAAGCAAATGGTGTCATGGTCCTTAGAAAATCAGCAATGGCTCTAGATGTTAAAAATATAGATCACTGTCTAGCCTGTGGCTCAAACAAGATTAAACTAGCATTAGACCTAGGGTCACAACCGTTGGCAAATTCTTACACCTTAGATCCTGCTGAACAGAACACATATCCTCTGGCTGTAAATTTATGTCACGATTGCTATCATTTACAATTAACTCATATTGTTAACCCTGAAATAATTTATAAGAATTATCTTTATACAACAGGTACTAGCCAAACTATGCAAAAGTACAGTGAATGGTTTGTAGGTTTTTCTCTACGATATTTCAAAAAAAATCCTAGTGCTGTTTTAGATATAGGATGTAATGACGGCACGCAGTTGAATTATTATAAAGCGGCAGGATTACATACATATGGAGTCGATCCTGCTACAAATTTATTTTCGCAGACTCGTCACGACCATATGGTCTACAATGATTTTTTTGAACCGGGCATAGAAAATAAAATTCAAAAGGAATTTGATTTCATTATAGCTCAGAATGTATTCGCACATAATCCCTGTCCCTATGATTTTCTTCAGACCTGTAAAAATTTACTGACAGACACAGGACTGCTGTTTATACAAACTAGTCAAGCAGATATGGTTTTAAATCAGGAATTTGATACTATCTATCATGAACACATAAATTTTTTCAATAGCCTTAGTATGAATAGGCTCTGTGAAAGAGTAGGACTATATCTAATAGATATTCAAAAAACTCCTGTTCATGGAAATAGTTATGTCTTTGTATTAGGACGCAGTCAGCAAGATCAAATCAACACACAAGACCAAATTAACAAAGAGCAAGACCTTGGGCTTTATTCAGATGATACCTACATTCGATGGCGAGATTTGATAGAATCAAACATGGGCTACTTAAAATCTATGCTGGATGATTTCAAAGATCGCGGATATAAATTAGTAGGCTATGGAGCCGCAGCAAAAGGTAATACGCTATTAAATTTTCAAAACATAAAATTAGATTATATCTTAGACGACAATCCTCTAAAACATAATTTTCACACGCCGGGAATGAATATTCCTATTAAAGATCCTAATTTCCTTTTAAACGAGTCTTGCGAAAGGATTATTTTTTTGCCTCTGGCCTGGAATTTTTTTGATGAAATAAAACAAAAAATATTAGCTAGACGAAATAGAAATACAGACAGTTTCCTTAGATATTTTCCTGAGGTAAGAATTGATGTTTAAGTTTCCAGTAATAGAGATAGTAGATAGATATTGTATTGCCTTATTAAAGTATAACAAGCTAGGAAATAACAAAGAAGAGTTAGACTTCTATGCTGATCAGGTTAGATTATTAGACCTAGATACCATTAAAGACGAAGTAGATAAACTATATGATGTCCATACTAGAGTTTGGGAATTAGAAGATGACTTTAAAAAATACAGAATAGAAAAACTTTACGACCTAGCAGAAGTCGGACGTCGAGCTCTACAAGTTAGAGACATAATGGAAGAGAGATATCATCTTAAAAATCGTATAGCAGAAAAATTAAATGATCCTATAAAAGAAAGAAAAAATTACGGAGGCCAGTTTAAATGTTAAGCGATAAACGAAAATTTATATATATTCATATTGATAATCATACGGAACCTGTAATAGGATTAGCCGCAGAGTTTATTCAAAAAACTTTTTTTGACTTTGTACCGGAAGAATATGAGCATGACATAAACAATCCAGATTTTATATTTTTAGACGGTATGGCAATATTAAAAAGTTATAGAGATAAAATCTTTGAAACCAAAGTATTCGATGTGGTTAGAAAATTTCCTCGGTTGCCAATATTAATTCATCTATGTACGTGTCCGGTGAATGGAATTAACATGATAGGCGACAATTTAGATCAAAAACCAGTTTTTTTAGAGGACAACCATTGGGCTGTACTACACTATACCACTATGTTTAATTTTCCTAACTGGGCTACATCTGATAATTTCTTATATTACGATATAAGATTTGATCATTATCGTTACTATACCATAGGGGGCTGTCCTACCCCTGCTCCTTTTGAACATCTTAACTTTTTGTGGCGGAGGCCCAGTATTGACGACTCTGTACAGTCAAAAGCAAGAAAATTTTTAATACCTAATAGAGTTAAACCCAAAACACAAGAATTAGGAGGTAGATATTATCTTGACCAAGTTTGTAGAGAGCTTAACTACACAGACATGTTCACAGGAAATCATTATCATGTGCTCATCAGTGGGCAACATTCGGACGCACACAGTTGGTATAATAATCAAAATAATTCCAATAGATTAATCGGCTGTATAGAAGATCCGACAGTAGATAACTTCAAAATTTGGAATCCTGTAACCAACGAAATTTCAAAAACAATCAATTACAATGACAGACTCAATAGCGTTCACGATGTTAATAATTTTCCGCATTCTTATTACTATGAACAAAGCTATTGCTCTGTTTATTCTGAAACTACAGAATCTAACGATCCCCTTCCGTCGGAAAAAACATGGCATGCCCTTGGTAGGGGGCATTTTATACTACCTCTGTCCGGAGCAGGATTTATAAATTTGCTCAAAAACTTAAATTTTAAGTTTCCAGAATTCATAGACTACAGTTATGATTCAATTCAAGACGGGCCTGCTAGGCGAGATGCCTGGTTAGAAGAATTTCAACGGCTACACAAAATCCCTATAGAAATATGGCAGCAACATTTCATTGATAATCTAAAACTATTACAGTGGAACGCTAAAAATTTCTATGTTTACCCCGTTCAAAATCCTTATCTAAAATTTTTTAAGGATGTTAAAAAGTACGAAAATCAAGTACAATAAATAAATTATTAATAAGGAGATAATCATGTCTTATTCTGCAAAAGTAATAGATCACTACGAAAATCCACGTAATGTAGGTAGTTTTAATAAAGATGATACCAGTGTAGGCACTGGAATGGTTGGAGCACCAGCCTGTGGTGATGTAATGAAATTACAGATTAAAGTGAACTCAGATGGTATTATTGAAGACGCTCGTTTTAAAACTTATGGTTGCGGCAGTGCGATCGCTAGTAGTTCGCTGGTTACTGAATGGGTTAAAGGCAAGACTCTTGACCAAGCTGGCACAATTAAAAACACGCATATTGCGGAAGAACTAGCTTTACCTCCTGTAAAAATACACTGTTCAATTCTAGCAGAAGATGCTATCAAAGCAGCCATAGATGATTATAAGAAAAAACATGATCTCGTTAACTGAACGTGCAGCAGAAAAAGTAAAGTATAACCTAACAAAGCGCGGTAAAGGATTGGGCATCCGAGTAGGAGTAAAGACTACAGGGTGTAGTGGTCTGGCTTATGTGCTAGAATATGTCGATACTCAGCCCGTTACTAGAGATCAATTTGTCTATGATAATCATGGTGTAAAAGTTTGGGTAGATGGTAAAAGCCAAGTATACTTGAACGGTCTAACTATGGATTGGGTAAAACAAGGATTGAACGAAGGTTTCGAATTTATAAATCCCAACGAAAAGGCTAAATGCGGTTGTGGAGAAAGTTTCAATGTATGAAACAAATAAGCATCGTTCAACCTAATTATCAACAAGGTCCCAAAGAGTTTAATGCCTACTATCTACCCTACAGCGCAGGGGTATTATGGTCTTATGCTCAACAATTTGATACTATAAAAAATTCATATAAACTTAACCACATTATGTGGAGTAGAGAGCCCATACATGAGGCTATAGAAAGACTACGACATGATGATATTGTAGCCTTTAGTGCTTATGTTTGGAATAAAAATTATAATTATGAATTAGCCCGACAGTTAAAGAAAATCAATCCTCATATCCTAATAATATTTGGTGGGCCGGAAATGCCGCATACCAAAAAGGATGTATTTCAACGACTACCATTCATAGATCTCATTGTTAGATCAGAGGGTGAGATAATATTTAAAGACTTACTAGAAGCCTATCTAATAGGTGCGCCGTTTGATACAATTAAAGGATTAACGATTAATCAAAATGATGAGGTAATTCATACTGCGGATGCTGATAGAATACAGACCTTAGAAGACTTACCTAGCCCATACCTTACTGGTATCTTTGATAAAATTATGCAAGAAACAACTGGGGTAGAGTGGAACATGACTATCGAAACCAATAGAGGATGTCCTTATGCCTGTACTTTCTGTGACTGGGGTAGTCTAACTTACAATAAGGTTAAAAAGTTTAGTCTAGAGAAAGTTTTCGCTGAATTAGAATGGGCAGGTAAAAATAAGTGCGGATTTGTAACTTTCTGTGACGCTAACTTCGGTATGTTTGTAGAAAGGGATAATCTTATAGCAGATAAACTTCTAGAGGTGCAGGCCAAATACGGTTATCCTTATAGTTTTAGTATGGCGTGGGCCAAAGACCAAAAACCAGAAGTATTTGACATCGTTTTCAAAATTATAAAAAGTCCGAACTATAATCAAGGGTTGACAGTCAGTGTGCAAAGTATGGACTTAGATGTTTTAGAGAATATTAAACGTAAAAACCTATCACAACATAAAATTGATAAAATCTTTGATATCTGTGCAAAAAATAATGTTCCTGTTTATACTGAAGTTATTTTAGGGTTACCTGGAGAGACCAAAGAAACTTGGAAGAAAAATCTATTTGATATATTTAAAGCAGGTAATCATACAGGTATAAACATTTTCCAAGCACAATTATTAGAAAATGCCGAAATGAATCTTGTACAGAGAAAATTATATAAGATACAGAGTGTTCCTGTCTATGATTATATGAGCGGTAGTTATATGGCAGGGGAGATAGCAGAATCTGTTGAAGTAGTCAAATCTACGCAATCTATGCCATTTGAAGATATGATGGAATGCCTCTTGTTTAACTGGTTTATACAAACTTTTCATATCAATGGCCTAACTACATACATTGCTAGGTTTCTTAACAAATATCAAAATATTCCCTACGAAGATTTTTATGATGATCTTTATAAATTTATCAGTAAGGACGAATGGTTTAATAAAGAACAGTCTACCGTAACTGAACATTTTCATAAATGGTTTAATGAGGGTAGAATTGGTTATCCATCTTTAGGTAAGGTTGAAATACATGGCTGGAATTTATTTCATAGCACCACATTGAAACTTTATTATGAGGATAAACTTGATCATATGTTTGGTCTAATTAAATCATTTTTGGACAGTAAAGATTACCTTGAGCAAGATCTAAAAGAAGAACTTTACAACTTTCAAAGGTACTATGTAATAGACTTTAGAGAGTTAAAAAATTATCCAAAAATCATAACTTTCAAAAACGACTTTATCGGATACCTTAACTTTAATGAAACATTAGACCAAACTTCTTCCTATAAGTTTTTATACAACGATAGGATTAACCTTTCATTTGAAAGTTTCCTAGAAAATATCTACTTTGGGCGAAAACGAAATTTTGGAAAAGCGGAAGTTATTAGAATCTAATTAAAGTAGTTATTTTTTACCGTCGTAATCTTTAACAGGACCGCCATGAATCTCGCTTTTTAGTTTTTTACCTTTTAAACGAACTCCTGATCCTTTTCTACCCTGCTTGCCTGTGCCTGCTGTATGGTCACTATCGTGTTTAAGCATGCCTCTGCTGACACATTGGCTATAACGAACGTTGCTCATTCTGGCCTTGCCTACAGAACATTGACTGCTTGTAGGTGCAGCTAGTTTTTTTTCTAATAATTCTAGTATACGCATCAGGTATTTATTTGAACATAATCAAACTCATTATCACAGTCTGAGCACAGAATCCGAGGCAAATGGTAGCGATATATAAGAAATTGCGTTCAATTAGGCTTTTAAAAAAGAACGTAATTAAACCGCTCCATACAAAGATCATTAGATCTACAGGGGGTAGTTTGTCATTCTGCGCCATTAATACTGCAATTAAAGTAGGTATACTGGCAAAATGTAATAAAATAATTGTAAGCCAGCCTAGGGTATGAGCACTGATCCTTCCTAAATGATTTCTAAGAAATTCCCAGATTAAAACAGGTAAATGAGCAACGAAGTTACCCGCCTTTCCTACCATACGATCAATTTTATTTGTAGAAGATGTGTCGTCCAATTTTAGCCACCCTTTCCCGTTTCCAGCCCGGATTAATATAGTCTGCGTGAAAATATAGTGCCTGTGTAAGACTAGGTAGCCTAAATCCTTCCAGCAATACTTTCTTTGCTACTTCCATGCTTTCTTCATATACATCAGCATGTCTAGGTTTAAAGTTTGAATTACGATCGCACACCCAGCTAAATTGACATAATATTCTATCATAGAAGAAATTTTTCTGATAAATCACTTTACAAATGTCTCCAGGAAACAGACCGTCGCTGTTCGCACGATTTATAGTAACCTGGGCTACTGCTACCTTACCTTCAAAAGGTTCGGCTCCTGCTTCGTGATAGATATTCTTAGCCAAACAGGCCAATTGTCTTTCTCTCACCTCAGCAGTTATATGGGAAGCCTCTACATTTTCCACAGTTCCTAGTCTGTGTTTAACAGCCCAGGTCAGTAGATTAACCGACATGTAAAGACCTATAAGCATCAATAGAACACCGAGAACAACAGCAATCCTTTTAACGGTATTCTTTCCTGCTCGTTCCCTGTCTAGCGTAATTTCA
>Ga0129333_10006995_pt1 | contig 10683 bp, 7 predicted proteins | sample CPB6_08_DNA_FD_94474 | JGI IMG/M metagenome (GOLD analysis project Ga0129333, IMG submission 94474) | Freshwater to marine salinity gradient microbial communities from Chesapeake Bay, USA - CPBay_Sum_0.6_0.8_DNA | ecosystem: Environmental > Aquatic > Marine > Coastal | place: USA: Chesapeake Bay...
CTGACAGATGTAGCGAGGACCGCCGTTATCGCGCCATTGTGTACCAAACTCATATATCAATGCAGGCTCGCGTGGATCAGGTCTCCAGCTAAAGTCAAAACTGTCGATATCGATATTATCAGGGATTTCCCAACGCTCATTCTCAGGTAGCAATTCTGCTACTGTGTTCATGTATTTTATTTGCGTAGCACCGGGAACACGATACTCAATAGCTCCCATCAATTCTACAGGATAATACTTATTACCCCAGCGATATATGAATGGAGGATCAGTGGGATCTGGATGCCAGCCGAAGTCGAACTTAGATTCATCGACACGATCAATCAATACCCAATTGTCAGTCTTGACATTCTTACGCTTAAGTCTTTCTACATCATTACGATAAATGATATATTCACTATCGTTGTTGCTGACTAACCAAGTTCCGCTATCTTTTTGATAGACGCTGGGCCATACATTGATATGTTCTTCTGCCCATACTTCTTCGTCGGGTAAGAAATCGAAATCAAAGTCCCATTCAAAGTTCTTGTAATCACAGAACTCATTAATGATCCAGAATTGATCTGTGGTAGCCTGGCTACGTGCATCTTTTAGATTTTTAGCAGGCTTTTCCCTTGGATGTGCGTTTGGCTTATTACCAAAATAAAATACGTCTCTCAGCATAATGCTACTTATGAAATAACTTTTAGGTTATAAAGTTTTTCGAAGCGGTCTGCGTCATGACGATCATTGACCATAGGTTCGCCGCGTATGTTCAATGATGTATTGAGTAGCATAGGGCAACCTGTTTCTTTATACCATGCTTCTAACAGTTTTCGTATTCCCGAGCCATCATTAGGCACAGTCTGTACGCGGCTAGTATTGTCGTGATGACAGATAGCAGGATAAAGCTCAGGATTCCTGCACTTAGCGATGACCTGCATATACCTACTGTCATTCCAATTAGCAGGCATATAGAAATAATCGTGTACAAGCTCCTCAAGAATGATTGGAGCAAAAGGTCTGAATTTTTGTCTGCGTTTGATTTCATTGACTTTATCCTTGATTTCGGGACCTCGAGGATCAGCCAATAAACTACGGTTGCCTAATGCGCGAGGTCCGAACTCTGCTCTACCATTAGCAACACCCACCATCTTGTTAGTCTTAAGTTGTTTGATGACTTCTTTGACTGGATATGGTCCAGAAATGTCTTTGCCTAAAAATGCATCACGCCAATGTACTTTCTTACCATAACCTAATGCTGCTGCACCAAGACTGTTACCTGCATCACCCGGATTAGGCATTATCCATATATTCTTGAAATACTTCCCTAACAGTCTATTTGCTAGACAGTTTAATGCAACACCACCGCCATATACTAGATTGTCGCTTGAACCTAGATGCTTGGCTTTTTGCATCACTCTTTCAATAAGTGTTTCGCATAGAACCTGTGCGCTTGCTGCGATGTCCATGTCATCAGCATTAGTGAGAAAATCATCATCTAAACCTATATGTAGATTGCGCTTAAAGTCTAGATTCGCTAGATCATCAACCAAATGACTAGCCATCTTTGTAGCGTGCTTAGGTTTGCCATATGCAGCCATACCCATCAATATGTATTCTTCATCCATAGGATGCAAGCCTACTTGCTTAGTCATAGCACTATAGAACATACCTATGCTGTTAGGATATTTCTTGCTCCATAGTTTAGTATAGTGAGCAGTGCCGTTCTTATCGTAACATGCATCCCAAATACTAATACAATCTAACTCACCGATAGCATCTATGACAACTACAGTGGCATGATTGAACGGGCTTGTCTGGAATCCTGCTGCCGCATGTGTTTTATGATGTACATGTGTCTGTACCGGTCTATCTCCCAAGACTTCCATGACCGCAGGGCTTATGATTTGTTTAACGAAGAAAGGACCTAATTTCTGACCTGCACGAAATTGGCGTATTGCTTTCAACCAGGGCTTTTCATAATAATGCAACTCATAATCGCCCGTGACATAGTGCAATGCATCCTTAGCGATATCGATACATAAATCCTTGTCGTGCTTGTATTTGCTGTATCTTTCGCTGTGTCCAGCAAACAATATTTCCCCATTATGTCCTATGACGCTAATACCTGCGTCATGGAATCCACAACTTATGCCTATGTAATTCATTTGTAGATGAACGGGTCTCTTTTACGTAGCTCTTTTAGTCTTTTGCGATATTGAATTTCGCGTTTAATTTTCTTGAATAAGTTAACGATCCATTTCATGGCATCACCCTTTGTAAGTCTATTATTTAGTTACGGGCGTAATGTCATTTTAAGAAGTTTCTGATTATATGTCAAGATCGGCATCATTTTTTGGTACATTTCGCCTAGTTCACTATAGGATAGGTTATCGATGTAGTCTATGATTTTAAATATAGCTATCAGTCGTTGTTCGTGATCTTGTATTTCATCGTAGCCCTCGTCCCAGAATTCACTAAATGTCTTGAATCCTTGCTCCTTGATATACTTCAACGTATATGGGGGCGCCACTAAAATGAAGGGTTTAAAGTACATCATAGGTAAATGTACTTTTTCGCTAAAATTAGCGGTTGGTTGTGCGTATCTTGTTTCATTAACTACTTCACAGAACACACCCTTATAGAACTTTTCTATAGCATACCAGTCTATGCTAGTGATATGCTGATGCTCAGGGAATCTAGGCTTAAAGTACCTGTCATTTAGTTTTGTGCTTTTATTAAATGTGAAATCAAGATTATAAGGACTGTTCTCATTTAACGTATCAACACCCTTACGCAAAGTCTCCCTATATTGATCCCATGTATCTTTAGATAAATCGTACCAAATACTTTTATCCATATGTTGATATCCACACTCAAAAGGCCATGACAACGTACTGTCTTTGTTTGCTAGATATGCAGCAACCAATTGTCTATGGAAAGTATAACGATAATTCAATGATATGAACTTTTTATTTAGGTCTTGATTGAGAAAATCTTTATCTAAAATATTCTTATACCAACGTGTTTTTAAACAAACATCATCACACATAAGATACAAGTCTTTGTTGTAAAATGTATAGTATTTTTCTATGTCGTAGTCGCAGGTATGTACTCGTACTGTATCTAAATTATTATTACGTTTAAATTTTAGTATGCTATCTAACTCGTCAGCACGTAGACGTTGATGATCAGCATCACCGAATTCGCTATAAAACCACTCTGTGTGTTTAGTAGCCTTCGATGCATGTGGTTCTTGACCTTCGATATACGAACATATAGGTTCATAGAGATAAATGTCTATTCCAAAAGTATTCAACTGCTCAATAACATTTTCTGGATAACGTATTTCTTCAAGAGTTTTAATAGACTCATTCCCTGTATATATTATATAGGGTAATCCGTTATTGTCACCTAATACTTTTCTAATTCTTTTTATAAGTGTAGTATCTTCTATCCAACTTCTTTCAGGTACGTTGAATTCATACAACCTGTTGCTTTCATGAAAGTGCGTTACATCGTCTGCCAGTGTTGCGGTAATCTGTAATGTATATCGTAGATCATCAATCTTACCTATATTACTTGCGGCATGAGGTACATGATTTTTCCATATAAAATAGTCGCCGGCTTGCCAATCTGTGATGCCCTTACCATCTATTTCAAGATAATGGCCTGGTTTCCAATCTTCAAGCATGACAAGTATTCTAATAACACGATCTCTGTCAGCATTAAAAAGATTTTTGTAGGTACTGAAATGATCGACATGCACCGGCATTACATCCATAGTCTGCATTCTATACAATGTGAATGTCATATTTTCTAGATTGCTGAACATAGTTTTAAAACCATCAACAAAACTAGGCATAGGATTTTTACTACTATACATGCATCCAGTAAAACTTGTTTCTCTAGGATAACCCATATCGACCCATTGATCGACTTCTTCTTTTATAGTTGTTTCTTGTTTGACATATGGCAGATTTACATAATCTTCTTTAGTCCAAAACGGATTGACATGACCACGTATATGATCTATGCCATGTGATAAACTGAAATCCACCTTAATCATGCTTGCGTTCCAAATCTAACGTAACACAATGAAAGCACCCGCCTAATGTACGTGCATGATGCATAGGTAACAGTGCAACATCTATCTTATGTTTCTCAAGTTCTCTTGCTAATTCTCTCTGATGACGTTCAACGATGACTAGATTAGGATTAACTGATAATAAGTTAACGCTTATCCAGGTGCTAGCATGACAATAATTAGGATGATATCCTATATCGTATGGTTCTGGTGCCCATATCGCATCCCATGATTGCAATGATTTAGGTAATACATCTTTGGATTTAATTCTTGCAGGATTTAATAACATCAACCCTTCACGCAAAAATGCAATAGTGCTATCCAAGTGCATATAACTATATACACCCTCAATAGTATGAACTTTCTTATTTGGAAATAACTCTTGTAGATATTCTGCGCCCTTCTTGTTTCCGCTGTTGCTTACAAGATAATATAAATCATCATTGGCTCGTAACACATTAGCAGCATCGAAACAAGGATCAGTCTCATTTAATGCCAATATATCAGGATCTCCCAAACACATCACATTATATAACTTTTCTCTATCAGGCTGAGGAGCTGCGATCAACTTATGTTTCGTAAAGTGTTCTTCCATAGCCTTATATTCTTCTGCTCTAGAAGTCAATGACATGGGGGTGGCTAATGCTACATCATCTACTATCAACACAGTATCTCTAGGGCAATAATTATAATAATTAGGCTTGAACTTCTTGTTAGGTCTGACTACTTCTACACCTTCTCTGGTGAGAAATTTACTTAGCATGTCTAAGTCTTTATTAGCCCCTTCTATAACTTCTTCTGGATATGGACCATGTGGTATACTGAATCTAAACTTTTTATCTGCGTAATTAACTAAACGCAAGCTTTGATCAGGCAATGGGACTTGTGCATCATCTGCGATGCCAACTACTATTTTCTTTAACGGGTCCCATTCATTTCTACTTCCCATTGAATACCTTCATCTTGCTAATATCTGGATAGTCGTCATAAGACCAAGCTTTTGCAGGTAAGTCTTTGACTTTTTCAAATTCTTCTATGCCTTTTTGTGCTGTCTCGGGGGTCATATAATAATGATAGCCCATCATATCTATATCTTGTTCAGCCCAAGGAATATAGATATCTCTACCATCATATCTAGTTTTAGACAATACATCATATGCTTTTTTATCATCTAGCAATATCATGCCACCGCGACCCAACTTTAAATGTTTTTTAAATTGAAAGCTAAGGCACATAAATGTATTTCTTATGTATCCATTCTTCTTCCAATGTACAGCGCCGTCTACAATATTAGTATTGCCTATGAAATAGTAATCATTCCAGGCTATGTCGTCCCAAAGATAAGGAATATTTAATTTATTAAACGTCATAGGCACACTCAGATAAGTGTGCTTAGGGCAACTGACATATTGAGGTTTTATGTAACGTAAACAAAGTTCTATAGCATGCGTACAGCAATCGGTTGCTATGGCATATGGAGCGTTATAAAACTCTTTAATTACGTTTTCAAACTGACGTACTTGCTGCATCACTGGTCTTCTTAGCGAATGTAACTACTGCTTCGGCAGGAAGCGCGGGTACTGGTTTTGCTTTTTTCCATGTATCGCCGCCGGGAACGGGAACGATATACTTTTCATGATCGCTCCAATCTCCTTCACCTTCCCATACATGTTCAAATGTAAAGTCAACACACTGGTTTAAGATTCTTTCTTCTTCAAGCAACCACATGAATTCTTCATGATTTCTACCTTCTTCTCCCCACTTAGGCTTTGCAAATACTCTAGCACGTTTTGCAGTATTAATATCATAACGGCTGTAGTCTTGCGCAAAGAAAGGACTTCTTCTTTCTAAAGGATCCGGTGGGTTGAAGTTTGCAGGCGGCTGCTTAAACTTGATCCAGCTACGTGCTTTCCACTTACCTTCGTCTGTGATCTCAAACGTATGTTCACCCCACATAGGGCCTGCATTACGATTGCCCCATTCTTTCATGTCTAAATCTTCATCGAAAATCATGACACCCTTGAAGCCGCCTCTTGCACGCCACATCATACGCCAAAATACGAACATTTCATTGAACATACTATCAGCAAAATTGCTGATCTCGGGTTTGGCTATGTTGTAATCAAAGTTTTCATATTCAAGTTCATTGACTTTCTTAGGATCATTGAACTCTATCTTGTAATGGAAACGAGGCAAATTAGGTCTGTTAGGAATGACCACATCACTTTCAAATGGTACGTTCTGCAAGAATGCAGCAAACATCTTCATACGCATCATGACATGTATCTTACTTAATGTAAAATCTTTTGTGATCCACTGATCAAGATATTGATGATCTAACACACCGAACTTCTCAGGGTTCTGACCTACGATACTAGTGGGACCTAAACCGAATCCAAATCCTGCTGCGATGTTGACGAAACTTGTATTTCTATTACGCCACAAGAATGTCATAGTATCATTGAAGTCTTGACGTTTCTCTGTAGGGAAGCCTATAAGCCAGTTAGTGAATGCCATGACTCCGGTCTCTGCACCATCACGTAGATTCTGTTCCATCTCACGTATAGTAACACCCTTAGCGATATCATCAAGAACCTTTTGACTTCCTGATTCGATACCGTAGTTCAACATCATGCAACCACTAGCAGCAAGGTCTTTATAATAATCTAGATCCATGCGTCCATCACAACGTGCATAACCTGTCCAGTGTATCTTCAAATCTTTAGCGATGATGCCCTTACAGAAAGCACGTAATTCATTGACGTTACCATTAACTAAGCTATCAATGAACCAGAACACATCAGTACCATAATTATAATATAGATGCTCGACTTCTGAAACTGCATCGGTACTCATACGTTGACGATAACGCCAGAAGTGTGTTTCTTCACAGAATGTACATTTAGCTGTACAACCACGACTTAATTCGCTACAGACACCATTAGGGAAGCGATACTCATTAAAGTCAAAATCGCTATAATCAGGCAATGGTAGATTGCTAATATTGATGCGTTGTTCTTCTGGCTGTCTGCGAACCTGAGTCTCAGTATGCGTGGTGCCATTTTCTATTTCTTCTAAAATCTGGAGAAGAATCATCTCACCTTCACCGTTGCCTATGTAATCATACAATTTATTGTTATGATCACTAAAAGCTTTCATGCGCTCTACTTGGTTGTGAGTATTGCTGCCGCCTACAATAATTTTAATATTAGGTAAACGCTTTCTTAATTCTTTGATTATCCAGTTAACTGGTTCTTCGTTGCAATAGTATACGCTGAAGCCAATAACATCAGGTGGGTTCTCACAAATCTTATCTACATATTCTAACCACAATGGTTCCAAATACGGATGTATATCAGTATAATAGTTTGCTGCTAGCCATTTCCATTCTCTAGCACCGTCCCATGGATCGAAATCTAATAGAGGATCTTTCTTATATCCAGGAACTTTGTCACGCATATACTGATATGCCTTGATGTTTAAATCTAACGCATGTGATTCATATCCTGCACCTTTAGCGACTGCTATAAGTCTTGCAATATTGAATGGAGGAAATTCTGGTGCCCATTCAGGCATCAATATCATCAACAGCTTTGTCTTTCTAGTAGCATAACTGATATCTACGTCAGTAACGTTTTTCTGTACAGCTTTTTTAACATATGGTGCTATAGCCTGCATCATACTTAAGTGTTTAGCATCAGCGATATCTGGTGTTGGCTTATCGTTGGGTTTCCATTCTTTTTTGGCTAAAGCCATAAAATCAGCGTACATAAGTTTCCTCTATTAGTCCTTGAAAAGATGATCTACTGGTAGTCCTACTCTGTGGTCAGTAAGACTCAGCAGATATTTATAGTTATACTCTACGATAGGTTTAATATTCTTTTGCCATTCTAACCATTCTTCTGTAGTAAACTTTTCAAGTCGTTTGATCTCGTCAATGATCATTTGGAAACGCTTTTTAGGATCGATCTCATCATCGTAGCTCTCATCGATATATGGATGAAATGTTTTGTACCCACGTTCTCGCAATGCTTTTATAGCACCATGCCATGCAAAAGCAACAAATGGATGCTTGAAAGCGAAGGGTTTATAAATCTTTTCACTTAAAAACAGTGTGTCCATATAACCCATGAGTTGTTCACCGGGTTGGTATGGCTCAAACACTGTTTCGGTGATTATGCTAAAATAACTATTTTGATGATACTCTAGGTCTTCCTCACGAACATCTACCGGATTGTCTCTATTGTGAGTTATATTCAGACGTAACGGTAGTTTATCTTCGATTGTTTCTATAGTTGCCAAATCTTGTTCGCTTAGGGGTAGAACTTTTCTTCTATTAGGATTGAACCAATCTTTGGTTGCTCCCTCAAAACTATAGAATGATTTCTTTAACCAATCATTACGTATAGCTTCTGCTAATAATTCTAGTCTATGTTTACGATGTAATTTATTAAAGCAGACGAACAATTTGTCTTTTGGTCTTACTTCATAAGGAACATCTAAAGAATCATTATGACTGGCGTGGCTAAAAATAGTATATTCGAAATGATGACAACTTAATACTGTGAAACGATTTTCCCAGTTATTTTTCTTACATAATTCATCATAAAATTTTTGACCTTCTACCGCACCTACAGTATAAAATAGATCACTTTTAGGTATCTCATGTAGCAATTCGGCAATGCATTGTGCTTTGTGCAAAAAGCCGGGCATATATGTTTCTGAACTATTGAAAAATATTATTTTATTTTTACCCATCTTTCGTGCGCCGCGTATCTCGGCTACGATTTCTCTCATATCACGCCTTGTGATACTATGGTCGTAATGGGTACTGGCATAGACAAAAAAGATTTTGTCTTTAAAGAATTTTAATTCAGGATAGGCTGTAAAAAAAGCTTTCTCAGGACCCGTCATAAAATGACCGTTCGGGGCCTGAGTATATCTAAAAAGAGTTAGGTCTTTTTTTTTCTGGTATCACCGTAATGCACTACAGGGCAATGCATAGTATTGGCCAGTTTGCGCCACGGGTCGATGATTACTGAATGTTCATGTGCGCCATTAATGAAATTTTGAACATAATCTTCCCAGTAACCAATTAAATAAACTTGCGTCCATTCACGATCAAAATCTGTATCGCCTGTATGCTCATCGTAATAGCGAACTTTTCCACCATGCTGTTCGATATAATGACCAACTAACATACTTGCACTACCATTGGTGTAATGCACGCCCGGCTTATACGCTTTACCTACTATGGTCACACATTTTCCATACTGCAAACACTTTTTTGCCATGCGTTCAGCTTGAACTTCTCTGGCTCGCATGATAGCATCAAACAAGTCATAGCCTAGTTCTAGTCTATCTGCAAGATAACGCAATGCGATATTATCACGTGGATGACATGCACCTGCATCGCCTAATGCAGCCTTCATATAAGCTGGACCCATAATACGCTGTGTGCTGTTTGCTAATGCTCTTGTCACAACGTCTACGTTCATGTTGCCGTTAGTTTCGGCAACGTCTTGAATCATATTGACTAGTGCGAGTTTAGTTGAGATGAAAGTATTGTAGAAAATCTTGATGCCTTCTGCTTCATCCCATGTACCAACTTCATAACGGGGTTCATTTTCCATGAATGCCTTATAGAAGTCGATCAACTCTTGTGCGTCACCTGTGATGCTACCATCTTCAGTACCAATGATAACCATCTCAGGATTAACCATGTCCCACTTGATCGTACCCATAGCAATTAGATATGGGTTATAGATGAACCGTGCATTAGTGATGCATGGCTCAAGATGATTACGAACAGTACCTGGTAATACAGTACTGATCAATACAACTAACTGATTCTTATTGACATATTTGTTTACTTCTTTAAGAATGTTCATGACTATACTATAGTCAAAGTCCTTATTAGGTAAGTGACTAGTGGGTGTCTCACCACCGTATATAGGGTCATGCGGGGTTGGTGCCGCGATAAAAATCAAATCCCTACCTGTTACTGCTTCTTCAATAGTCTTGGCCATAGGGAAGTTTGCAGGAGTTCTTGGTTCAACGTCATATCCTATGACATCGTAATGCTCTGCCATCACTTCGGCACAATCTTGTCCGAGTTTACCTACACCAATCATTGCTACTGTTTTAGTCATTGTGTCCTCTAAAAGTTCTGATACCTTTATTTATTTTGGCTATGATACACCTTAAATTAAATGTATTGTATAGTGATAGTTTGGATTTTCATGGAATAAATCCCATGCCCATTTTTCGATAGCCATGCGCTCTTTGATTTGCATTAGTTCCTGATTATATCTATAAGTCTTTTCAACTGTTCCGATACTAACATTGAAACCTATACCCGTCAAATACTTCAGGTACATCTCAGGGTTAGGGTGATAGTCCGGAAACAAATTCGTCGGACTGCTCTCTTTAATGCTAGCCCAATGATAATGATGCCCATTGATCCAGCCCCCTGTCCCTGTTTTCACAGATTCATAAAGGGGTGCAGCCATATCATCTACTACGTCTCTATACAAATCTATGACTTCATCGAAACTACTGTCGCCATCATAAAAATGTCTGTCATAATCAGGTTCAACCGATTTCAATACTAC
>Ga0129333_10006997_pt1 | contig 10682 bp, 11 predicted proteins | sample CPB6_08_DNA_FD_94474 | JGI IMG/M metagenome (GOLD analysis project Ga0129333, IMG submission 94474) | Freshwater to marine salinity gradient microbial communities from Chesapeake Bay, USA - CPBay_Sum_0.6_0.8_DNA | ecosystem: Environmental > Aquatic > Marine > Coastal | place: USA: Chesapeake...
CAGATAGGCTCATCCTGCGTGAGAGTCATGCCATACATTTTATTCCACTGTAACTTTATATTGTCCGCCATGGGCTCTCTAATCCAATTAAATTCATACTCGGGTAATTTAGATTCTAAATAGATCTCATATTCAGGACCATATCTTGTGCCTATTCTAACTGCTATTATTTTCATTCCGTCCAATAATCTTTGACCCAAGAATTAACCTCATCTTGTTTGGGTCCGTTGTTTAAAATACATACTTCATAATCCAACCTCAATTTTTCAGGGGTGGTATCCTTGCCATACTTGGCTCCCTTCCAGTAGGAATAGGCAATGCCCGTGGGCAACAGATCTATCTGCACAGGTTCATGATATAGATAGCGATCTATGCCCCGATATTTGAATAGTATCATGTCCTTGTTCTTTTGAAAATAATCATATATTTCATGTCCTTGCGTGCCCTGCCATTTCATTATGGAAGAGTTGTATTGAGTGGGATATTTGTTTTCTGGTTTGGTTTTTTTATGAGGCAGCAGGAACCCTTCTTTCCATTGGGAATACAGTATAGAAACTGTTCTTGTTTTGACGGAAAATAATCTCTCGAGAGGATTCAATATCACAACATCTAGATCAAAGAATATGTTGACATTTTTGTCAAACAGTTTGAAAAGTTCTATTTTTGGCCAATAGCCCATGAGATCTGACTCTATTTTGATCGTCTTTATTTCGGCACGCAATCCTTCGGAATTGTCAGTGTAGCAGTAAAAATCAAAATTTTGCCCGCAACTGTTCTTTAAAACCATAGCAAACAATTTATTAACAAATTCCGGAGAGTATTTGTCACCCCATTTGACACAGATTATATTCATACTGCCAGCTTGTATTCCCATCGCGGATGTTGATATAGGTTTGATAAAAAAAATTTAGGAATCAACTGCCAAACAGTTTGTTCCACACCTCTGTAGAACACGTTTTTGATTTTTTTTAAACTTTTTTGTTTCATTAGCAATTTGGCCCATATGCCATCGACCAATCTCATGCTGGCTTCATCTTTTTTGCATGATGTTATGTAAAGACCACTGTTGATGGGCAGAGAATTTATTATCGTGGGTATGAAAATCTGCGAGACTATGTTCTGATGATTGATGATGCCATCTTTGGTTCTTATGTGTTTGATGGGGAGCAGTTCGCTCAACACACAGGTTCTCACACAGATTCTATAACTGTTTTCTCCCATGATCTCGTCGAAGTCATGTGCTGCCGTAGTACCAACAGGCAGACTGTTATAAAATAAAATCCACAACTTATAGAATTTTTGTCGATCAAATGATTCTATCAGTCTCTTTTGAGAAGCATTGTTAAGAAATCCTTTTTGTTCACATCTTTTATAAAAAAAGGAAAGGTCCATATCTCGTTTGTATTCACTAATTTCATACATCGCACTAGATATTATATAATTTTTTATGTTTAATTAAAAGTGTATTTTGTAAGATCAGATATCGAAGAATCCTGAAACGCTGACTTTCTTCGGTGGCAGTTATCACATATGCCACAATTACCTAAATCTACATCACAACTGCTGGTCCTATATAGATAGGATATTAAATCAAGTTTACCATATAAATCGATGATTTCAGATAGGTTTAAATTTCTAAAAGGTCTAACGTTGGTGTAATAGTCATTGCTGATCTGTTCAAAACCGATATGTTTGCTGACCCCAAATATTTTTCCATTTTGTTTTTTGACATGTTTATATAATTCTGGATATTTTTTTAAATTCTGTTCAAGGTACCCATCGAGCTTGTCATTGGTGATAAAACCTCTACTCCATCCGCTGTCTTTCAGCAGGTTCACGCTTTCTTCGTGAACTTTATTGTAACCAGCAAGCACAAATTTAATTTTGCTTCCGTATCTTGAAACAAGTTTTTTAGATGCAGAGATAGACAAATTGTGTCTGTTGAGAGCATCGTCTCCCAATTCAACGGTGTGGGTTCCTCCCATGCTGTCCACGGAATCTTTGAAAGTCTTTCTCAAAACATCCAATTTGTTGGAGTCATTTTTGTAACCTATGACTGCGTCGGCGGTGATCAAAATAAAAACAACATTGTCTATGCCATAGATCTCTTTGGCCATCAGAGCCAACAGGGTGGATTCGATTCCCCCTTGGAATAATATTCCAATTTTTTCATTGGAACCAATTTTAGGAAATTCTGCAATTTCAAATTTAGTTTTATTTCTTCCTAAAACATAAGAATCATTCATGATCGACAATCTTTTCTTTGTAATGCCACAAAGTTTTTTGTGGTATTTTTACACCATCGGCTTCAATCACATGCACTTGAGATCCTGTACATCTTTGATGACATATTGATGTCTCATTAGCATACATCATTTTTAACCAATCTTGAAACGTAGCGTCATTCAAGATTTCAAAAATGCTTCGTTGATGCAACGATATAGCATATTTATCTTTGCTTATGAGCCAGTTGTTTGCTTTATTAAATGTAGAAGCAGTCCAGCAGCAGGGAAACAACCTACCCCAAGAGTCCACGTAGATCTCCTTTCTCTGTTTGTGCAAGCAGATCAGCGTGCCTCGATGCTGCATGTGTTGTATGTCAAATCTGTCCGCGGTGGGGGGATATATTTTTTTAGTTGTGTTGTTCTCATCACGATAGACGAACGGCCTATCGAAGTCTTTGAATCTTGCAGAAATTTTTAAAACAAAATCTCGGAAACCCATTTCCTTGGCCAATGTCTCGGCTGCCTCTACCTGATGCTCGTTGTGGAAGAAGGGGATGAAGAACCATTTGGCATTGGCCCCCGTTTTTATGAATGCTTGGGCATTGTCCATTAATTTTTTCCATTGCACCCCTACCCTGTAGATGTGATTGGTGTCCTCCAATCCGTCGATGTGCCACTCCACGAATGAGTGGGGAGTCCGGGCATAGACGCGGCCTAACCTCTCCCAAAAATCAGTGTTGCGTACTCCACCGTTGGTGCTCAGCGTGATCATGATGGTGGGGTTGTGTTCCAACACATACTCATGAATCTGTATCAGATCATGGGCAATGGCGGGATCACCGTAATTGCCACAAAATTTAATTTTTTTTAACTGCCCGATGAAATCCTTGGGAAAAAATTTAATGAAATCTGTATAGGATATTTCTGACTGATTATTGAGTATTATTGGGTTATTAGTTCTAGAACACATTGGGCATTTGGCGTTGCAACGGCTGGTGATCTCCACATGCACTGAATCTATTTGGTTCATTCTGCTATTATACATATGTATTTCTTTAATATCAAGCAAGTTGGCCAAATTACACCTAAAACCCTTTAAAACGTTATTTGCCTAATGAAATAAATACATGGTATGGCATACATTGTAAACAAAACAGACGGGTCACAATTAGTCACAATTACAGACGGCACAATAGACAACAGCACATCACTGTATCTATTTGGTAAGAGTTATTCCGGATACGGCGAGTATCTTAATGAAGATTTAGTAAGATTATTAGAAAATTCAGCATCTACGGCCAGTCCATCAGCACCATTGAGAGGTGAGTTGTGGTTTGACACCAATACCAACCAATTGAAAGTGTATGATGGTACATCCTTCAAACCCACAGGTGGAGCCAAATCACAATCAGCAGAACCCACAGGAGCTTCTGCGGGAGATCTATGGATTGACAGTGATGATGAACAATTGTATTTCAGAACCAGTTCTAGCACATGGCAATTGGTAGGACCAGTTTATTCAAAAGGTCAAACCTTGTCGGGATGGAAAATAGAAACTATCAATGACAGTTTTGGAAGCGGAAGAGTAATCAGCTCAATGTACAATGGCAATACCAGAGTCGCAATCATGAGCAGCGTGACCTTTACTCCTGCATCGGCACCGTCTGGATTCCCAGAAATCTATGCTGGTATCACAATGAGCAATGCATTGGGTGCAACTTTTGCTGGAACTACCACCACAGCAGCTAATTTAAATATTTCAGGAACCACCAACGTATCAGGCACAGTGATTGCTGGTGGCAACATCATGAGAAAAGACACAGCACAGACCATGGCAGGTGTGTTAACCATTTCTACAGACAGCGGTATGAGAATTGGAGCAGCCAACGATCTACAATTAACAGTAGCGGGTATCGACTCTATAATTTCCAATGTCACTCAAGATGGTGACATCGACATTCAAGTTAACAACGGTGGATCCACGATTACACCGATCAAGATCGACGCAGCCAATGCCAGAGTGGGTATTTTCACAAGCTCACCTTCGGTACCATTTGAAGTCACAGGCGACGTAAGGATCGTGGGAAATTTAAGTGTTTCCGGAGAATACAACAATACCACCAGCACAATCAATGTGATCGACGACAATTGGTTGAAACTAAACACAGGCAATGCACAGGCAGATGCTGGTATCATAGCAGAGACGGATGCTCTGACAGATGATGCTAGATTGTTTTGGTCAGTGTCAGATGGTTTTTGGTCGGCAGGCAGCAACGCTTCATATTCTCAAATAATCAGACTGGCAGATGCGACCAGTGATGGAGATGCCAACAAAGGTAAAGTTTTAAAGACCACAGGTGCAGGCAATGTTAAGACCACAAGTTTAACATTAGGTTCGGTTGGAACTAATCTAGTAGATTCCTCGACATCTGTAACACAATCACCAAATTATAGCAGTGCCGATGTACCAACTAAAGCACAGGTAACTGAGTCTATCACCAGATGGGGAGGTAATGCTATTACTGTAGATGGTACTCTTGGATCACCAACAGGCAATACTATTGCTGGTAGACGATTTGTGGAAACTAGCACGCCAACCAGCGGGCAAGGAAGTAACGGGGATCTTTGGTTTGTAAGGGAGCCATAATTCCATGCCTTACACTGTTTCAAGCACTGTCAAACCCAATGACACCTACACATTCACTTATGATGGTTTAAAATGGACTGGAACCATTCCAGCTGGCGCACAATCCATGTCAATTTATCTTTGGGGTGGAGGTGGTGGTGGTGGGGCACAAGAAACTGCCGGAGCCAACGGAGTGGGTGCAGGAGGACATTATGTTTTTCATTCCTCGATTGATCTCACGTCACACGTGGGAGAAACCATAGCACTGGGAGTGGGCGGTGGAGGTGGAGGAGGAGCCAATGGAGGTGGAGTAGCGGGCGGATTCAATGGTAGAAGTTTAACAGGATATTCAGGTGGCGTAGGAGGCAGTTCAGGACCTAACGGATCTTCGGGATCTGGCGGTGGAGGCGGAGGAGCCACAATAATAAAAATTAACAATATTGATACTGCCGTGGCCGCAGGTGGCGGAGCAGGTGGCGGTGGTGGCGCAGACAGCCAAGGAGGAGTGGGTATAATCACTAATTCTCCAACATTAGCCTCGCCGGGAACGCTGGGAGAAAACGGAACACCTCACAACGGTAACGGTGGTGGCGGAGGCGCCGGTGGTGGAGGTGTTGATGGAGGAATCGGTGGAGATAGCAATGACAACGACGTCGGAGGTACCGGTGGATATTCGGGTTCTTCCTTGGTGCCTTCGGGGGGAACGACCACAGTAGCAAGCGGACAAACACCAGCAGGTTCATCGGGTGGCGCAGGAGTGGGCGGGAATCAAGGTGCTTCTGGTACGAATGGCAAAGCGATAATAATTTTTACGATCAGCGCAGACACCAAAGTCAAGGTTGATAATGCATGGAAATCTATCACAGCAATAAAATTTAAACACGACGGGATTTGGAAGAACATTACTGCTGCCTATGTGAAAATAAACGGAGTATGGAAAGCTGTATTCAACACAGGATTTAATTGGCAATCTACGGCGGCGGGTTTTGGAGATGCCACAGGTAATCCTTATTCGGGTACTCCAGGCAATGATCCACCTGCTCCAGGTGGTGGTGGTGGTGGCGGATGCTCCATAATCTGCACAAAACTATATGAATTAGGCTATCTGTCAGATGAGATATATCAAGCAGATGAACGTTTTGGCCATTGGCTGAGACAGATAGATCCTAACGCCTATTATGGATATTTAAAATGGGCACGAGTGGTTGTGGATTGGATGAGCAACGAAGGTCCACAGTGTATGTTCTGGATACAAGACAAAAAAATTAGAAATGAAAAACAGAGAGAAATGGCCACAAGATGGGCAAGAAGGATTGCTACTCCATGGGCTCAGCACATGGCCTATAAGATGGGAGTGTTAAAAGAAGACAATCGAGCAGGCAGATACATTATGAACATAGGTATCGCGGTGAGCAGATTGATCGGGAGATTCGTTAAGCACACCAACCAGCCTACAAAAAATGTGGCCATAGGTTATGCCATGTGGGCAATGTTTGGATTATTATACCTGATAGCGGGAGTGAAATAATGGGAATATCAGTCGAACAATATCTACATGATAGGCAGGCCTGTGCCCAATGCCGAGAGCATGGCGACGAAGAGCATTGTGTCTCTACTCTATTGAGCAGAGAAGACAACTGTATTTTCTATAATGCGGTGTTGGCCTATCACCTACCAGCGAGATCCAGGGACGCCGCGTTCACACCGGATGAAGGCAATGCCAATGCACAGACAGATTTCGTACTGTTACAGGGATTGAGAGACAGTGTATACGAAGACAAGATGGTGGAATACTATGTGCGAGCGGAAAGAATAGTGACACAGATCAAGGGCATACATAAAAATGATCAAACTGTATGGCGTGGTTATTACGAGAGATATGTGAGAGATATCCTAAATTCTTTAAGAAATGGTAACAAGAGTGAAGCTATCATAAAAACAGCTGAAATGTTAGAAGCACTAGAATATACCAATGGTAGAGTGATCTGCACTTGGTTGAGAAACAATGGCTTGTTTTCTGCAGAAGATCTTGCAATCGACACTCAATTCAGTGTACAATATTTGAGTGATAATACCAAAATAGGTTATTGGTTATGGGCATGTCCACTGGTACGGTATATGGAAAAAAATTACAAGACAAAACTTGATTCTTTTTTCGTAAAAACTGTTAGAGTCATTGCTCAAGCCAGAGCCAACGAGATAGCATATCAAGTGGGAGCGAGATCTCAAAGTGATATGCTGGGTAAATTTGTTAGAATAGTGGGAGAAGGCATGTGCTTTATTATAGGTTCTATAGCAAAACCTTTCCTAGCCAAGAAGTTTAACAATTGGCTGACAATGTATTCTACAAAACAAGGATAATTAATAAGGAGAAACAACAAATGGCCATAACAAAACAACAAGTAGCTGATTACATTAATGCAAATTATCAGTCTAGTCTCACTGCCGACGATCTTGTAAAAATAGATCAAGCATTAACACCAGAACTGGCAGCAATCTTAATCAAGTTATTGGGAGATGTTAGCTTTTTAGTACATGTGAGAGATAACGAAAGCAACTAAAAATAGATGTCTTACACCATAAACAAAACCGACGGGACCAAACTAGTAGTACTAAAAGATGGTACGGTAGATATCTCTACCACGGATCTAGCGCTGTTCGGAAAAGGTTATGCGGGATTTGGTGAGAGACTTAATGAAAACTTCATTAAGATATTAGAAAATTTTGCCAACACCACGGCACCAGCAAAAAAAATCAAGGGACAACTTTGGTATGACACACTAACAAATCAAATCAAAGTTTGGAACGGATCAACATTTAAACCCGTGGGCAGCAGCACAGTGGGCACCACTAGACCTACCAGTGTCAATGCTGGAGACATGTGGTTCGACACAGGCAATGGTCAGTTGTATGTGTATTCAGGTAATGGATGGCAGTTGATCGGACCAACCACAGTATCGGGCACGGGAGTCACGCAGGTCGTTCCTGACAGCGTCCGTGACAACGTGGGTGTTTTCAAATCTATTTTAAAATTGACAGTTGATGATCAGATCGTGGCCATAGTTTCTAGGGAACAATTCACTCCCTTGAACTCGATCACAGGATTCACCACAATCTACAAGGGCATAACCATGAACTCCACCAGCATAGTGGGAGCAAAATTCGTGGGCACCGCGACCAATTCAGAACTGTTTGGTGGATTGACCATCAATGACTTTTTAAAAACCAATCAAGCAGAGACCACAAATTATCAATTCACCGTGGCTACAGATGATGGATTGCTTATAGGAAACAGCTCAGATGCATTGCTGGGAGTCACAGGTGGAACAAACGTGGTGTTGCAGAACAACACCGTTAACGGAAATATATTGTTTAGAGTGAACAAGGGTGGAGACACTGAGACCACAGCGATGACCATCAGCGGATCGACTGGTCATGTTTCTATTCCAAACCTCACAGTGGCGGGCAGATTGACCATCACGGGATCACAGGTGGTTGTGGAAACTCAAACACTGTCCATAGAAGACAACATAATAGAACTGAATAGAAATATTTCTTCTGCTGCTGCTATGCCTAACTATTCTGGATTGAAAGTCAGAAGGAGCGATGCTGCCGGTGGAAACAATGAGAATCTATATTGGGTTTGGGATGAAACATATGCAGATGATGGAACCACAACATATGGTAATGCTGGTGGCGCATGGACCGCTTTCAGAGATCAGGGAGAGATTGCTTCTCCCACATTGGTAGATATCAGAGCCAACATAGTGCATGCGACTTCCACAGCAGCTCAGTATGCAGATCTAGCAGAACGTTATGCCACGGACATGCCACTGGAATCAGGCGATGTGGTGATACTAGGTGGATCTAAAGAAATTACAAAATGCATAGAAGAGCTAGATCATAGAGTGTTTGGTGTGGTTTCTGAAAAACCAGCTTTCCTAATGAACAAAGATGCTGGTAATAATGACAGCCATCCAATGATTGCTCTCAAAGGCAGAGCTAGAGTAAAAGTAATAGGGTCTGGTATAGCAGGAGATCGCATCGTATCCAGCCATATTCCTGGTGTTGCTAGAGTAGCACAGCTAAATGAATGCACAGCATTTAACGTGCTGGGTAGACTAATCAGTGATAAATATAGTACGCTATTAGAATTAACAGAGTGTGTAGTAGGAGTCAAATAATATGAGTTATGTAGCTGGTGATAAGATTCTAGATCAAGAGTATAATAATTTTTTAAACAGTTCCGCAACGCCCAAAGGTATCAATTACACATTTGGCACAGGAGCCAATCAATGGGGACTGGGGCAAACAGCATTAAATTCAGTTGCAGTGGGAGATAAAATCACAGCAGCTCAATGGAACTCATTATTTGCAGCCATGGACAACGTGGCCAATCACACCAATGACACTTTAACATCCACAGAGGCCAAAGCAGCGGGAGATGTCATCGCCGTCAAGGCAGCTCTAGAGGCTGATCTAGCAACACTAGCATCATCAGTGGCCAATGGATGTCCCAATGCCACAGCACTCAGCACATCGGGAGCATTTCATACATCAGCATCCAGCACCAGATACGCAGGATCACACATAGCGGAACATTCTATCACATTCACCAATGCTAACGAGGCTCGTTGGTTCTTTAACGCAGGCGGAAAAATTCAAATCAATATCACAAGAACTGGCAATGGTGGAGCATCAGCCACCAGCAAAGACACTTCAGTGGATGATCTAATCACAGCACTGGGTAATCTACAATTAAAATCACAGACTTCTTCCAGATCAGGCACAGGTGAGACAGTTAGCACAGATGGAACCAACATTGGTTTCTACGATCTGACCACATCATATCAAACCATTATTGAGTTGACACAAGATTCAGGCACATACACATCTATGTATTTCAAAGTGGAAGCCAAAGCCGATGCAGCAGCAGGTTCTGCTACAGTGGTAACAATCCAAACTTCCATAGTGGATCCGGATGCTGGTGATGACACATACACAGACGGTAATACAGAAGCAGTAGATCAGTATGCCAACTTCATTGGTACTACCAACGTGATACTGAAAACTGTGAACCCTACCACAGCAGAAGGTCTTGAGATAGTGTATTCTCCGAGTGCCACTGCAGAGGTATCAAATACCACAGTATAAAAACTTTTTACCAGGTTGATTTTTTCCATAATTAGCTGTACAATACAGATATGGACATTGAGTCTTTACGTAATCAATCTGATCTCAGCTTTGACACGGCCACTGCCAAGAAGAATGCACTAGAACGAGCAGAATCACGACAGATCATAGCATACGAAAATCATCTTTTTCGTGCCGACGCTGCCACCATTAACTTGGTCAGTGTGTTGAAACAGCAGCATGACAAATTTTTCATACTGGATGCCAATGATAATCCATGCGAGATTACTGATCCACAAGTATTCTTAAATGTTTTGATACAGCGCAATCAAGAAACACTCAACGAATATCATCGTTTGCATCAGCAACTTAAGAAAAAGATATAAAAATGTCATTGGGAGCATTAATCTATTGTTTCGATTCAGATCAATTGCAATATCATCACACTGCCAATTTCTGTATACAGCAGATCAAAAAAAATTTACGATTGCCCGTCACTGTGGTGACCAACAGACACACAGAAAGAAATATTCTGGGAGCAGATCAAATTGTGATTGTGGAAAATGCTCGAGGCAATCGACGTTATTATAAGAACAAACAAATTCCATGGTACAATCTAGAGCGAGCCATGGCCTATGATCATTCTCCCTATGATACTACTATACTGTTAGATGCTGATTATTTTGTTTATACAGACA
>Ga0129333_10006998_pt1 | contig 10680 bp, 7 predicted proteins | sample CPB6_08_DNA_FD_94474 | JGI IMG/M metagenome (GOLD analysis project Ga0129333, IMG submission 94474) | Freshwater to marine salinity gradient microbial communities from Chesapeake Bay, USA - CPBay_Sum_0.6_0.8_DNA | ecosystem: Environmental > Aquatic > Marine > Coastal | place: USA: Chesapeake Bay...
TAAGTTTGAAAGAGAAATGCGGATTTGAAATTGAAAAGTTAGCAGGTAAAGTCAAATTTACAGATCAAGAAATTGAAGTAGCAAATTTACTACTCGTAACTCCATATTCTAATATCCACGATTACTACGCTATGCGATTCGATTCCTTGAGCGACTTTAGCGACTATATTGGTAAGGTAAGAATGTATGCCGATTTCGAGCAAAGTATTGTTTCATTTAAAGACATTCGTTTTTTTGCCTCCGCTATACAGAACTACCATCAAACTTTAATGTTGAATGGAAAAGTATCGGGAACGGTTGCCAATTTGAAGTCGAAAAATTTTCAACTCTATACCGGTAAAAATACGTTTGTTGATGGTGCTATTTCTATAGTTGGATTACCAGAAATTGAGCAAACCGACTTTAACGCTCAGTTGAGGAAATTAAAAATAGATTATACAGATTTATGCGATTTATTGCGCGGTCTCGACCAAGATTCTGCAGCAGCATTAATTCCCAGCTTTATCAATAACGCAGGAACCATTGAGTATACAGGGAATTATACAGGTACAGTGTTTAATTTCAAAGTACAAGGCATTGCCAATACCAACATCGGTACATTAGAGCCAAACATCCACTTAGATATAATGCCAACCATTCCTACTTACGATGGATTTATTAGAAGTGTAAATTTCGACTTTGGTAAGCTGTTTAACACAAGTAGTGTTGGTATTGGAAATATCGACTTATCAATAAATGGAAAGGGTTTTAATATTGCCGACTTAGAAACGAATATTGAAACAAAAATAGATAACATCGTGGCCAATGGATATGATTACCACAATATTGTTGGTGAAGGAAATATTGATAGCAAGAAATTCACAGGGGCTGTAGAAATACACGACGAACACATCGACTTAAATTTTAACGGCGGTATAGATTTCGATGATGTAAAAAATCCATTGTTTGATTTTGATGCAAACATCAATAAACTAGAATTGATGGCCTTGAAAATCATGGATGATACTTTGAACATCAAAAGTAATGTGAAAGTAAACTTCATCGGGAACAACTTAGATAATTTAATAGGAACCCTTACCTTTAAACAAAGCACAATTTCCACTAGAGCATCATCAGCTTATACCTTCAATAATATAAAAATCGATTCAAAATTCGATGGGTACGGAAAAAGCTTAAACTTAACCTCAGATATTATCAATGCAGGCATTAAAGGAGAATACAAATTAAGCACTATTACATCTGCTGTAAAAAGTGTTATAAAAAGATATATTCCAAGCTATGATCTTGGAAAAATAAATAAATACGATCCGCAAGATTTTAGTTTTTACATTGAAGTAGATGATGCAAAGCCATTAACAGACTTGATATTTCCAGCCCTAAGTATTGCTAATGAAGCAAGCTTAAGAGGATATTTAAATACAGATAAAAATATTCTGAAAATAAATTCGGGAATTGATTTTGTGAAATATGAATACTTGAAATTTGAAGATTTAATTTTTGATGGTGAAAATGATCAAAATGTATTTGATTTTAACATTGCAAGTTCAAGAGCATTCATAAGTGATAGTATTAATATCGATAATATTGCCATCTCTAATTCAGTATTCAATGACAGTATTCGATTTAACATCAAGCTTGCGGAGAAAACCGCACCCAACCAATTAGATTTAAACGGTTTGCTTTCCATCAAAAGTGAAGAACCCATCTTACAATTTCTACCTTCTGAAATTTACATCGATAGTGTTCAATGGAGTTTAAAACAGCAATTTGAAATACTATTTGCAAAAGATAAGCGCATTCATGTAAGTAATTTTGAAATTACTAATACCAATCAACGATTAGTAGCAGAGGGAATTATTTCAGACGATTTTAAAGATGAATTTTTAGTTGATTTACAAAATGTTCGATTGAAATCATTTAATCAAATACTGAAAAAATACAATGTAAAATTAGAAGGAGTAATTAATGCTCGAACCAAATTAAACGGTTTATTAGGAGAAAGCATACTTCTTTCTAACATTAACATTGAAAATTTGATTTATAACAGCGATTCCATTGGCAATTTAGTATTTAACAGCACCTGGGATCCTAAATCGGAATTAATTAATGTAAATGGCAGTATTTTTAATAAAAGATTGAAAACTTTTGGCGTAAGCGGAGGCATTAGTACCCGCAGGGCAACAAACAATTTAAATATTGATGTATTGATGAATGAAACAGAGCTCTCGGTGATAGAGCCATTCGTTAAAGAATATGTTACAGAAGTGAGTGGAAGAGCAAGTGCCGATTTAAAAGTAAGAGGAAGTATAAATGAACCTACTATCAATGGGTATCTAACATTAAAAAATGCCGGTCTCAGGGTAAATTATTTGAATGCTTATTATAAACTATCAGACCAAGTTCGCTTATCAGAAAATAAAATTTACATTGATAATGTTCAAATAAAAGACTTAGAAGGCAATAAAGGTTCGGTGAACGGTATAATAACACATACGTATTTCGATAAATTTAAACTCGATATAAAATTACAGGCGAATAATTTAGTTTGCCTAAACACAAATGCCAGAGATAATGAACTATATTATGGAAAAGCATATGGAACTGGTGTATTTAGTTTTAGAGGTCCGATAGAAGATTTAAAAATAGATATTGATGCAAAAACAGAAAGAGGCACGAAATTCTATATTCCATTAAGTGAGTCGGGATCCGTCGCTAAACAAAATTATATACGATTCATCAACAAAGACAGCATCAACATAAAGAAAAACGATTATAATATTACATTGTCGGGCATTAGTATGAACATGAATCTGCAAGTTGACGAGCAATCGGAAGTGCAATTAATTATGAATTCAAGTTCAGGAGAGATCATCAAAGGAACGGGCAATGCCAATTTAAAATTAGTGATTAACACTCTAGGTACTTTTGAGATGTATGGCATCTATGAGATTGCGGCGGGTGAATATAATTTTGTATTACAAAATCTCATTTCAAAAAAGTTTAAAGTCGATAAAGGCGGAACCATTCGTTGGAATGGAGATCCATTAAAAGCAAAAATAAATTTATCAGCGGTTTATGAAACACGTCCAAACGTTTTACCATTAATTCTTTCGGCAAGTCCAAGCGATACGGCTTCTTATACGAGCACTCAAAAAGTAAAAACCGAATGTGTGCTGAACATGAAGAACGATCTAATGAGTCCGGACATTACTTTTGGTATGCGATTCCCCGATGATCAAAGTTTAAGTTCTAAGGTCGGAGGTTACCTAGCGAACAGCGATAACATGAATAATCAGATTGCCAGTTTATTAGTGTTTGGTCGATTTAGTAATACAAACAATACGGGCAATAATTTTATACCTACCACCGATATTCTAGCTCAACAATTATCGAGTTTGGTCTCAACTAAAAACTTCGATTTAAATTTAGCAAACGGCGTGGGAGGCTCACTCCGTTTGTTTAACGATCGAATGACGATTGATGGCAGCATCAATACCACAAATAATACAACCGGAACCAATAACCAGCAAGCAAATGCAAGTGCAATCACTGGCGACGTTAATATTGATTACAAAATCAGTAAGGACGGACGGTTTAGAGCCAAAGCATTTCAGCGAAATGATAACAACTCCGATTTATTAAAACGAGGTAACAACCAAGTAGAACAAGGGTTAGGATTATTTTATCGTATAGAGTTCGATACTTTCGGCGAGTTGTGGAGGAAAATAGTAAATAAAGACGAGAAGAAAGCGAATTAGCGTCCCGATAGCTATCGGGATGACGAATTCGATTTCATTTTCCTTTAAGAATCGCGTGTCCCATTTTATCTCTTTTGGTTAACAGATAACTTTGGTTATGAACGTTCGCTTCAATTTCAATTGGAATATTTTCGACAATCTCTAAACCATAGCCTATTATACCTGCACGTTTGGTTGGGTTGTTTGACATCAATCGCATTTTAGTAATTCCAAGGTCGCGAATAATTTGTGCTCCAATTCCATAATCACGTTGGTCCATTTTAAAGCCTAATTTTAAATTTGCTTCGACGGTGTCAAAACCTTGTTCTTGCAAGCGATATGCTTTGAGTTTATTTACTAAGCCAATACCTCTACCCTCTTGATTCATGTATATGATTGCACCTTTTCCTTCTTTCTGAATCATCTCCATCGACTTGTGTAATTGAGGTCCACAATCGCAACGGCAAGAACCAAAAATATCGCCGGTTACACATGATGAATGTACTCGAACCATTACAGGCTCATCTTTTTCCCAGCTACCTTTAATTATAGCTAAGTGATTTTCTTGTGTATCAACCTGAGTATAGGCAATCATATCAAAATCGCCCCACTCGGTTGGTAGTTTAATGCTTACTTCTTTTTTAATGAGCGACTCGTGTTTTAAACGATATTCAATTAAGTCTTTAATGCAAATCAGTTTTAGGTCGAACTTTTTAGCAATCAATTCTAAATCTGGCAAACGAGCCATCTCCCCGTCTTCTCTAATTATCTCTACAATTAAACCAGCTTCCTCGAAGCCTGAAAGGCGTGCTAAATCAACCGCTGCTTCAGTATGACCTGCACGACGTAATACGCCTCCCTCTTTAGCCATTAAAGGAAAGATGTGACCTGGGCGACCGAAATCTTCGGGTTTCATGCTTGGATCTGTTAAAGCCAAAACCGCTTTAGAACGGTCGCTTGCCGAAATCCCAGTCGTACAACCGTGGCCTAATAAATCGATCGAAATGGTAAAGTTAGTTTCGTGTGAAGCTGTGTTTTTGCCCACCATTAAATCAAGTTGCAACTCTTCGCAACGTTTTTGAGTAATAGGAGCGCAAATGAGCCCTTTGCCATGGGTTGCCATGAAATTGATCATTTCTGGTGTTCCATTGGCTGCAGCAGTGAGGAAATCCCCTTCATTCTCGCGATCCTCATCATCAACCACAATTACACATTTCCCGAGTTTGATGTCCTCTATTGCTTCTTCTATTGAATTAAATTTCATCTCTATTGATTTCTTTGAGTGGGTTTCCATACATTCGATTCGACCCCTCGGTGGTACCATATGAAGCCCTTTAATAAGGCAAAGTTCATTAAAATAAAATGAGTTGCAAAACGCAACCATTTAAAGTGTAGCCCCAATCGCTTAAACAGATTATCTATGGCAGGACTGAGGAACATTACTACCATCAACAACAATAAGTATAAATAATAGTTTTGTGATAATGTAAGTATTGAAATGCAAAGAAAGGCTAGTATTAATAAGATAGGTGTATACCAGCGTAATACTTTATGCGATAGAAAACAAAATGAAAGCCCTGTACATGGAGGCCAAAGCAAGGCTTTATAACGGTTTAAGTTCTGAAAATTTCCAGCCGATATTCTTACTTTACGTCTAAATTCTTCTTCAATTTTATTGGAAACATCTTCATAACATTGCGCATCGAGTTCATTAATGGCTTTTTTACGTTGCTCAAACACATGCATCGAAATATAAAAATCGTCCATTAAAAAGTTCTTAGGTACTGGACTGTAATGTGATGCACGGATGGAATAGCATCCTCCAAAAGCACCAATCATGGTTCCCCAAATTACGCCCTCTTGGTATTTAATTAAATTCTCTCTGCTTAAATACGATTTTTCTTGATAGGATATTCCATCTTTTTTATGAATAGGATTGATAATATTTCCACCCACTTGTGCGATTGATTCGTTCTTAAATGTTTTACCAATTGATAAATCGTATGCTCGTTAAAAAAAACATTTGCATCGGTTAAAATGTAAATTTCTTCCTTCGCTAACTCAGCCAAACGATTAATGATGCCCGACTTACCCGTTCTACCTGGGAATATCACTAACTCAATGGGATATATCGACGAATATTTAGAAATAATTTCATTGGTAGCATCTGTAGAAGCATCGGAACCGATGTAAAATTTAATTTTATGGAGTGGATATTTTGTTTCAAACGTTTTAACAATTTTTTCTTCAATTACACTTTGCTCATTGAATACCGCCAATAGTATTGCCACACTTGGCAAGTCATCTTTGTAAGTATACACATTGTTATTTTGTTTTTTATTGATGGATAAAATTTTTAACACAGCCGGAAATAACACATAGCTGTGAAAAATTAAAAAAATGCATGTCAACCATATGATTTCTAAAACAAACATTATTTTTTGTTTAATGTATGATAAAAGTCGAGGTACTTTTTCGTAACTGCCTTGTTTTCGTATTTAGCTTTTGCCAATGCTAAAGCATTTTGTTCAATATTCAATCGTTGCTGGTCATCGCTTAAATATTTTTGAATTGCACTTAGCCACTCTGATGGTGTATCGGCAATAACAATATCTTTACCATGAGTATACTCAATTCCCTCCGCACCCACACTAGTACTAATGATGCATTTTGCTGCAGCCATGCCTTCAATAATTTTCACTCGCATGCCACCACCAGAAAGTAAAGGAACTAACATGAGTTCATACGACTTTTTGAATTCAACAGCATCATCAACAAAACCATGTACAAAAACATTTTTCTTGCTTAGGTTGTACAACCAATCGGGTGTGTTCTTGCCAGCAATGTGTAATTCAACCGAAGGATTCATCGCTAACAATTTATTCCATATGTTATCAAAGAACCAATGCAAGCCTTCAATATTTGGCATCCAATCGAGGGCAGAAATACTAAAAATGGTATTTTTCTTTTCCTTGTATTGATCAATTTTTTGGTATTTATCGAGCATCATACCTACCGGTACAACTTCTATTGGTCTGTTAATACCCATTTCTAACATTCGATTTTTATCTTCTAGAGTAATAGCCGCAATACCATCGGCTAAATTATAGTAGTCGCGCTCGAACTCTTTTAAACGTTTTGCCAAATTAGCAAAGAACCATTTTTTTAAGGGATTCGAAGAGTTCTGTGATAAACGCTCCCAAATAACGTATTCAATATTATGACCTCGAACAACTACTTTAGCATTCGAATATTTTTTAATGGTATTGATATAATAAGCTACAAATGCACCTTCAACATGAATGTAGTCGTACTGATTTGTTTTAAGTAACTCTATTAATTTATCATCAACTTGTTTAGCAATGAACCGCTCAACGTTGTAAGGTAGTTTTTTAAAGCAAAGGTTAATTAATAATTTAAGTGGATTAATATTTGTGTTTACAAATACATCGTATTGATTGGCCAAACCTTTCATCGCATCCGATGGTTGTGCGTGTTTGGGTGTATTAATAGAAAGTAAATCTATTTCGCAACCATTTTCAACCAAGCCTTTTGTTATGGAATATATCCCGATGGCACCACCATCCGTTGGTGGATAGGGCACTCTATATGTAAGCTGTAATACTTTCATTCACTATATACAGTTCTGTACTGCTTGCAGTACACGTTCTGGAGAAAGGTCCTTCATGCAGGATTCGCCAAATTTACAAGTACCATTGAAATAACATTCGCAAGTTTTTGATGGAGAAATAATTTCACCTCTGTTGTATAACTCAAATTCGAAGGGATTAAAAATATTATTCATTAATACCATTTTCTTTTGAAGAGCAACGGAAATATGCATCGCCATGGTTACCTGCGTAACAATAACATCCATTTGATACATTAAGTTAATGAATTGAGGCAAACTAAAATGACCTAAATAAGTGGCTCCTGTTTCTTTTGAAAGGAATACGTTCTTATCATGTTCTTGTTCGCCACCTAACAATACAGGTTCAAAGCCTTGGCTCTGTAATAATTTAATTAAAGCAATCCAATGTTCATTTGGCCACAATCGGGTGGTCCACCGGTCGCCACAACCCGTATTTAAACCGATGCGTTTTTTATCGCTAGCAAAATTCCAAATAAATCCTTTGTCCTGATGATTATTAAATACATATTCTTCCCCTTGAAAATTCCATCCCACCATTTCAAAAATTTCACGCACATATGACTTTTGATTTTTCTTACTAACATCATCAAATAAACCAGTGCTGAATTTATGTTCAGCTAATTTATTCATAGGGTATGCATGACCATCTTTTAAGGTATAACCATACTTTTCATTCGCGTTAATCTCGAGTGTTAATGCACATGCATCTTTATCTTTATCGAGATTAAACAAGATGTCCCATTGAGTATGCTTTACATAGGTGGTTGATGCAAAGTCGTATTTAAGTATTTCTTCTATTTCAGATGATGGTAAAATAGAAGGGGTATGAGTTAACCAAGTTATTTTCGAATGAGGGTATTCTTTACGAATTCTTCTCAACAAGGGAGTCGTTCTTATCACATCACCTATGGCTCCTAACTTTAAAATTAATATTCTTTTGTTGATAGGTTGATATGAAGGGCAATTCTCGCAGTGATAGCCAAATTGTTTATGTGGTTTGCATGGCAAGTCACCTTTAAAATAAATACAGTCGAAATTTACGTTGATGCCCCCTATTTCTTCCATGAGTATAAATCTGGTTTAGTAATGATGCTGGTAAAAATACAATTTATTTGGATTTCTTTCGGAATAACTTTTTAAAGAAATCAGTGTAAAGTTCTGCGTTAAATAGTACGGAATCATTACTTCCTTTGCGGGTTAAAAAGATAGCTATAGGTGTTAAGATGGCTGATGCCATCCACATTCCTTGCCAAACAGGAATTACACCTTGACGAGCCATTTTTTCTCCTGTGATAGACAGTATATGGAAAAAGATGAAGAAGAAAATAGAGATCACAATGGGCATCCCTAATCCACCTTTACGAATGATTGCGCCCAATGGAGCACCAATGAAAAATAAGATCATACAAGCAAACGATAGTGTAAATTTTCGATGATACTCTATTAAATGACGTCTAATTTTTTCAGACAAATTCTCTTGTTCAATTTTAGAAGTTTCGCAATAGCTAGAGATGTTTCTAATGGTAGAGAAAGCTCTACCTATGATTAGGTTTCTATCTGCAGGTTTAAAATTTTTAATGATATTATTGTTCAGGGCAATATCCTTAGCTTTCACAGAGGAATCGAGCTTCATGTGTTTATCCATGGAGGTATACATGGCATAATTTTGTCGGAAAAACTGCTTATCACGAGCTAAGCGAGTTTCAAGGGAGTCTTCGTAATACCTAAGCTGCTTCAAGTTTAACATCGTGTAGTGGTCTTTAAACAAGCTCTCATCGGTTCTATTTAATTGAAAAGTAGAAAGATCGAATTTCACTTCATGCTGCTTAAACTTTACACGCGTTAATTGTTTGCGATCATTCATAGTGCCGGGCACTCCACTTTCTTCATAACTAATGCCATCGTAAAGTTCAATCACCAAATATCGATCGTTGTCGGATTTTAGCATTTTGCCACTATCGGCCATGAGCACATTCATATTTCCATTATTGGAAGTATGATTATAAATAACAATGTCTTTTAGATAGGTACCTTCTTCATCTTTGTCGCCAATACGAATACTATAACCATCGATACCACTATAAAACTCTCCAGGTTTAATCGCCAGGGAGGGTTTTTGGTTTCTCACATCCCACATCAGAGCACCCATTTTAAGGTTTGCAAAGGGCATGGCAATGTTCGAGAAGAAAAAGGCAGCGATACTAATGAGTAACACTATGTTGATGAGAGGCATCATGATTCTACGTAGAGAGATTCCAGAGGACTTAAGAGCGACCAATTCATAATGCTCACCTAAGTTACCAAAGGTCATGATTGAGGATAATAAAATTGCTAGAGGTAAAGCCATCGGAACTAATGTAGACGAAGCGTACATAATAAGTTCGAGCACAACATACCACTCTAATCCTTTGCCAACTAAATCGTCGATGTACTTAAATAAGAACTGCATCAACAAAATAAAAATGGCAATGAGAAAAGTAAGGAAAAAAGGTCCTATAAAGGACCCGATAATTAGTTTATGTACTTTTTTAAATTGCAGAAACATGTTAAGCGCCTAACACATGTATAAGATCATCAACTTGGTTATGCCAAATCATTTTTTTATCTTCTAATTCTGATTCAAGAGCGAAATCTGTTACTGAAAGAGCAACATCGCCAGTAAGTTCATCTTGTAAAATTTCAAATTCTAAATAAGTTGTATCATCATCGTCCCATTTAAAGCGAACCGATTTATTTTCGCGGTTAGAGACCATTTTAGCTTTTAATGTTTCATTATCCCACATGAAGTAATAATGACCATCTTTATAGATCACATCATCAGCAAACCATTCGGCGAGGCCATTTGGAGAACTCAAATAACTAAAAAGTATTTTGGCGGACGACTTTAGCCCAAATTCTAACGTTATTTTCTGCTTATTTTTCTCTTTCTTCTTCATTCTATTTTGCTTAATGTGAATAATAATATCAATGATTTTTTTAAAGAAAAACAATTTATTCTATATTTGCAAACCAATTAAAAAATGGCGGGGTAGCTCAGATGGTTAGAGCGTAGGATTCATAACCCTAAGGTCGGCAGTTCGATTCTGCTCCCCGCTACAAAGCAGCACAAATCGTGTTGCTTTTTTTTTGCACTCAGTACCTGTACTCACTACTTGATACTTGATACTCGATACACCGTACAGAGTAATAAAAAAACCCGTCGACGTTTATGGCGTGACGGGTTTAATAAAGGTTGGCGACGACCTACTCTCCCACATTTTACTGCAGTACCATTGGCGCTGAGGGGCTTAA
>Ga0129333_10006999_pt1 | contig 10680 bp, 10 predicted proteins | sample CPB6_08_DNA_FD_94474 | JGI IMG/M metagenome (GOLD analysis project Ga0129333, IMG submission 94474) | Freshwater to marine salinity gradient microbial communities from Chesapeake Bay, USA - CPBay_Sum_0.6_0.8_DNA | ecosystem: Environmental > Aquatic > Marine > Coastal | place: USA: Chesapeake...
ACATTCGAGTTCGATTGAAATTGCGCGAATGAGAGATTCAGCAGGTGGCGAACCTCGCGCTCCGAGTGTGTGCGAACGAGGTTGACGGTCATGTTGTAGGTGGGCCGAAAGGCCGACCTGAGCGTGAAGGTTTTGTTCGTCGCGTAACGAGCCACCTCATCGAGAGACACGAAGGGACTCCAGACCGTGACTGCGTGTCCGATGGTGTCGATCCCGCGCCTCCCTGCTCGGCCGGTGAGCTGCGTGAAATCCGAGGGTTTCAGCGGTACGTGACGTTCACCCGTGTAGCGCGTGAGCTTGTCGATAACGACGGTGCGCGCGGGCATGTTGATGCCGACGGCGAGCGTCTCGGTCGCAAAGACCACCTTGATGAGACCATCGGTGAAGGCCTCCTCGACCATCTCCTTGAATGCGGGCACGAGTCCGGCGTGATGTGGGGCGACACCCGACGAAACGAGATCAACGAAGCCATCGAAGTCGAGGGCGCGACGCTCGTCGTCACTCAGCCGAGAGCCGTGACGCTCGGCAATCTCACGAATTCGCTTGGCCTCAGCGCCGGTGACGAAGGAGAGTGCATGCCGACGGCAAGCCTTGGCTGCCTCGTCACACTGATTCCGACTGAAAATGAAATAGATCGCCGGCAGCATGTCGAGTTGCTGAAGCTCCTCGATGACTTCTGTCCGCGACGGAGGTCCGACGCGCTGGTCTTTGTTGCGGCGTCGATCACCGCGTTGTGACTGGCTCGGTGCCGAAACCACGCGCTTCAATTTGTCGTTGATTCGGGATCCGTCGAGAGTCGGCATGATCCGGGTGATGCCGGTTGCCTTGTCATAGAACGAATGGTGATGTTCGAGAGGGACGGGTCGCTTCGTTTCGACGATCCACCGGGTGTCGCCGCGAACCGTGGTCAGCCACTCCGCAACCTCGTTGGCGTTCGAGACCGTCGCGGACAGGCAGACAAGCGAGACTTCGAGAGGGAGATGGATGATCACTTCCTCCCAGACGGGACCACGGTATTCGTCCTGGAGAAAGTGAACTTCGTCGAGCACGACGAATGCAAGGTTCTCGAGTGCCGTCGAGCGGGCGTAGATCATGTTCCGCAAGACCTCGGTTGTCATCACGAGAACCGGTGCATCGGGGTTGACGCTGGTGTCGCCGGTCAGGAGTCCAACCTCGCGGTCTCCGAACAGCTGCTGGAAATCACGAAACTTCTGGTTCGACAAGGCCTTGAGAGGGGCCGTGTAAAACGCCCTGCGTCCCGAGTCCCGCGCGCGTCGGATGGCGTGTTCGGCGATGAACGTCTTGCCCGAACCGGTCGGAGCCGCGACGAGAACCGACGCACCCTCATCGAGGGCGGTGCACGCCGCGAGTTGGAATGGATCCGGTGCGAACGTCACGTGGCAGCTCGCGACCGCCGTTGGCGACGCCACGCGATCAGAAAGCCGATGCCCACCGAGAGCGCGTAGAGGATGCACATGGGTAGGGACAGTGCGAAGAGCGAGATCGGGTCGCCGGATGGCGTGATGACCGCGGCCACCAGAAAGATGAGCATGATCGCCCATCGCCATTGAGACACGAGGGTGCGCGGGCTGAGGACCTCGACGAGTTGCAGAAACACGAGAAGGACGGGAAAGAGAAAGCCGATGCCGAATGCGAGCACCATCGCAAAGACGAGGTTCACGTACTTCGTGATCTGGTAGGTCTGCTCGACGTTGGCCCCCGACCAACTGATGAGGAACTCGAGCGCCTTGTCGAGCGTCCAGTAGGCGATGTAGCCGCCCAAGGCAAACAGGAGCACACTTGAAGCGACGAATCCGACGGCGTACTTCTTCTCTTTGCGGTGCAGCGCGGGAGCCACGAACCTCCAGATCTGCCACATGATGACGGGAAGGGCAAGAATCAATCCGCCGTAGATCGAAATACGCATGCGCGCCGCAAGGCCATCGAGTGGTCCGAGGCCGTAGAGCGTTCCGTCACAGTTGAAGTCGGGACGCTCGGCGCACAGGTCACGGTAGGGCGTGGTGAGAAAGCGCAGGAGACGTTCGTACTGCAGAAGGACGACCAACATTCCGATTCCGATGGCGAGGAGCGATCGGATGATGCGAAACCTCAGCTCGCTCAGGTGTTCGGTGAGCGTCGCTTCGTCGTTCTGGCGGCGAACTCGAGCGCGTTTAGACCTGCGGGCCACCGTCGTCGTCCTTCATCTTCTCCGACGGATCTTGTGGTGAAGGCGCTTCGTTGACTGCCTCGTACGGGACGAAGACGGGATCAGAAGCACCGCTGCCGGTGACGCTCGACGTTCCGGTTTCGTCGGAGGTGAAGAAGCGGCGGGCTTCGTTGGCCGTTTTCTTCAGCTCATTGACCGGATCGGCGAATCCAGCCGAGACGTCACGCTGAATGCCGCCGGCGACTCGCTTGACCTCGTTGTAGACCCGTCCGAATTTTCGCATCGCGTCGGGCAGCTTTTCCGGGCCGAGGACGACGAGGCCGAGCAGCAGAAGAATGACGATCTCTCCACCCGACAGGTTGAACACAAGCCGAGTCTATGAACTGTCCCGCTCGCTGGGTCGTTAGTCTCGACGGACGTGATCGGGTTTGCTCATCGTGGTGCGCGGGCTTATGCCCCCGAGAACACCCTCGAGGCGTTTGCGCTGGCCCTCAGGCTCGGGGCGACGGGTATCGAAAGTGACGTCTGGCTCACGGCTGACGGCGTGGCCGTCCTCGATCACGACGGTGTCGTGAAGGGCCGTTTCAAGTCGAAGCCCATCGCCGAGGTCCAAAGTTCGGACCTCCCGACCCACATCCCGAGCCTTGGCCAACTTCTCGCGGCGACACCGGTGTCAGTACCGATCTCGCTCGACGTCAAGGACCCTTCGGCATTCTCGACCGTCACAATCTCGTATCTCGAGCATCGACCGAATGCTGCGAAGCTGCTCTTTCTCTGCCACCCCGACCTCGAGATTCTTCGGAGAGCGATACCGCGCTTTCCCGAGTTCAACTTTGTTCACTCGGCGCGGCTCTCGCGAATGAAGGGTGGTCCCGAACGCCACGCAGCCGAGTTGCGCGAGGCGCGGGTCGGCGTCGTGAACATGCCCTATCAGGACTGGAGCGGTGGGCTTGTGGCGTTGTTCAAACGCTTTGACTTGGCCTGCTTTGCCTGGGACTGTCAGCACGAACGTCAGATCGCCGAGGTCGTGCGAATGGGTGTCGATGCGGTCTACAGCGACTGGCCCGACAGGCTCGCCGACATCGCTCAGACCGGTTGAGCGAAGGTCACAGCCAGCGCCAGCGGCCAATCGGCCAGATCACCACGAAGGCGCGTCCGACGATGCTCTTCTTGTCGACGGGTCCAAAGACTCGACTATCCATCGACTGAGGCCGATTGTCGCCGAGAACGAACACCTGCTCGTCGGGAACGAGCACCGGGGCCATGTCGGGTTGGCGACAGCGGGCGACCAGGTCGGTTTGAGATACATCGCGCTCGGGAAGGTAGGACTCTTCGAGAACCTGCCCGTCGATGTGGACGACGCAGGACTTGATCGAAACCGACTCGCCCGGGAGGGCGATGACCCGTTTGATGAGGTCGTCGTGCTGGACGCTGCGACCATTCGACGTGACACGGTCGAAGACAACCACGTCACCACGACCGATGTCACCGATCTTGTAGGACAACTTGTTGACGAGCACCCGGTTCGGTTGAAACAGAGTGGTCTCCATGGACGGTCCGGAAATGTAGAACTGTTGAAGGACGAAGGTGCGGATTCCGAGAGCGACGAGAAGCGCCACGACAAGCACGACAACCCAGTCGCGAACCGCACGGAACGCCTCGGTGCCCCGACCTCTTCCCGTGGACACGGAACCTTCGCCGGGCAATTCATCGCGCACCCGAGCGAGGTTATCCGTCGTCACATCGACTCGATGATCTTTTCGACCCTCTCGTCGCGACTCTTGAAAGGGTCCTTGCACAAAACGGTTCGTTGCGCCTGGTCGTTCAATTTCAGGTGCACCCAGTCGACCGTGTAGTCGCGTTTCTTCGCCTTGGCCCGCTTGATGAACTCGCCACGAAGACGAGCGCGTGTTGTGTTTGGCGCATTGTCGATCGCATGTGTGATGTCATCTTCGCTGCAGATCCGCTCGACGAGTCCCTTTGATTCGAGTTTGTAGTACAGGCCCCGGTCGCGGCAGATGTCGTGGTACTGCAAGTCGACGAGTTGCGTCTGGGCCTCGCCGAGGTCCAGCCCGTGGCGTTCGCGGTAACGCTCGATCAGTCGGTACTTGATGACCCAGTCGATCTCTCGGTCGAGTGCAAGTGGATCGGACTCGAGTTTGGTCACGCAGTGCTCCCACATTGCCAAAGCCCGCTGTTCGAACTCGGGGAAACCTTTTCGATCGGCATACGTGAGCGCGCGGTCGAGGTATTCGCGCTGAATATCGAGGGCGCTCACTTCCCTCCCGTTCTGTAGGCGAACCGTCCGTCGACACGTGAGGTCGTGACTGATCTCGCGGATCGCCCTGATCGGGTTCTCCAGGGTCATGTCCCGAAGGACCACCGCCGGATCTTCCATCATCCGCAACAAGCACGCCGTCGAGCCAAGCTTGAGAAACGTTGTGTACTCGCTCATGTTCGAGTCGCCGACAATGACGTGCAGACGGCGGTAGTGCTCGGCGTCGGCGTGCGGCTCGTCACGGGTGTTGATGATGGGGCGACTCCGGGTCGTGGCCGAACTCATTCCCTCCCAAATGTGGTCTGCTCGCTGGGAGATTGAATACACGGGACCACGCGCCGTTTGCGTGATGCGACCCGCCCCCGAAATGACCTGTCGGGAAACGAGAAAGGGAATGAGGATCTGGCCGATTGCTGCCTGATCATCGTCGCGTGCAGTGAGGTAGTTCTCGTGACAGCCGTAGGAGTTACCCGCACTGTCCGTGTTGTTCTTGAAAAGGTAGACGGTCCCCCGAATACCTTCGTCGCGAAGCCGTTCCTCTGCGGAGTACGTGAGATCCTCGATTCGCCGCTCACCTGCTTTGTCGTGCACGACGACGTCATAGATGTTGTCGCACTCGGGTGTCGCGTATTCGGGATGTGATCCGACGTCGAGATAGAGCCTCGCTCCGTTCTCGAGGAAGACATTGCTGCTGCGACCCCAAGAGACGACCTTGCGAAAGAGATACCTCGCCACCTCGTCCGGGCTCAGTCGGCGTTGACCGCGCAGGGTGCACGTGATGCCGTATTCGGTCTCGATTCCGTAGATGCGGCGGTCCATGAGACGAACGCCGGGCGTCAGTTTGCGAGGAGGCGCTCGACCTCGGCATCGTCGAGACGCACGAACGCGCGCCTCGCTCCGTTGCGGCGCAAGACAGCGACTTCGAGGTCGTCCGCCACGAGGTTGCGTTCCGGACCACTCAAGGCGCGATTGGCGACCTTGATCGCAAGGGCCAGATCGGGCGTGGAGGAGAGATCCGGTGTCAGCCTTCCGGCGATTGCTTCCGCGTCACCTCCAAGGACCGAGAAACGCTTCTCGTCGAGGACAGTTCCGTCGTAGAGAATGTGAAACAGCTGGTCGTGTGCAGCGTCGACACCGATTTCGGCCACGAGGATCTCGACTTCCAGGGGCTTCATCTCGTGGGTGAAAGTTTGGCCGAGTATCTGCGCGTACTGATTGGCAAGACTGCGGGCGTCGACATCGGCCCGCGAATACTGGTAGCCCTTGAGATCAGCGGCGCGAACGCCGGCAACACGCAATTGGTCGAACTCGTTGTACTTTCCAACCCCCGCAAACGCGATGCGGTCGTAGATCTCGCTCACTTTCCGCAAGGTGTTGGAGGGATTCTCGGCAATGATCGCGATACCGGCGTCGTACTGGATCGCCACAAGAGCCCGGCCGCGGGCGATTCCCTTGCGGGCGTAGTCGGCGCGATCCTTCATGATCTGCTCGGGAGCCACGTAGAACGGCATGCTCATCTCTGGCCACCTCCGTTTCGCGCGCGCTGCTCGGCCAACAACTCTTCGACGATCGAGGCGAGCCGTGCATCGTCGACACGTGCCCAACCGTTGGATGTGATCGTCGCCGTGACCGGGTAGATCCCGCGCAGGGCGTCGGGCCCACCCGTCGCTGAATCGGCGTCGGCGGCTTCCCAGAGTGCTTTGACTGCGAGTCGGACCGCCCCGTCTTCGTCGAGGTCGGATCTCCAGCCCACCTTCACCACCGTGCCGGCGTGCAGGCTCCCCGATCCGGTGGCCACATACTCTTTCTCTTCATAGCGACCGCCCGTCGGGTCGTAATCCCAGAGCCGACCCGTGCCTGCGGCGGTGTCAAAGCCCGCAAAAATCGGCACAACGACCATCCCCTGCATTGCCGCGGGAAGGTTGCCCCGAACCAACATCGAGAGTTGATTGGCCTTTCCTTCGAGGGAGAGCATCATTCCCTCGACCTTTTCGTAGTGCTCGAGTTGCAACTGGAAAAGCTTGATCATCTCCATCGCGGGTCCTGCGGCGCCGGCGATTGCGACGCCACTGAAACGGTCGGCTTCGACCACACCCTCCATCAAGCGATGCGAGATCAGTTTCCCGGACGTCGCCCGGCGATCGCCCGCCATGACGACTCCGCTGCCGAAACGAAGCGCAACACACGTTGTCGCATGAGGAACATTGACCCGGCCGACCTCGCCGGCGGCAAACGGCTCGACACCCGTGCGCCGGAGGAGGTCGAGGAAACTTGCTCCCGGGTTGTCGCCGGGAGCGAAGAACGGCATCGCCATGGCGCGCTATTCACCGCCCTTTTGGACGTAGCTCTTGACGAAATCCTCGGCGTTCGACTCGAGAACCTCGTCGATTTCGTCGAGGAGGTCGTCGAGTTCGGCCTTCAATTTTTCGCCACGTTCGGTGCCTGCTGACGGAGCCGCGCTTTCGTCGACAGCGCCCTCTTTGGTGCGGTCCGTGCGGTGTTTTTGGATGCGCTCGGCCATGAGCCAACCGTAGCGAAAAATCCCGAGGTCAGTACATACCGGGGTCAATGAATCCGGAAGCTTCGCTGGCGCCGGCTCCGAGCAACTCGATCAGGTGACGCGGGCTGGAAGCGCCGTCGAGAAGATCCCCGACGATGAGCCGCGTACCTCGCATCGGTTCCATCATCGGCACGCGTCGCAGAGGTTCGTCGCCGACATCGAAGACAAGACTGTCCCAGTTGGCCGCGACGACCTCGGTCGGCCACTTTTGAAGGCACTTCCCGCGAAAGAACGCCCGGGTTGACGCTGGCGGCTCGCTCACGGCGAGTTGTACGTCCGCGACTTCCCACAATGCTTCGAGCCCGACGCGAGCGGCGAGACATCGGTCCGGACGCATGTCGTGGTACTGCAGGTCGATGGCCTTCAACTTGGCATGTCCCGGGGAAAGGGCGTGGCGCTCGGCGAAGCCGTCGACGAGGCGTTTCTTGGCCACCCAATCGACGATCGTTGACACCGATTCTTGGTTTGACTCGAGACCCTCGAGAACCTCTTTCCAGCGCCGGAGAATCAATTCGGCTTCTCCCCCTTCGCCCGGGGTCTCGACGCACGAGAGTCCGACCTGGTTGTTGTATTTCTCGGCGTATTCCAAGAGAAGAAACTGCATCTCGAGAGCGGTCAACCGTTGGCCGTTGATCCTCTCGACGGTGGTTCGGAGGGTGGGGTCGTGGCTCACCGCCGTGATGGCAGGCAATGGGTTTGACAATTGAAGGTTGTGGGGCAAGAAGTCGTCCTCGATCATTGCGAGGACGATGGCCGTCGTTCCCACCTTGAGGAAGGTTGCAACCTCGCTCATGTTCGCGTCACCGACGATGACATGCAGCCGCCTGTACAGGTTGGGATTGCAGTGTGGCTCGTCGCGAGTATTTACGATCGGCCGTTTGAGGGTCGTCTCGAGGCCGATTTCCTCTTCGAAGAAGTCGGCGCGCTGACTGATCTGAAACGGAACAGCCGCCGCGGACCGACCCGGCTGTTCACAGCCGACTTTGCCGGCTCCCGTGAACACCTGTCGAGTGACGAAATGTGTCGTGATGAGGCTCGCCAGACGACCGAACGGGAGATTCCTGTCGACGAGGTAGTTCTCGTGGCATCCGTACGAGTTTCCCTTGCCGTCGGAATTGTTTTTGTAGAGGACTATTTCGTGACCCGCCGGCAACTTCTCGTTGGCCGAATCGGCACTGCGCCGAATGACCTCCTCTGCGGCGCGATCGAACAGGACAACCTGCGCCGCGCTCGTACATTCCGGCGTCGACACCTCGGGATGGGCGTGGTCGACGTAGTAGCGAGCACCGTTCGTCAGAACGCTGTTCACCAAATGAGTCTCCACCTCGGGAGGGAATGCGTCCTCGAGGGCGAAACCGCGGGCGTCGCTACCGGGTGTTTCGTCGGCAAAGTCCCATCCCGTGAGCTGCGGAAAGTTTCCGGCGTAGGCGTTGACGAGCACGGAAGACGCCACTACCGGATTCGCATCGAAACCCCGCGTGATGATTCCGTATTCGGTTTCAATTCCGCAAACCTTGTGGATCGCCATATGCAGCCCGTGACTCAGAGGTACTGACCGGTTGCGGTGCGTTCGATCGCCTTGCCACCGCGCGACGCGGTGTCGCCGGCATTTTCGTTGACAAGGGTGCGAATGAACACGATCCGCTCACCCTTCTTTCCTGAGATGCGCGCCCAATCATCTGGGTTGGTGGTGTTCGGCAGGTCCTCGTGTTCCTTGAATTCCTGACGCACGGATTCGACGAGGTCGCTCAGTCTGATTCCACGTTCTCCGCCGGCGATCACGCGCTTGATGGCCAACTTCTTCGCCCGGCGAACGATGTTTTCGATCATGGCTCCCGAGGCAAAGTCCCGGAAATAGAGCGTTTCCTTGTCACCGTTCTGATAGGTGACCTCAAGGAAACGGTTCGAGTCGTGGTCGCTGTACATCGCTTCGACCGCGGCTTCGATCATTCGCCTGACGGCGTCATCCGCATCGGACGAACCTCCCTCGTCGGCAGCGGTGAGATCGAGGGGAAGATCGGAAGTCAGATAGCGCGAGAATATTTGCGTCGCCGAACCGCGATCGGGACGTTCGATCTTGATCTTGACGTCGAGACGGCCGGGCCGGAGAATCGCAGGGTCGATGAGATCCTCGCGATTCGTTGCTCCGATGACGATGACATTTCGCAATCCCTCGACACCGTCGATCTCGGCGAGAAGCTGCGGCACGATCGTCGACTCCATGTCGCTGCTGATTCCGCTGCCCCGGGTGCGGAACATCGAGTCCATCTCGTCAAAGAAAACAATGACAGGCCAGCCTTCCTCGCTCTTTTCTCTCGCGCGCTGGAAAATGAGACGTATCTGGCGCTCGGTCTCGCCGACGTACTTGTTCAGCAGTTCGGGGCCCTTCACATTGATGAAATAGCTGCGACCTTTTGCATCTCCCTGCTTCGCGGCAACTTTCTTGGCGAGGCTGTTCGCAACGGCTTTGGCGATGAGCGTTTTCCCGCAGCCGGGTGGACCGTAGAGAAGAACACCCTTCGGCGCGGGCAGGCGATGCTCGGCAAAGAGGTCGCCGTAGAGGAACGGAAGCTCGACCGCGTCGGCGATGAGCTCGATCTGCGAATCGAGTCCGCCAATGTCGGCGTAATCGATGTCGGGTACCTCTTCGAGGAGAAGGTCTTCGACGTCGGGTTGGGGCAGTTTTTCGAGCAAGAGGCTCGAGCGCGGATCAAGACGCAGGAGATCGCCCGAGCGAAGGTGTGCGCCGCGAAGTGCGTCTGCCAGCTCACAGATTCTCTCGTCGTCACCGCGCACCGTAACCACCGCGCGAACTCCGTCGTCACAGATTTCCTTCAATGACACGACTTCCCCCGAACCTTCGGGCGTGCGGGCCATCACGACGTTCAGGCTTTCGTTCAACACGACCTCTGCCCCACGGGCAACGGTGTCGAAGTCGATATCGGGATGCAGGTGAACCCGCATCTTGCGACCGCTCGTGAGAATGTCGACCGTCTCGTCGTCGTTCTTGCCGACAATCACTCCGTACGCGGACGGTGGTTGCGAGAGTTTGTCTACTTCCTCGCGGAGTTGCGCGATGTGCTCCCGTGCCTCGCGCAGGGTGTAGGACAACTTCTCGTTCTGAGCGTTCTTGTGAGCCAACTGGCTTTTGGTCTCGAGCAGTTGCGCTTCGAGACGGGCGACACGCCCTGCGTCCTGGCCGCTGTCTTCTGCCTGCCCACCCGACATTCCGTACCTCCGACACGACGAGATGCCCTCTTCTCTCTATCACCTTCGGCCCGCGGTCACGCCACCACCCGGCAGGAACGTGGTGGTTGTCCCGTGCAAAAGGTGACCTCAGGGGTCTGGTTGTGTAGAGTCATGGCGCGTCATCGCCCGGTCTCGGGCGGTTCCGCTTTCACAGCAGCGACTCACACGAGCGACGAAGGAGCAGTCAATGAAGGTCTGGATCGATCAGGATCTGTGCACGGGCGACGGCCTCTGCGAAGAGATCGCGCCGGATGTGTTCACCCTCCTCGACGATGGGCTCGCATACGTGAAAGAGGGAAGCAAGATTTTCGCAACGGCGAAGGGCAACCCCCAGGGTGCCGAAGGTCTCGCCAACTTCCCCGACAGCATGATCGATGCCGTCGTCGAGTCGGCCGAAGAGTGCCCCGGCGAGTGCATCTTCATCGA
>Ga0129333_10007000_pt1 | contig 10680 bp, 17 predicted proteins | sample CPB6_08_DNA_FD_94474 | JGI IMG/M metagenome (GOLD analysis project Ga0129333, IMG submission 94474) | Freshwater to marine salinity gradient microbial communities from Chesapeake Bay, USA - CPBay_Sum_0.6_0.8_DNA | ecosystem: Environmental > Aquatic > Marine > Coastal | place: USA: Chesapeake...
AACGCTACAGGAGATCCACACGATTACCCATTTAAGGTCTACCCTGCCTCCACGATCCACTGCGGAGATCGGTTCGGTATCCCCCGAATCCCCGAGATTATCGAGAAAGTAAAACCCGACGTTTTTATCTGTCTGCAGGACATTTGGATCTGCAACCAAGTCTGGGAGCGCTGCCAGTTTTTAAAGGCAACGCACAAATTTAAATTTATTGCGTACTTCCCAATCGACAGCGAAGGGTACTACCCCGACATGCTTCGGAATATCCCTCACTGGGATATGGCAATCACCTTCACCGTCAACTGCGCAAACCGAATCCTTGAGCACGGGATTCAAGCCACACGGTTGGGCGTCCTTCCGCACGGCGTGGATACGTCGAAGTTTGCGCCGATGCCTCGTGATGAAGCTCGCGAAAAACTTGGACTTCCTAAAGATAAGTTCATCGTTCTAAACGCCAACCGTAATCAACCTCGCAAACGGATCGATTTGACGATCCAAGCTTTTGCGAAATTTGCTGTCGATAAACCCGACACCATGTTGTACCTCCACATGGGGGTTAAAGATATGGGCTGGGATGTCCTGCCGCTCTTCAAACGCGAGATGCAACGGCATGGTCTCGACGATACTCAACGTTTAGCACTGACATCTAATAACATTAACTACACAGATGCCCCTCCAGACGAACTACTAAATCTGGTCTACAACGCTTGCGACGTGGGCATTAACACGGCAGATGGTGAAGGCTGGGGTCTCGTTTCTTTCGAACACGCGAGCTGCCGTAAACCGCAGGTTGTTCCTGACCACACGGCGTGCGCAGACATTTGGAACGAAGCCGCACTTCTAACTGATATCGCTGTCTGGGTAACCGACAAAGACCTGGGCGTCGTACGCGGTTTGGTTGACATCGATAACACAGTCAAAAACCTCAACGACTTGTACAACGACAAGGATCTCTACGAAGAGATTGCAGGGTGCTGCTATGCCGTAACCCAACGACCCGAGTACCGCTGGGAAAACGTGTCCGCCGGTTTTAGTCAAGCTGTCAAAGACCTCCTGAAGTGATCCGATGCAAGTAACTAACCGCTTTTACCACGCGTACTCTGACGTGGTGTTCCCTGTAAAAACTCCTCAGGAGGATATACCAGACGTATATACACAAGCTGAAAAACTTGGTGGCAAATTCACTCGGATTCTGCATGGACTTCCCGCCGGATCCGTAGCTAACTTCAGCCCCTCTATCGTCAAGCACAAAGACAAAACCTACATCGCGTGGCGATCACAGCCCGAGCCATTCGGCTTTCGCTACGACAACAACTACTTTTATCTAAATAACACACCGACAAACATTCAGATCGGTCTTCTTCATGACGACAAAACGATCTTGGGGACTAAGCCACTTAGGCCAAACAAACATCGATTGAGCTACGAAGATCCTCGCCTATTCGTAGGTCCGGATAACGAACTCTACGTTCAGTTTGTTGGCTCTACGTACGCAAGTCAGTACAACAAGGGGGGCGCAAAACTCTTCGACGTTCCCAAGATTGTTGTTTGCCACGTCGATGAGAAGGGCGATGCAGTAAGCGCTGCTATCCCGCCCATCGGCAAAAACCTAGAGAAGAAAGAAGCTGAGAAAAACTGGTGCTTCTTTACACACAAAGACGAACTTCGCTGTCTGTATTCGACAAGACCCCTGGTCTTTGAATGCGAGAAGAGCGAAAAGATCACAATCGATACGAGTGCTTTAGACGAAGTAATGTTCGGCACCCCAACGTTTAACTCACTGGCACCTATTGATCTGGGGTACGCCTACCTAATCTTCTACCATTGGAAGCATATGGTGTCTACACCGCAGGGCTTTACGTACCTGCAGTACCACCTGAGTGCTTACATGATTGATAAGAAGTTTACGAAGGTAACCCACGTGATCAAGAGGCCCTTGTTCTCAGGGTCCCTGAATGATCGCCTTATTCACTGGACAGATTACGCCGGTAACCCCGTATCTAACCAGCCTGCAGTGCTTCTCCCCTTTGGGGCTTACATAGAAAACACTGAGTTGGTTATGAGTTTGGGTGTTAACGATGCGTTTATGGGTATCTTCCGTTGCCCACTCGAATCGATCATGCGCTTGCTTGAACCGACGAATGCCTGATCAGGCTTTCTCCTCGCGTTCGATGGTGCTCCACACCAAGATCGAAGCTTCTTCGATGAAGTTCTGAAGCGTAGGCTGACCGTCCAGAGTTTGAATCAACTCACGGATACAACGGTCAGCCCCCGCCAAGAGCAACCCGCGCCGATCTAGACCATCGGTAATGGATCGAACTGCCTGGATGTGAGAGCGTAACTCTTTCTGCAAGGCGGAGATTTTTGTCGCCGCCGTGGCATGATCTAACATGCCCGTCTGGGTCATATCCCTAACGTTTTTAATATCGTCATGAAGCCCGTCGATCTCAATTAAAAGAAGACGACGAAGATCGTTCTTGGGGTACTTCTCTTGGATCCACGCGGTGAGATCGGAGATGCTTCCTTGGTAACCCGGAGTTAAAAACCGAGCATACAAGTAAGCTTCGATATCACTCGTGGAATTCTTTGCGTAATGAACGAAAGCGTCCTTTTGTGACTTATCTAAAGAACCCAGCCAACTAGCGACTGTAGTTGAATCCCCGATTTGAGACTTGATCACGCAAAAGCTCCAACCCCGGCCATAGCCATTCCAGCACCATACTGACGTTTTGCCATTTCTTGGGCAAAGCGCTGACGATCCAAAGCAGACTGACTTTCGTAGCTTTGCTGAGACAAAGCAAGCTGCCCGCCAAACTGTTCGCGTTGGAGAACCCGCTTGCTCTCAGTATCCTGTTGGCTTAATGCGAGTTGGCCACGGGTGGCTTGCTCGCCGGTAGCCAATTGACCGCCGAACTGCTCCCGCTGGAGTTTGCTTGCGCCGCCGATCTGAGCCCGCTGTTTCGCCAACTCATTAAACGTATCTTGCTGTGATTGACGAATATCTAAGTTTGTCTTTGCGATGTTTTGGGCCAGGAGGTTACGGTTGGCTGCAGCATCCTGATTCATCGCTGCTGACATTTGAACAGCAGGAGTCAACAGAGATGTCTCACCCTGTAGAACACGATCTTGGATCTGACTTTGCGTGGCCGCGTAAGTCTTGGTGAGATCAGCTGCGGTCTGCGCTCCTAAGAGCTGCATCGCAAGATTTGACTTCTGTTGCAGAGATAAATTCTCAATAGCACTCGAAGCGAACTGAGCAGGGATTGCAGCAGCAAGATTCGAAGAAAGTTGATCCTTCTGAGCAGCGACCTTGAACTGATCGTAAGCGGACTGACCGAGGATTTTACTCAGGATCGTTTCAGTACCACCGTATAAACCTGTTGCAGCAGCAAGCTCCTGAGCAGCGGCAGTGAGTCGAGTATTACCAGGAGCGAGTTGGGCAGTGTATAGGGCGGCCATACCAGGATCCAACCCCATCTGTTGCGGCGCACTGGGAGCACGGGTTGCGCCGATTAAAGAGCCAACTCCGCCAGCAAGAGTTCCCGCAGCACCAATAGCTCCTAAAATGGGGAATGCCATGACTTATTTCGGGTTAAAAGTCTGGAAAGGAGCCATAGTGGCTTGGTACTGCTGGCCTAATGCGGTCATTGTATTTGCATTGGGAGTTACAGCTGCCCACGCTGTGGAAGCGAGAGCACCCATAGCGCGAGAGTTAGCTTCAATCTGAGCGGCTTGAACATCCCGCCAGACACGCATTTTCTCTAAAGCCTCTTGCCGACGAGTGTTTGCAAGAGTCTGACGATAAGCAAGAGCGCTTGTCAGCAGAGACCGCCGAATAAACTGCTCAGTTTCCTGCTCCCGAAGCTGTTGCTGAAACTCAGGGCTCAGGTACTTATCTAAACGACTCAGGATATCCTGCGGCGTCTGATCTTCTTTCTGCGGGATTTTTTCGGTGCCTGCTGGTTCAGGCAGGGTAGGGGCAGGAGGCGGCGTAGAGTCTTGAGGAGGAGTTGGAGTTTGCTGCCAATCTGTGTCGCCACGGCTGCTCCCTGACTCCCCGCCTGCAGCAGCCCGAGCGCGTTGCTGATCTTCGAGCTGCGTCCGGACGGACTTAGGGAACGCACCAAAGATTTTCCTGTACGACTCAGGGCTTTGATATCCATAACGCTCTCCAGCGTAGTATTTTTTCTGTCCGCCGACCTCTTCCTCTTCGCCCACGGTGGGGGCGTAACCGGGAATAAGGTTAGTGGCGGCAGTGTGAGCAATAGCACCAAGCGGATTAATCAGCGTGGCAGCCTGCCCGAGGAACGGGGTGGAGTAGAGAGCTCGACCAGCTTCGTATAAAGGGTTAGCCATGTTTGTTTCTCCTCAGACTGGTTTAGCTAACTCAGAAATAGCTGAGTTGTTCTCAAAACGTTCTCGGGCAAGAACGTTCTGGAGAGCAGATTCCATAATCCCCTGAGCTGCAGTGTAGCCAGACTCAACACGTTGGCGCTGAATATCACCAAGAGATTTAACCTGCTGTTGACGAACAGCGGATTGAGCCTGGAGAGCATTCGACAGATAGTCGAATTGCTTCTCAGCCATGATCTCCCGAACCCGACGATTAGAGAGACTTTCGGCTTGTTTCTCGCTCAGTTGCGCTTGGAACGTTGCAAAGGATTGGGGGTCAACCGGCTCCTCAGCAATAGGTCCAAGACCGAACCGCTCAGAGATTGCGTTTAACGCCCGAACCCGTGGGATAACACTTTCGTAGTACTGCTGGTAGGACAGACCTAACTCGGGACTAAAGAAGTACTTGCTAGCTCCGGAAGGAACACCCGTAGGATACTGGGTGGGCTGAGTGCCGCCGAGTAAACCACCTGCGAGTTTCTCTGCAGCAACCTCAAGTCCAAGTGCACCAGCTAACTTAGCTCCACCGCCAAGGGCAGATCCGAGTAACCCCCCTCCACCAGCAGCAGTTGCAGCAACAACAGGAGCAGCGGCGGCAGCAGCGACAGGAGCAGCAACGGTAGCGGCAGTAGCAGCAGCACCGAGCCCCGTCGTAGTAATAACGCCCGCGTCAACTAAACCCTGAAAAACCTGAGGATTATTTAAAACGGCACTAACCTTTGCGGTGTCTCCGCCAAAGGCATTTAACAGGTCAGAGTAGACCTTACTTAAATTGCTAACCCCAGCAACACCTCTAATCGCCATTAGCTTCTAGCCGGGTTGTCAAAAGAAGTGCCGGATAACGGCTTCTTGTTGTATCTTACATCATCTAATTCATCCTTAGGAATTATCCCACGCTCGGCTTGATCCTTGGAAGGATGCGTAGCGGTCTGAGGAAAATTAGATTCCAGATACATCGACAAAAATGTCGTCGGATCTATCTCTGGTGCGTCCTTACGAACATCACGTTCGCGGAGTTGGCGTTCGCGCTCCATCATGGATCAACCGAGCTCCTGATACTGAACAGAGGCAGGAACTTGAGAGTTAGAAGGAGCGTTCAGAACAGAATACTGACCGCCGTAGTTAGGAAGGTCGTACTCCAGAGGACGTTGCTGACTTAGGAACTCACCAGATTCCAAGCTTTGAATACCCATATTCTGTAAGAACTGAATAAAGGCACTCATTAAATAGTCGTCACCAATAACAAGTGCGAGCAGATCCTCAAGCTCAGCACCATCATCAGCGGACACCACGCCAGCGCGTAAACGATGCTCTAACTGATTGCGTGCTTCCGGTTGGCTAACCTTAGGTTGAGCGTTAAGCGAACGTGTAGCATTTGTATACATGCCATCAGCTTCATGCCCCGGCATGGGAGGGGCAGCCCGGTGGAAGTTCCGCAGAACGGAAGCAACCATAGGAGCCGCAACAGCTTTCTCTGCAGAAGTTACAGGAACAGGTAACCCCAGAACGCGGGCTGCAAATTCATAATCCTGGGGAGAAAACACCGGAACACACCGCTACTGATGTCTCTAGTTTAGGCGTAATTTGCAGAATATCGCCCGGTTGGATATCTAGCGAAATACAGATACGCTCAAGAACATCAGGAGAAGGTATATATTCTGAGTCGTAGTAAATCTTCCGTGTTGTCGTGGGGGACAACTCAGTCACACGACTAAGCATGAAAGAGGACATCCCACGTGCGTCCAGAATGTGCTTCAGCTTATTAACAAGCCGACGACAGGAAGTGTAAGAAGAGTAGAAGGGCATAGACCTGTCTGAGCGCACCGGTAATTTTTACAGTTTAGCCTTAGCTAAATGAAACACTTATAGACTCTCAGATATTTAAATATTTAAAATCCGAGGTTCTTCATCCTCACAAAGTGAAGATCGTACGTTGTGTAGTTAAGGGGAATATTAGAATTGTTAAACGGATGTTTGTAAACTTCTCCCTCCACGTGGGACTGCCAAGCGGGATTCCACTTAGCGTGCAGGTATTGTTTGTTTAGTTCGTGAGCAATATGAATCGAATGGGCAAGCTCCGGTTCACTTCGCCAAGTCTGGCTTCCATCAGCATAATCTCCACTTGTCTCCCCGTGAAAATAAGGAATTCCTACAGATAGTTGTCGTTTTAAATCAGTGTGCTTAAAACGCATCCCAAAGTCTAAATCTTCACAATATGCAGGGTATAAGTTCTCATCGAATAAACCATATTTTTGAACGACCCAATCTTTTATTAAAAAGAAATCCCAGCTACCATTTTCTCCATGGACAATACCTGTTTCTGCATCATCAGCGTGCTCCACAGCCTTTTTTAAAAAACCTGGGGTAAACATAATGTCATGATTGACAATAACCCAGTAAGGACTATTCATAAAACACTTGATTATTAAATTCCAATATCCACTGCAACCAATGTTGGCGGGTAGATGGCAAATTTTTACGTTTCTAACGTACTTATGGGGGGCCTTTTTTAGAAGGTCCAACTCATCCGAGATCTGTCCACGTCCGTTGTTATTAAATACTACAAAAGTATCTACAGGATAATCTATGCTGTAGAATAATCTAAAAACCCAATGGGGTGCGTTAACAACTCCTGTACCTATAACGGGAATCACGTGTGCTAAATTGAAGTAGCAATATACTACCATAGGTATGGGAAAAAACCCGAAGTATGTGAATGCGTTCGACTACTTTTTACAGAAAGTTGATATAGGTTCTCCTGACGCGTGTTGGGTTTGGCTTGGGAGTACAAGAGACGCGGGCCACGGTTCGTGGGCCTACAAGGGTTATCAAGAAGGTACAAGAGTAGCAAGTAGAGAAGTATTTAAGTTGTTTAAAGAAGATCCGGGTGAACTATACGTATGTCATTCCTGCGGAAACCCTAGATGCTGCAACCCAAAACATCTTTATGCAGGGACACCAAAACAAAACCAAGAAGATAGACTAAAACACGGCACGGATAATAGGGGTAGCAAATGTAAAGCAGCAAAACTAAAGGAAGAAGAGGTAGTAGAAATAAAACAATTAATTAAAAATAAAGTAAAGTTAAAAGAAATAGCTCGGATATATAAGATATCAGAAAGTACTATAAAAGCCATTAAGCAAAATAGAAATTGGGCACATATAACCGACAAAAGCTGGTAGCATAGTAGCACTCAAAATTTGGACATGGGAACGTTTCTCTGGGGACCTCAGTCACGCACAATCGTTCCTGTTCCGTCCGAATCCTTCCTGATGCACGATGACGCGTCCGGAAGGTGCCAAATGTTCCAAGTTGGTATCCCCGAAGAGCCCATTATTAAGTGGGCAATCGAGCGATTTGGCGATAAAACCAAAAAAATGATCGATTGCGGCGCTCACATGGGTGCGTACTCCACGCTACTAGCACCTTATTTTGAAGAAATTCATGCTTTTGAAGCCCAGCGTCGTACGTTTTACCAGCTTTGTGGAAATATTTTTATAAACGAAATCAAAAATATCGTGCCGCACAACAAAGCGGTGACGAACATGGTCGAAGCGAACCAAACAATGACCCTCCACGTGGTCTCGGAAGACGGTGGAGGATCGACTTTACGAGTTCCTCAAAGAGATCAGCAGGTCTTAGCGCACGAAAAAGTCAAAACAACAACGATTGACCGCTACCACTTAAACAATGTGGGGCTCATAAAAATGGATATCGAGGGTAACGAATTAAAAGCACTTCACGGCGCTCACAACACACTCGAACGAAGCAACTTCCCTCCCATTATTTTCGAAGCAAACGAAGATGAGTGGTTTAAAGAAGAGAAGAACCGCCTTTTCAAACATTTAACTAATTTAAATTATCAAATCGCGGAGCTCCGCCCGTTCACAAACATGTATGTAGCTACGAATGAGAAGTTTCTAAAAGAGTGAGCTCAACGCCCGCCTCAACAAACATGGTCTGAGCCGTGGTGAAGCTTGCCTGCCATCGGTCAGGGATTGGAAAATCTGGAGCCACAACGCGCTTGACGCCCGCTTGGATCAACGATGTGCAGCAAGAGCTGCAAGGCATAAAAGGCCAAACGTAAACAGTCGATTTATCCAAGCTGATCCCGTTTCGAGCAGCCTGCGCAACAATATTCATCTCAGCATGGACTGTGCGCAGGAGCTTTTCGTCGCGGTTCGTTAGGCGTCCTGGTAAATCCGCCACGCCGCGTGGAAACCCGTTATAACCCGTCGCCAGGATGCGCCGATCCCGCACACAGACAGCACCTACTTGCGTAGAGGGATCCTTACTCCAGCTTGAGATGTGTTTCGCGAGATCTAAAAAGCGGTGATCCCAGACCATGTTCATCGAAAAACTTATACTATAGTGACACAAAGAAACCTGCAAGGATTTCTAGAAAGTTAAATGTACAGAAATAGGCAAAGGGCTTTCCGCTTGTGGGCTAAAGCACTCGGAGAGAAGGCTTCTCCCCACGACAAGGAGGCTGACAAAGTGGCTTACATTCGAACTTTAATCTTGGCTAGCTACTTAGTCACAAACTTGTTTATCGTCGCTGGCGTGATTCGCCACTGGTGCGACGTGGGCGTACGTAGCTGCTTCTAGAAGTCGATTCCTAAAACTCGTTCCATCCAAAATCTTATGAGGCTGGCCATTGCGGTTAAAAGAGATGGCATCCTCCTCAAGCTGTTCCGCTAGATAGAGGAGAACCGAAGACATCTTATGATACGCGGTACCCTTGGTTGTGCCGTAGTGTAGAACACACCTTTGCAGAAGTTCACTTGCCACGGTGGTTTTCCTCGTAGTCTTGTGCGACGACGACAAGCAACCCGATTAAGGGCGAGCTTAAGATTATAAATAATACAAAATAGCCTAAGGGATCTTCCGAAATCGGGATCGCACCTAACAAGGGCATAAGGGGCAACCCCAATAGCTCTTACTTCACTTTAGAAAAGAGGTTGCATTCTGAGGCAAAGTATCCTCCTGCGTCAGGAAAACTAAAGGAACAAATACCATCATCCATATGTTCACATTGCTCACAAGTGTCACCAGTTATTGGGGTTGAATCAACCTCTAATAAACTTCTAATTTTCCCCAAATTTGACTTTAGTTTTTGAGATTCTTTAAAAAACTCCTCGCTAACTTCGTAAGTAGTCAGTCTGTGTCCACAGGTTGTGCACTCTTTACGTCGTCGTTGACCTAACGACTCTTTTCTCGATTCAATTGTTTCACAAGTTTTTGTTTTGCATTTAGGGCACTCGCTCAAATATCTAGGATTTTTGTGAAACATTGGTTAAGTTTGAGGTCTGTCTTAAAGAAAGAAGGTCGTGTTCAGGTGAGTCTGCTACCCAACGGGCAAATTCCAACCCTTTAGCCCACTGGCTAAAAACCTGCGATCCGTACTGCTTTGTGTCTTTACGTTGAAAAGATACAAAAAGATACGGTTTAATACGTTGATCATTATTTTTTGTCACTTTCTGACACTTTCTCCTCAGTAGGCCAATAATAATCGCACTTTGGACCCGTCTCTAGGGGCCACATATAACTTTGCCATCGAGATTCAGCCGCTGTAAAGCGGTAACAGGACTCATGTAGAGAACAGTTAGCGTAATTAGCGCATTTTGAAATGTCCGCCATTAATTAGTCTGATGTTGATGTGGGATACCAGCGCTCAAGGACAGCGCGGGCGAAAGGAATAATACCAGGGTGGATCCGCATCCACGGTGAAACGTGGAAATACTCTGAGGCAAATTGACGCAACTCGTCATCGGTAGGATGACTAGGGACTTCTATGGGATCCACTACTGGGCTTCAAGCTCGTCAGCAAAAGCGTAGAGCGTGTGAGCTGAAGTGGGGTGATCAAGTTGATCTGCAGCAGCTCGCAAAGCAGCGGGAAGAGCCCCGTACATCAGGGTGTTGGCTATGTGATCGCCGTGCAAGGGGTACTTGCTAAAAGCGGTCAGTACAGCCTGTGCAGAGGGTGAGAGTTCAGACATCGAGTTTTTCCAAGGTACGACAATTCTCTAACGCCTCCAAGCGGGCTCGGAGCTCCCCCAATTCATTGCACAACCGCTCGACCCCGATGTTGCGCTGACCTTGATCAGTAAAAAGACGATCTGCCATTTCCTTACCGGCTTGTGTGTAATCAGTCATTGATGATTAGTGAAGGTGACTACGAGGGTCGGCTGAGATCTTCTGGCTGCCAAGCCTTGATCGACTCAGCGATAGCCTCTCGCATACTTTTGACGGTGAGGTGTGCCACCATTGCAAGAAGCGCAAAAGGCATT
>Ga0129333_10007002_pt1 | contig 10676 bp, 6 predicted proteins | sample CPB6_08_DNA_FD_94474 | JGI IMG/M metagenome (GOLD analysis project Ga0129333, IMG submission 94474) | Freshwater to marine salinity gradient microbial communities from Chesapeake Bay, USA - CPBay_Sum_0.6_0.8_DNA | ecosystem: Environmental > Aquatic > Marine > Coastal | place: USA: Chesapeake Bay...
AACGGGAACTCAGCGCTTAGTGCGGCGGGCAATTCAACACGCTCTGCGTTTGCCTAAAGCGAAACAAATGGTGACTTTGGTGCATAAAGGTAACATTATGAAATACACCGAAGGGGCTTTTCGGGATTGGGGCTATGAGTTAGCCACTACGGAATTTCGGGAGGAGTGTATTACGGAGCGGGAGTCCTGGATTTTAGGCAATAAAGAGGCTAATGCTGATTTATCCATTGAAGATAATGCCCGCCAAATTGATCCCGGTTATGACAGTTTAACCCCGGAAAAGAAGGAGGCGATTTGTCAGGAAGTCCAGGGGGTTTTAGCCGCTATTTGGGATACCCACGGTCAAGGACAATGGAAAGCAAAAATCATGGTTAACGATCGCATTGCGGATAGTATTTTCCAACAGATTCAAACCCGTCCAGGAGAGTATTCTATTCTGGCGACGATGAACCTGAATGGTGATTATTTATCCGATGCAGCGGCAGCGATCGTGGGTGGTTTAGGCATGGCTCCAGGGGCAAATATTGGGGATACCTGTGCCATTTTTGAAGCGACCCACGGTACGGCACCGAAGCACGCCGGACTCGATCGGGTGAACCCTGGTTCTTTAATTTTGTCTGGGGTGATGATGTTGGAATATCTAGGGTGGCAGGAAGCGGCAGATTTGGTCAGCGAAGGGTTAGCCCAAGCGATCGTTAATCGTGAGGTGACCTATGATTTAGCCCGGTTAATGGAGCCTGCGGTGGATGTGCCGCTGAAGTGTTCTGAGTTTGCCGAAGCGATCGTTAAGCGATTTGCCTAAGACGATCGAGCAACTTATTAATCCTGATCCCCTTCTCTGTTAATTCAAATTTGAGACGACAGGGCAGGGGATCTCAGCACACCAGAGGAGATAGAAATCTATGCAAGCTTCGGAAACTAAATTACAGAAAATTATTGAAGGAACCCACCAATACCTTGTGCCACTTTTCCAAAGACCCTATAGTTGGAAAAGAAATGAATGGCAGGCATTATGGGATGACTTAATAGATCTTTGTGAAGCAGATAATCCTCGTCCGCATTTCATGGGATCCATTGTGACCATGCCTACCACTGCGGTACCCCACGGTGTCAGTAAGTATGTCTTGATTGACGGACAACAACGATTAACAACTATTTTTATATTGCTTGCCGCTCTCAGGGACACCGCTAAACAGTTAGAAGAAAAATTATCCTTAGAAATTGACGATCGTTTTTTAGTCAATCGTTATGAAGAAGGCGCAGATCGTTACAAATTACAACCTACCCAAATCGATCGAGGAGTATTTTATAAGATTATACGTTCCGAACCCCAAGAAAACGAAAATTCGATTTTAGAATGCTATCGTTTTTTTGAGAAAAGGATTCAACTTAGAAGACCATTATTAGATCTTCAAAAAATTAAAAATATTATCTGTAATAATCTCTCTTTAGTTAGCGTTGTTTTAAGTGCTGATGACGATCCTTATTTAGTTTTTGAAAGCCTGAATGCTAAAGGTAGACCTTTGAGTCAGGCTGATCTAATACGAAACTACTTCTTTATGAAAATTCACGTAGATTCTCAAGAATCAGTCCATACTAAGTATTGGAAACCGATGGAGGAATTACTTAAGGATGATTTAACTGAATTTATTCGTCACTACCTGACTAAAAGTGGTATTGAGGTCAAAAAAAGTGAAATTTATTTTGAAATTAAGGATCGAATTAATACTAATGATGCCCTAGCTTATCTAGAGGACATCCATATTTTTTCCCAGTATTATTCAAAACTTTTAAATCCTAGTCTTGAATCACAGGAGACGGTTAGAAAATATCTCGATCGCTTAAACCGTTTAGATGTTTCCACAGTTTATCCATTTCTTTTGAATTGCTACGATGATTGGCATAAGGACAGGCTCAAAGAGGAAGAATTTATTGCTGTTCTCCAAATTCTTGAAAATTTTCTCATACGTCGCTTTGTCTGTAATGTTCAAACCAGAGGATTAAACAGAATCTTTGCCGTACTCTACTCACAGGTCAGTAAAAGTACAGATCTTGCCTCTGATAGTTTTGTTGAAAGATTAAAATTAACGCTGCAAAATCGAGATTATCCAAAAAATTGGGAATTTAGATCTCGATTATTGGATGTGAAATTATATGGTCAAAATCGATCTGAAAAATGCAAGCTTATTTTGGAATCCATCGAGGAATCTTTTCGTCATAAAGAACAGGTTTCTTTCGGAAAACTGACGATTGAACATATCATGCCTCAAACATTGACTGAAGCTTGGAAAGCACATCTGGGCGAAGACTGGGCGATAATTCATGAACTTTTTTGTCATACATTAGGCAATTTAACGTTAACAGCTTATAACTCTGAACTTTATAATTATACGTTTGCCGAAAAACAGAAATATCTGAACGATAGCCACTTGGAATTAAATAAGTATTTCAAAGATAAGACATCTTGGGACAGAACAGATATTGAACAACGAGCAGAACATCTTGCTGATATTGCGCTCCAAGTTTGGGAGTATTTTGGTGATGAAACAGTACAAAATCATCAGTCCAATAGTGTAAAAGGAACTATTCCTAAGACTCTGTTTTGTTTTGGGCTAGAGTATAACGTCAAAACCTGGCGAGATGTGATGGAAATAACTTTAAATAGAATCGCTGATTTAGAACCAGATTATTTTGAAGATATAATACAGCAATTCCCTAGCTTTATAGGACGAAATCAAAAAGATTTTCGTAGCACACGACAACTTAATAACGGAATTTTTATCGAAGTCAATTTGTCAGCACAGGATATTTATACTTTCTGTATTAAAGCGATCGAAGCCACGGATCTGTCTACAGATGAATGGCAGGTTGAAACCCAGATTAAGGCAACACCCTCCAATCCTTAAAAACCCCAAGAGACTTATTTATTCTGGCTCTCTGGGGATCTCCACAGAGCCTTTTTATTAGTAAATTGTTCATTCACGAAATATATGGAGACCGTCTAACCTGACCGAAAAAATGGGTGCAAGCCTCTCCCTTCTAGGGGAACTTTTGAGTTAGACTGGCATTATCCGCCACACAGTCAGATTCTCGCCCTACGGAGGAGGAACCTGTCTCGCAATGGGCGTAGCATACAGCGGTGGGGCACATCGCAGTGAATTTTGGTGAAGGGAAAGTCGTAGGACTCCCAATGATCCAAGAATCTCCTCGCCTTAAGCAGGAGAATTGTCAAAAGCCCGTAAGGTAACATGGAGAAGTTTTGTAAATTGTACCGTTGGGAATTGTGGGCATGAAGCGAGTAGCGATCGTCGGGGCTGGGTTGGCAGGGATGGCTGCCGCTGTGGATTTGGTGGATGCGGGGCATCAGGTTGACCTCTATGAGTCTCGTCCTTTTGTGGGGGGGAAGGTCGGCAGTTGGGTGGATGCCCAGGGCAATCATATTGAAATGGGGCTTCATGTCTTTTTTGGGTGTTACTACCAGTTGTTTGACCTCATGCGTCGGGTCGGGGCGATCGATCATCTGCGTCTCAAGGAACATACCCACATCTTTGTGAACCGGGGCGGCAAGTTGGGGGAATTGGATTTTCGGTTTATTACGGGGGCTCCCTTTAATGGGCTCAAGGCTTTTTTCACCACCTCCCAACTGTCTGTTCAGGATAAGGTCTTGAATGCGATCGCCTTGGGGACGAGTCCCATTGTGCGGGGTTTGGTGGATTTTGACGGCGCGATGAAAGTCATTCGGGATCTCGATCGTTTTAGTTTTGCGGACTGGTTTCGCCGTCATGGGGGCTCGGAGGGCAGCTTAAAACGGATGTGGAATCCCATCGCCTATGCTCTGGGGTTCATTGATACGGAAAATATTTCCGCCCGCTGTATGCTGACGATTTTCCAATTCTTTGCCGCCCGTACCGAGGCTTCGGTGTTGCGAATGTTGGAAGGATCGCCCCAGGAATACCTACACCAGCCGATCGTTAATTACCTCAAGGATCGGGGGGCTACGTTTCATCTGCGTCGTCGGGTGCGGGATATTCAATTTGAAGATCAGTCCATCACACGGGTAACGGGCTTGATTATGGCGGAAGCGGAAACGGAACAGTCCGAAGCGATCGTGGCGGATGCTTACCTAGCCGCCTGTGACATTCCCGGTATTCAGCGGCTCTTGCCGGAGGCTTGGCGCAAATGGCCAGAGTTCGACAATATTTATAAACTAGAGGCGGTGCCCGTGGCCACGGTGCAACTGCGCTTTGATGGCTGGGTCACCGAACTCCAGGACGAAGCCCAACGTCGGCAACTGACCCACGCCGCCGGATTAGATAATCTGCTTTATACCGCCGATGCGGATTTTTCCTGCTTTGCAGACCTCGCCCTCACCAGCCCCGCCGACTACTACCGTCCCGGTCAAGGCTCCCTCTTGCAACTGGTATTAACCCCAGGGGATCCCTTCATTAAAGAAAGCAACGAAAAAATTGCCCAGCACGTTCTGCGCCAAGTGCAGGAATTGTTCCCTTCCGCACGGGACTTAAACATGACCTGGTACAGCGTGGTCAAACTGGCCCAGTCACTCTACCGGGAAGCTCCAGGCATGGATCCCTTCCGTCCCGCCCAAACCACTCCCATCCCGAATTTCTTCCTGGCGGGCAGCTACACCCAACAGGACTACATCGACAGTATGGAGGGGGCAACCCTATCGGGACGGCAAGCGGCCAAGGCAATCCTTCAGTTTCTGAATGCTTAGTGATGGATCACACAAATTGGACATACCTAAAATCCATTAGGCAGAACAAGCTAGGCTACTTAGAATATGTTCTGTAGATAAATACATGAATATCAATGCATCCATCATCGACCAACGTTTAGGATCAGTTGCCAACGATATTCATCAAAAGGCTTCTGAAGAATTACGGATCAGAGATGAAACCAGGCTTAAGTCTCTAGCCTTTGTATATCTGTGTGTTAAAACCATCTTAGATTTAGATGGTGATGATGCTTTTGATTGTCTAACCGAAGGCGGTGGTGATTTTGGAGTAGATGCCATGCATATCTCCGAAGAATATGATGGTGAGTTTACCGTCAATTTATTTCAAGCAAAGTATAGGAATAACCTAGAGGGGAATTCTAACTTTCCTGAAGCAGGCATAGAAAGTTTAATAAACGCCATTCAGTACTTATTTAATCCGGCAGCTAGATTAGAACATCTGAATGAACGACTCCTCGTGAAAGTGGAAGAAGCCCGTAGCCTGATCCGAGATGGCTATATTCCGCAAGTTCGGGCACTAGCCTGCAACAATGGGCTGAAATGGAATGCCTCTGCTCAAGAAGCGATTGAACGTACTGGGTTTGGCAATCAGGTAACGTGGGAACATGTTAACCACGAACGTTTAGTCAAAATTCTTCAAGCTTCTAGACCTGTAAAGGATACTTTGCAGCTAAGTGGAAAAGCCATCGTTGAAGATATGGAGTTTAGCCGGGTACTAGTAGGTAGGATTTCTGTAACCGAAATTGCCACACTGATAGAGCGACACGGAGAACGGTTATTAGAGCGCAATATTCGTCGCTACTTAGGCTTACAAGGAAATCGTGTAAATGAGGGCATCCGTCATACTTTGACTAGCGATGAAAAAAACAATTTTTACTTTTACAACAATGGAGTAACTCTGACCTGTGATAGTTTCTCATACAACGCACTGCAAGATGGTGATTATCAGGTACGTGTTGAGAATTTACAAATCATTAACGGTGGTCAAACCTGTATGACTATATTTAAAACCTTACGAGAACCCGATTTGCTTCATCAAAATGCTCAAGCTTTTGTCCTTCTTAGACTTTATCAATTGCCTCGTGAAAATGAGAACTTAGTTCAAAGAATTATCTACGCTACCAATAGCCAAAATCCAGTAGACCTCAAGGATTTACGTGCTAATGATGAGCGTCAGCAAAGATTGGAAATGGATATTCAGCAATTGGGCTTTAATTATCGGCGTAAGCGTTCTGATACTAGTACTCGATCTACGGATATTACTTCAGGAGTGGCGGCTGAAGCAGTCCTCTCTGTTTGGAGAAGAAAACCTCATCAGGCAAAGTTCTTCTCTCGTGAACATTTTGGCAAACTATATGATTCAATCTTTACGGATCCATTAAATGGAGCGCAAGTTGTCATAGCTGTGCAGCTTTACAGAATTGCAGAAAATCGCCGCAAAAGACCAGAGCCTACTGACCCTAGTTTTGTTCGCTATGCTTCTTGCTTTATTGCCATGCAGATGGGACGAAGACTTCTGGCTGATATGAACATTCAGATCAAAGATATTAGTCATCAAAACTTCAAATTAGCCCAGCAGCTTATTGAGCAAAATGGTGAAGTTTATTTCAATGCCTCAGCACAAGAAATTCAACAGGCGCTTCAGGATCTGTATGGGGAACAAGAGATTTCCTTGCAGCAACTATCTGCGACATTTCGACGGGGTGATTTAATCAGTGGACTTCAGTGCTCAGTCTAAGCGTATGCAAAACTCAAGTGTCCAAATCCCGGTTTCTCGTAGAATGAAATCCAGTCTCGTCCAGTCTCTTCTGTTATGTCTCCCTTCTTAAATCTCGATTTTGAACCGGCCCTGGAATCCCTCGGTGAGGGCTTTTATGAGAGTGTCACCGCCGCTAGTTTTCCCCAAACGCTGCTGCGATTCCGCAACGATCGTCTTTTACCCCGGTTGGGACTTGATCCAGAGCAGGTCACCGATGAGGATTTCACCCTTGCCTTTGGGGAATTTAAGGGCCGATCGCCCCTGTTGGCCCTGAGTTACCACGGTTACCAGTTTGGGGTCTATAACCCTTACCTGGGGGATGGTCGGGGCTTTTTGTATGGTCAGGTACGGGGGAGGGATGGCAAGCTCTATGACTTGGGGACGAAGGGCTCTGGGCAAACCCCTTACTCTCGCGGTGGAGATGGGCGCTTAACCCTGAAAGGGGGCGTTCGGGAAGTGCTGGCGGCGGAGGCTCTAGCGGCTCTGGGGGTAACCACTTCTCGCTGTTTTAGTTTGATTGAGACCGGGGAAGGGTTGTGGCGGGGGGATGAACCCTCTCCCACCCGATCGTCGGTGATGGTACGTTTGAGCCAGTCTCATATTCGTTTTGGTACATTTGAACGCCTAAGTTACTTAAAGCGATCGGATTTAATTCAGCGTTTACTAGATCACGTTATTCGGGTTTATTATCCTGAACTTTTGGAAAGGGAGGGTAACGCTGGGGGAGGACTGACGATCGATCACTATCTGGCGTTTTATCGATCCCTAGTCTATCGCGTGGCAGATCTAGCGGCGCAGTGGATGTCCGTGGGCTTTTGTCACGGAGTTTTGAATACGGATAATATGTCGATCACGGGGGAAAGTTTTGACTATGGCCCCTATGCCTTTATTCCCACCTACGATCTGCGGTTTACGGCGGCCTATTTTGATGATTTGGGGCGCTACTGTTTTGGCAATCAGCCCCCCATTTGTAAACAGAATTTACGATCGCTTCAGGTGCCGTTGTCGTTGATTCTGCCCCTGTCGGACATGGAGCAAATTGTCGAGGAATTTGACGATCGTTTTCGGGAAACTTTTCTGCAACGAATGCTCCAGCGGTTAGGCTTTGAAACCCTAGAATCGCCCCTCGATCGGGAGTTGGTCAAACAAACCCTAGAATTATTACAACAACAGCAAAGTGATTATCATGGCTTCTTTCGTCAACTGCGCCAAACCTTTTCTCCCGCGTGGGCAGCGGATCCCACCCAAATTCCCCTGAGTTTATTCACATCAGAAAGCACCCCACTGTCAGCACCTTTAACGGAACAATGGTGTACCTGGCGAGATAGTTATCATCTCATTCTGAGCCGTTTATCTGCCTCGGAATTGGAAGCTATTCCTCCCCGTCTAGCCCGTCATAATCCCCTCACCCCTTTAGTGCGATCGGAAATTGAAACGGTCTGGAAAGCGATCGATGAGGAGGATCATTGGCAGCCCTTTTATGATCTAGTTGATCGGTTACGATCGCTGAGTTAAAGATTATCATGTTATCCCACGCACCAGTCCTCGTCGAACAAGCTAAAACCTGGAAATTTTTGGAACTTTGGGTTGATCCTATTTTATTCCCACCTAAGATTTTAATGTTAGTTGGCGATCAAGATGGGACTTGCCGCATTTTTAATCCAACTTCTGAATATAAACTTGTCGTCACTCACTCAAGCTATCAGGCGGCGCAAGATTGGCTACTGGAAGATGAGTATGAGAGGGTTCAAGGGAAACTGTTAGCGGCAGAAATTTTCTAAAATCTCCTCAGTTTATTCGAGAATATCCTGTAGATAATGCTGCGAATAACCTATTCCCATGAAAACAATGGAAGCTCCAACCTTTAACTTTTTTCACCACTGGTACCCGATCGTCCCCTTGGAAGATCTGGATCCAGAGCATCCCACTGCGGTGGTTTTACTAGGGCAAAGAATGGTGATCTGGAAACCTCGATTTGATGATCAATATCGTGTTTTTCTGGATCAATGTCCCCACCGCTTAGCCCCCTTAAGTGAAGGGCGAGTGGATGAAAAAACGGGGAATTTGCTCTGTAGTTATCATGGTTGGCAGTTTGATGCTACGGGGACTTGTACCCACATTCCCCAAGCAGAAAACCCGGAAATCCTCAGCAAAAACCGTGATCAGTATTGTGTCACCGCCCTGCCCAGCCAGGAAGCCAATGGCCTCCTCTGGGTCTGGCCCGACCCTAGCTCCGCAACGATCGCTTTTGAGCATCCCTTACCCCTCTCCCCCCAAATTGATGCTAGTCAGGGGTTTGTGTGGTCATCGATGGTGCGGGATTTGGAATATGACTGGCAAACCCTGGTGGAAAATGTGGCAGATCCAGCCCATGTGCCCTTCGCCCATCATGGGATTCAGGGCAACCGGAGCCGCGCAACTCCCCTTCCTATTAAAATTGTGGAGTCTACCCCAACACGAATTGAAGCAAAAATTGAAGGTAATATTCAAACCCAGATCACCTTTACCCCTCCCTGTCACCTGGAATATACCATTCGGTTTGGTGGCGATCGACAGGTGGGTTTAGTCACCTATTGCCTCCCCGTAGCTCCCGGTAAATCCAGAATTGTGGCCCAATTTCCTCGGAATTTTGCCCAGCGTTTACACCACTGGACTCCCCGCTGGTGGAACCATATCGCTGTCCGCAATAGCGTTCTAGATGGAGATATGGTGTTACTCCATCTGCAAGAACGAGACCTGCAACAAAAAGCCAAATCCGACCCCCCAGAGCATTGGACAAGCCTCTACAAATTACCCACCAGTGCCGATCGTTTAGTCATCGAATTTCGGCGGTGGTGGGATCGCTATGGTCAGGAAGCCTTACCCTGGAACCTCTACACTGACTCCCCCCTGCCCACCCTCGATCGTCAGCACCTGCTCGATCGCTATCACCAACACACGCGCTTGTGTAGCAGTTGTCGCCAGGCCCTGACCAGAATCCAGCAGTTGCAGATCGCTTTAGTCGGGTATTTTGTCATCGCCCTCTCGATCGCCGCCCTCTTACCGGATTCTGCTCGGTTTGCGGTAGGGTTACCCCTTCTGGGGAGTGCGTTACTGGGGTTAGGGCTCTATGGGGGTTTAAAGTATGGGCTAGAACCTAAGTTCTACTTTGTAGACTATATCCATGCCGATCGAAAATAACCCTCTCTTCCCCTCTCTCAATCAGTATGCAAATTCAGACGAATGCACAACTTATGGCATCTATGGCATCTATGGCATCTATGGCATCTGGGCAGTGGTCAGACGAAACGTTAGAGACTCAAAACGGATGAATACCCTTTCCCCCCGAACTTTGTACATTGTGGCAACGCCCATTGGCAACTTGGAAGATATGACCTTTCGATCGTTGCGCATTTTACGATCGGTGAATTTAATTGCGGCGGAAGATACCCGCCATACCGGAAAATTACTGCAACATTTTCAAATTGATACGCCCCAAATCAGTTATCACGAACACAATACCCAGCAACGGATTCCCCACTTTTTGCATCGCCTCCACCAGGGAGAAACGATCGCTTTGGTGACGGATGCGGGGGTGCCAGGTATTTCCGATCCGGGGCTGGAATTGGTGCAGGCTTGCATTGAGGCGGGCATTACGGTGACCCCCATTCCGGGCGCTTGTGCCATTATTACTGCCCTCTGTGCTGCTGGTATTGCCACCGATCGTTTTGTTTTTGAAGGCTTTTTACCCGCAAAGGCCAAGGCCCGCCAAGCCCATCTAGAGAACTTGCGCCAGGAAACCCGGACGCTGGTTTTTTATGAATCCCCCCATCGTCTGCAAGAGATGCTCACGGATTTAGGCAACAGTCTAGGGCTCGATCGTTCCTTGGTTTTAGCGCGAGAACTCACGAAACTCCATGAAGAATTTTGGCGCGGCACGATCGCCGCAGCGCTGGCACACTACCAAGATCACCATCCCCAAGGGGAATTTACGATCGTGGTCGAAGGGACAGTCATCGAACCCTTAGCCTGGTCTGAGATGCAATTACGAGATGAACTCAAACGCCTCCTGGCCCAAGGATTATCCCGATCGGATGCCTGTCGCCACCTTGCGACCGCCAGCCAACGATCGCGCCGGGAGTTGTACCAATTATCTCTCAGTCTTGAGGAAGGGGAGGACGG
>Ga0129333_10007003_pt1 | contig 10676 bp, 5 predicted proteins | sample CPB6_08_DNA_FD_94474 | JGI IMG/M metagenome (GOLD analysis project Ga0129333, IMG submission 94474) | Freshwater to marine salinity gradient microbial communities from Chesapeake Bay, USA - CPBay_Sum_0.6_0.8_DNA | ecosystem: Environmental > Aquatic > Marine > Coastal | place: USA: Chesapeake Bay...
AAAGTTGTTGAGGCCTCCTGAGTATTGGAGCAAGTTTCTTGGGTACTGCTCTGGTTGCTGCCAAAATTGTCATCGTCAACAAGTGTCTGATGACTTCAAGAATCGTTATTATTTTGACATGTACGAAATATGGTCCGATGAGATCGTAGCCACACGGAATCCACTGCGCACAGTTGAGTATAGCAAAACCAGAGAGAGCAAATCAAAGGCCCGTATCTGTGGAGAGTGTCATTCGTTTCTCTGGAGAGGTCCCAAAGATTCCCAGAGGTCCAAAAAGTCGGAAGATGATGAAGCTAATCCAAGAAACAAGCATCAGTTAGATTGGAAATATATTAGACAAGGTGATAGATGTGAGTGGAAGTACATTTGGCCAGCATTTTACTGGAACCTACTTACAGGTGTTGACGTTAGGTACAATAAAATGTTTTGTGAAACATATCCCGCTGAGCACTTGTGGAAGATGGTCCCTGATGGCATCCGTCCATATTGGCGAGGTGTACTTTCTAAAGTAGAAGAATATAGTGGTGTTGTTGGTGATGATTGTGAAGAAACTCAATCTCATTTCAAGGATATAACCAGATCTGTCGATGTCTTTTGGACAAATATTCGTAAATACACATTCGAGGGAATGATGAAAGCCTTGGATCCTGAAAGAGCTGCAACAGGGAGTGATGATGAGCACATGGTATTACCAAATGTACTTTGTCCATGGGGTTGTTGTGAATTTCCTTTTCGTACAGCCTCTCTTAATCCAGCGTTGTTATTACAGCATCATCTTCCTAAAGTTCAGCTCAATCTCCCTTCGGCTCTACTTTGTCAGTTGCATACAGTGGAGAGTTCACGACTTGACTACATTCGGAAACCAAATGAACAATTAGACTACGTATTACTAAATCCAAAATGGCCGATATGTGCATCTGTTCGTATGACCTGGCAGGGAGGACTTGTTATTTGTACCTGTCGCCATCACGATGATACTAAGAAAAGATCCTATTTGTACTCCCACGTGCCGCGGAAGCCAGATGGGTTTAACCTTTCTTCTGTTCACACAGATGAATTGGCTCATGCGGTAATGAAGTCTCGCATTGCAAGGCCTGTTTGCAAGAAGGGAATGAACACTACACCGTCTCTTCATGTGTTTAGAAGCGATTATGCCGGATGTGATTCAGGTGACGTTATTGACGGGGTTGGTGCTAGATTCGGTAACAATGGTATTCGGTTCATGAATTTCATACATGAATCTGAATCTCTCAATAGAGAAGATATCAAAGAGCTTTGCGCTTTTTATCTGAAACAAGGTCTTATAACTCAAGACACTATAGATGACTGGGAGTCAGAAAAAGAGTTACGTTGTGGTGACATGATGAATAGTATCCGTGGGTCAACCTACACTCCTACTTGGAATGCTATTCATATGCAGAAGGTTTCTACAGAGAATGATGAAATAACGGTGAAAATTAAAAAAAAAGATAAAGGTATAGTGTATGATGAGTTTGATGAGGTGCGTAGAACCTGGGCAGGATCAATATACAACATGCAAGTAGAGGACGGAGAAGGCTATGGCTGGAGGATGAAGGCAATACCGCAGCTGTCAGTACAGACAGGAAAAAAGAAAGCAGCTAAGAAGAAGTATAACTTGAAGAAAGGTCAAGGCGAGGGTGATTCCCTGTCAACACCACCAGCATTGCGTGCTACCATGTTGACTTATGTTCTCCTTTGTTTAGCTGGCCTGTGCAAAGAATTCTATCATATCCTTGACAATAAAAACATCGAGCATTCTCACGACAACTTTTCCGGGCATATGCTCACTTTTGTTCACCACACACTGATGAAACACTGTGATTCACTTATTGACAAGCGCAGTCCTTTTAGTGGTACTAAAGGTGTGGGTGAGCTTCTCAGGGTAGTTAAGCACTCCTTGGATCACCTTGAAATGGTTGAAGACGATTTCTATGACAACAAGATTGATCTTAAAACCCTCATTTTCAACGACAATAAGGAAAAATACTTTGGATTCAGCTTTGAGCACTTGAAATCGATATTGCCAGTTGAACAATATCCAAAGTTGAAAATTGTTGATGAATTAAATGAAGAGACAGTCACGGAAGATGTGAATGTTCTTGTTGTAGTGACCGATAAGCAACCGATAGGTAGGTCAGAGTTCTCAAAGGGGAAGGAGCAATTTGAAGCGAGGACAGTTGTGGCTCTATACATTCCTGATGAAAAACCATGTAAATGCAACAAGTTCTCTGCCAAGATCCTAGCTCGGCATGGTGACGGATTTGATTTGTGGTGGGAACAAAACCGAGGGGATCAGAGATACCATACTGTTATGACGCAAGTGGATTCTTCACTTCATTTATGCCATGAATTCCCCAAGACCCCATCAAATTGTTTTCAATATGTGACTGTCTATGTGCGCCGAAAAAAGCTTGATGCGTACAATTATAAATTGGATATGCACAAATCACTTGGTGGTCAATGTCAAGTCTTCTGCGACTGTAAAAAAGACATTGGTGATAATCCTCTCATAGTATGTGGGAAATCAGATAAAGAAAGGAGATTGTGCATGCGTCTTGGATGCAAAGAGAAAGAGTACTACCAGTGTGCTGATGATTCATGCAGCAGCCGTATCTGTATGAAGTGTTTTTCTTTCTTTGAGCGTCAAAAGTCAGTACATCACATAGACCCCGCAACTGATGAAAGATTGGTCGAAGATGAATTTAGGGAAGTATTGGTTGGTGATGGCACAGATGATCGTCAAGAGGTAGAGAATGACGAAGAATCTGAGTACGAAGATCCAGATGTTGTTGATGATGATACACTTGCAGATCAATACTCTCTTTCTTCGGATGTGACTGACATTGATGAGAATGCCCAATTGAGAATGGAGGAATTCGAATGGAACCAGTCGAAGCGCTTGCAGTTCGACCAAGCTGAGTTTATAGCAAGACCCACTGGTTTGTTTGATGATTGTGACGATCTCTCCATCGAGGGTGACGAAAAGGTTGACAATGAGGACGTCAGACCCGGGTTGTTCATTCCATCTTACTGCGGAACAAAGGCTGACCGCATGGTAGAGATCGGAAACTCCTTGCCAAGCGATCGTCATAGTGGTGTGCACAATCGCGGTCGATCTAGATTTGTGAGTAGATTTTTATCCTTTTTGCCAATTATATTAGTCAACCATTGAGCTATTCTTCAGTGTTGCAGTTCTGCTCATGATTCATTAGATCCCAACATATCTAGCAATATTAAAGGCGATGAAAATGACATACCTAGGACCAATTCTGCCGATGAAGAAATCCCCTTGCTGCCCAAAGATCCAACTATTTCACGTTGTCGCGGCCATGTCATTTTCAATCAGGCAGCTAGATTGTGCATTCGATCTAGAAAACCGGTGAGATCTTCTGCAATGCAAAAATCGTTTGTGCAAAGGCTAGTTTCGACCATATCAGGGAGTTCCATACCTATTTTGTACTACAATGCATTGCTTTTTCCAAAGCATTTTTATTGCAGTGCTACGCGAGACAAGATAGCTACACTTGGTTGTGCACCTATTAGTTGTTACAGGGGCAACATTGCTCATCCTGATGGTTTTGCATCCAATCTGGAGAGAGGAAGAAACCTGATCACGCATGCATCATCCTCAACCGCCACAGACAGCCACTTTTTGGGTCATCTTTATGATATTCAAGCTAACATTGCCGCTATGAATCTTGACTCGAGGCTAATATCATCTAATGGCTTCAGAGTCAGCCGAGCGAGCAAATCTGGTCTGGAAGTAGGTGATAGGAATTCATCTGAACTCACGGAAAATGTAGACTCGAGCACACAAGTGATGAATCTAGCTGCCGCTGCGGAGCGACTTGGTTTTGATTTGTTTTTCACTTTCACCTGCAATCAGAGTCAACATCCTGGTATTCGGCATCTTTATAAATGGAAAGAGAATGAACCCAGTTGGAGCAAACAGATAAAAGGCTATGATACAATGCCCTGGGAATTTAAGGAGAATATCAGAAAGTCGATGGAAATGGCATATACACATGTGTTGACAAGAACTTGGCTTGAGGTTAGGAAGATATGGCTAGAATTCATTATTTATTCTACCTCCACAAAGTTGGGTAAAACAAGTCATGCATTCTTCAGAGACGAATATCAGGATAGTTCCGGTGAGTGCTTGCGCAATAACACTTGAATGACCTTCTTCTAGACTTGATATTAGGCGCACTAATCATGTTTTTTAGGCAACTTATCTCATATTCATGGTCTAGTAGGCCTTCAGCAAGGAGATATGGCAAATGAGGCCTTCAAAGAATTTGTTTGTGACCTTCAGAGATGTTGCGTGGGAGATCTTATCAAACATGAAGAGGTTGACCAATTTATCAAAGATGGATTACTTGAAAGCATTGAGGATTGGCAGGAGTTGAGGCATGAAACAAGCAAGATTCTATGCCATTCCTGCGAAAACAGGAGGTGTCTCATGCGGTGCGAAAACAAGGATGGGCAAACATTTTATAAGTGCAAAGTTATTCATCCTGTCAAGGACAAGGTGGACCCGATCGCTGATGAATATCAGCCACTCCCATATTGGTTTACTGAGCATTGCGAAAAAACTTTGATCAGGTTAGGACTTTACATTCCCCCTTGTGAAGAATATCCAAAGGGTAGAATAAATCATAAGATGTTGGATGCGAGGAGGCATATCGGGAGTACGCACCCAGGTGCTCGAGAAAGGATGTCGCCATGTCATCCTGACTTCTTTGCGTTTACTAGGTCTATGCAAAATCTCCAGATTGTAACTGGTACTAATGGTGTTACCAGATATGTTGTGAAGGTATGTAGGATGAGGTATGATTGCTGGTTTAAATTTGTAATTCAGAAATGATTCTCAGTGTTTTGTGATTTATGTTTTCAACAGTACATCGTCAAGTGAGTTGTATTCCATTATATGAGTATTCTGTGATTATTAAACAATGCGTGTCATCTTGACCTCTGTTGTTCAGAATCGACAAAGCAAACAGATGTATACTCTGGGCCGACCCTCATAACGGAGCTGTGAGCCATGCTGAATACGTGTTTCTTCATAACACCAAGATTGCTAGAAGTGCCATTGCAGAGAAAAATGCATTCAAGAAATCCCGTGGGTATGGTCATCCTGTTGGTAGGTTCATACCAATGCCACAGATGATGCACACCCTACTCGGTGATCGCGAGGTTTACACGAATATTCACTTTGAGAATATAGAGACGACTCCGTTTGAATACAGAGGTTCAAGGAAAATTGATTTAGACCAAGATGGCAAACTACAAATCAAACAGGGTGCGAAACTGAATACAGATGCGATGCGATGGAAAGAAACACCCGACGAAGTAGTAGGTTTACCTGCAGCAGTAGAAGTGAGGAGAGACAAGCTTGCGGATAAGAGGAGACATTTTTCAGAGGATCAGATGAAAATTTGCGAACAGGCAACCATTGGGAATGGAAAGTTTGATAAGGTTTCTCTTTTCGGGCTGAGGCCGAAAGAACTTACCGAGCTTTTTCCTACCCTGAGAGAATACTATGAGTGGTTTGTTGTCGAGGATAACATCTTGTCTAGAGAAAGTATATCGAAAGGGTTGGATGATGATGTGACTAAATGCAAGTGGATTGATGGTATAGGTAGACATATTCGTCTTCGCAAACGAGCACTGCCACTTGTTCAGTTGTACCTGACGAGTCTCATGGAGTCTAACTTCTCTGATTATTCTTGGAGACTGCGCAATTATTTGCTAAACATGATAATGCAATCCAACATTGACAACAACTATGTGAAGAACACAAGAGAGGATCACCTTCCAATTGCAGTATTCTCAAAGGTCTCTCCTCGACGGGCATTACCCTTTCTTTTGCATGTAATGCTAGTGTTAGGGAAGTATGAGACTGAGCTTGAGATCAAGCGTGAGGTTACAATCTTAGATAGCCTTTGCCGCGTGAAATTGATCGATGAAGAAGCCAAAGAGAATAGGGAGATGCTGGAGAAGGCAGTGGATACTCTACTACTCAGGATTATCAAAGAAATTTTTGTGTTGCAGCCTTTGACAATGAAACGACTTGATGAGTTTATTACTGAAACAGATGAGCTTCTCCGAGGTGTTATTCTGAATGATTCGATTCCAACAAAAGAGCTTCCTCCGTGTATTCTTACTGAGCTGTATGCATCCAGGAAAGACCTATTAGAAAAGGAATGGACAGAACGACGTGGGTTTCAAGTTGATGCAATGTTAATGAATGTTAATGGGGTGGATGGTGTCCCAACTAAAGACTTGCTGATGGAAGCCACCAAAAGCAAAACAATCAAGTGGGACCCTTTGACAGTAATGAAGAAGTCAGAGCACCAAAGCCAATTGTCTTTTGATGAGCAGCAGATGACAATCAGGATAGGGAAAAGAGCAATAGATTCATATTGCTCCCAGAGAGGTGGTGTCATACAGAGGGGTGTGTTGATTGATGGAGTTCCTGGCGCAGGGAAAACATTCATCAGTCAAGTTCTTGGACTTTACGCAATTTCCCAAGGTCTGAGAGTAATGACCACTGCCTTGATGCATGCACGATCTATTGCACTTGGTGGTTACAATATTCACAGTCTATTCGGCTTTCCGATCAGCAAACCTGGGAATCTTTTTCGTTATGCAGAGGCGAGTACTTTTAGATTGGTGCTACCTTAGCTTTGCATATGTTTGGGTTTCTAATTACATTTGATTCTTTAACAGTTAGCACTTGGTAAATTGGAACAGAAGAAAAACATGAAGTTCAAACACATCCTTCTTACCATGGACATGTTGCTCTTGGATGAGTGTGGGCAGCTAAGTGCTCAGCAATTTGCTACACTTGACATCATCCTTCGCAATCTGAGAGACACACCACTACCATTTGGCGGTGTATTGTTGATAGGCACATTAGACCATGCCCAGCTTGGTCCCATCAGTGGACTTCCATTTCTTCTATCTTCTCATATTGTTACCGACTTCACACTAATCAAGTTGGAACACTCTGTGAGAGCTGCACGTGATGCAAATCTGCAAGAAATTCAACACATCACTCGTATGAGTCCCTATGACTTGAGAAAGGACCCAAAGAAGCGGGACTACTTTAGAAAGCTAGTAAAGGAAAACTTCAACTTTTGTGATTCTTTCTCTTCAGATGAGATATCACCAAATCATGTGAAGGTATCTCACAAGCGCAAACAGGCTCTTGAAGCCCAGGACGATCTAGTTGACATTACAAAGAAGGCTCTTGAGCAGAGAAATATCAATTATTATGTGAAGCATGCAGGCGATTTTGACAAACCGCATGCTGCATTGGGAGGACCGAAGAAAACAAAATCTGAAGCAACAAAGAGGCTTCTAGATAAGAATCTCCGCGAACCACGGAGACTTATTTTTTACCCTGGAGCTTTATTTGAGGCCACGCAAAACACAGATGAATATGTCAACAGTCAGTTGATGCTGATGTTAAGATTACCATCAGAGGAAGACTTACGACAAGGAAATCCAATTCAGTTGTTGAAAGCTAAGCCTGGAAGGGCTATTCCAAAAGAGATATTTACATGGGAAGAACCTGGTGCTGATGCTCAGCAAAGATACGAAGCCATGGGATGGGAACCTGTACAGGTAAAATGCACTGATATGACGAACTCAATGTCAGCTTATGGTGTAACTGCAAGTCGAATTCAGTATCCTCTCCGTCCTCTCGGAACATCAACGGTGAACAAAACTATGGGAGCGACACTCAAGGCGCCGATTGCAATTGAAGTCAAGGGGAATAACAGGCCTTGGGAACAAGGGCTCGTCGTGGTAGAGCTAAGTCGAAATGAGGAATGCAGCAGTGTTTGGATAGTATGTGACTCACCTGATGAGGCAGTGGATTTGCTTTTGGACGCAATGTGCCGTCCGACGCAATGGACTAGGATGATTGAAGCCATTGTGAATAAAGTTGCCATTTCACTTGAAAGTGAGACTTCAGAAAGACCTAGAGACACAGCTCTTTCAATTGCAGAGCTCTATCCTTGGAGAGTCTCCGATTTTGCATTGCCGACAAGTAACTCAGGTTTTGTATATCTTCTAATGTCTACTGTCTGCCCAAATCAGTATTATGTGGGTCAGGCCGACAATCTGTCTAAGAGGATTGATGAACATAACCAAGGAAAGGTGATTGGAAGAGGAGCAAAATTCACCAATTTTCATCATTACATCCCCTGGTCAGTGTGCGCGTACATTCAAAACTTAGGCCACATGACAGTGTACGAGCGTCGAAGGCTGGAAAATGATTGGCAACGTCTCAACCAACTGTCGAGGAAGAGGGGTGGCCTGCTGTTGGAGCACTTGTTGGAGAACGGAGAGCAAGTAGTGTACGAATATAATCAAGGAAATAGAGACACCCCTGAGAGATTCATCAATATGGTCAAGACCATTCATCCTCTTCAGGAACTCACAGTTCAAGAAAAAGACAATTTGGAAAAGAGAGGTTTAACACTTGATGTGAAGAGTGAAGAATGTAGGGATCAAATAGGAAAGAGAAGGAGGCTGGCATAGTAAATGAGTAAAAATATAAGTCTCTCATAGTTGTTAGCTGTAAAAGGACGCACCTACCTAAGGGCTTTCTGATTGAAGTGAAGATTCAAGGTGTTTGGACATAATGCAAAAAAGATATGCAAGCTGATACCATATCCAAAAAGATCTCAAAACAGTTCAAGATTTTTATTTACTTTCTACATCCTGTCACCTCCCTCCTCACTGATAACCATGAACAACCTCAGCAATCACCACCATCACCACCCTCGCTACAATCGCCCCTGGGAGTACCCTCGCAATGGCCAAACTCATGGCCATGGTGACATTGAAGTAATCGAGTCCGTTGAAGAAGACGTCCATCAGAGATGGATCAGATTGCGAGTTTTTAATATAAGTGAGCGTTGGACGGCAAATCACAATGAGTTTGTTTCCAGAACGGTTCGAGTTTTTGGAACCAATCTAAAAGTGAGTCTTTACAGGGACACTCGGCGTAACCACATCGAATCAAACGAGATCATTGTCATTATACACAACGAAGACGGAGACCGATTGTCCTTCTGCTTTGAGAGTACAAAGTGTGATCTTCCAGATGATAGTTGGGAAGAAGAGGCCAATCAGCTTCGCAGATCTTATTTAACGCCTATATTCACGGATGTTGAATTTGATCAGACTGGCGAAAGAAGAGTGTTTCTTCATTTCTGCACTGAGAATATGTTCAATCAATATGTATTGACCCCAGCTGGACACATGGATATGTATTGCTGGTTTAGCTTGCAAAGGGGACCACACAATGATGCTACTTACTTTGGAGAAGATAGGAGTGCCATCCCAGAGGCAGATACATTTTGGGATGTCACTTTTATTAATGATCATATGAAGACGGCAAGGGGCAATAGACTGATGTTCCAAAAGAGGAACCCAGAAACTGTCCTGATGATAAATGATATACCGGGCTATGGGCAACAAATTCATGTTGGTAATATGTCAGACGAAAGTCTCAAATCTTTTGTCGATGCTGCTCATGGTTGGACGGTAAACCCATACAAATTGAACTCGTACGCGTATGATTTGGCTGTCGATTTTCATCGCTTTGACATGAACACAGATACAATGAATGCACTCGAGCGATGGGCAGCCAAAAACGCACCAATCAATCCAGAGAATGCCTTAAGTTTCTTGCGAAATGCTCACCAACATCATCTCCACGAGATGTATAGCTCTGTGTGGCAGTACATCGTCCAGCACCGCGAAGAGTTTGATCCCAGAGAAATAGAGAATCTGCTGCGTGAACAGAACCATGATGTTGAACAGTTGCGTCAAATGATTGTAGATATATTCAGACTTTGAGGATTGTTGTGTAGATGTTATGTTTGTAGATATTAAATGTTAAAATACTGAATAAATGTTAGCAGAAAAGGTAAAAACTAGGAGTAATGAATATTGTAGTAGACGTTTAAATACAGACACTACAGCCTATTATGAGTACTACATTCTTGGCAGGAAAAAGTATCTTTCCCATCAACTTGCTTGCATATAATGTTTAAGAACATAGGTAAGCGAATTACAAAGAAGACACCATAGTGCACAAAACCACAAACATCCAAAAATTCAGACAATGGAAGAGCGTAAACCCACGGTGAGTTCACAGACTGACATTTGCAATTACTTTTGTGTTCAACCATGTATCTGAACATTGTATTTGCGTCAACCAAATGTCCAAGAGAGACGAAGGTGAGGCCGCAGCCCCAAAGGATGCTGTTGACAACGATGGAAACAGCCCACCAAAGAAGCTGAAGACACACCACAGCAACAAGGAAGAATTGACACCAGAAGAGATAGCATACCGCAGGAAGGTGGAATCTCAACTGCAGGAAGGTGAACACATTGGGTACATGCCACTGTCGGCCCTTAAACCAAGACCAGAGTTGGAGGCAAAGATGGAGAAGGCGGTCCTTCATGCCATACAGGGGGTAGAAGAACAGCTCAAGAAGGGGGATGAAACCAAGAAAAATAACTACGAGTATAGCGACGAGGACTCGGAATCTGATCAATCCTACATTGGGAAGAGGCCGGATAGTAGGACCCTTAGCACCATGCAAAAAAATTTCTTCGAAGCACTCAAG
>Ga0129333_10007004_pt1 | contig 10676 bp, 19 predicted proteins | sample CPB6_08_DNA_FD_94474 | JGI IMG/M metagenome (GOLD analysis project Ga0129333, IMG submission 94474) | Freshwater to marine salinity gradient microbial communities from Chesapeake Bay, USA - CPBay_Sum_0.6_0.8_DNA | ecosystem: Environmental > Aquatic > Marine > Coastal | place: USA: Chesapeake...
ATCTATCGAACCACGCTCTATCTTTATTTCGTCCACTACACGCGCCGCGCTGCCAACGTTTTGAATAACCAAAGCACAAAGCGGGTTAATATTGAAATCGACGCTTATAAACGTCGGTAAGTGTGGGTTATGGTTAGCGCTATCATCAATATGCTTATCGTCATCCCAAGCGTATAGAAACGGGTTAGCAACGTCATCTAAAACGTCCCAGTCGCCTTCAACGAAACGGGCGTATTGAATAGGCGGCAATTCCTTTAAGGCTTCTAAGTATTCGGGCGCAATGTGTGGATTATCTGTTATGCGGCTCGGTATGTACGCCCATCGTTCGGGTAATGTGTTTTCACGGTAACGGTTGTATATAATTGACTTAACCCAGTTCTGAGCCGGGTTGCACGTTGCCAGGCAAACGATGGGCGGCTTGCCTTGCGCTTTGTTCCAACTTCCGATTCGTTCCTGAACCTTATAGAACGTTACCTCTTGCAGTTCGTTAACCTCATCCAAGCCCGCGCCGTTAATTTCCAAACCCCGAAAGCGGTTTAGGTCTTTATCATCGTCGAAACTTTCAGCCATGAATATAAGCTCCGAGCCGTTCGTAAAGGTTATAACATTCGTTTCGCGATTCCAATTTTTAACATAGTTAGAAACGCCGTCCATCATTATTGACGCGAAGCTCGGGAACGTGGTGCGCTTTAAGTCGGGTAGGCTCTTACGTATTACCGCCCACCTCGAACGCGGGTATGTTAAACAAAGCGATGTAAGGGTTAGTAATAGCCAATACGTCTTACCGCCACGAATCGCGCCCCCGAAAACTATAACGCGCTTACTGCCATCTACGGCGTAATCGTAGGCGGTCGTTTGTGTTTCGGTTAGTGTGAATTGCATTAATCATTATCGGTAAAGCGGTCAATTATTTCTTTAACCACTAAATGCAAAGCAAAGGCAACGCCGCAAATGAATGCAGCGAATAGAGTACCTATCGCAATTGTTTTAAGCATCTTTACTTTTTTCGGTTCGCACGATAACAAGCGGCTCGGTTGTGGTTATTTGGCTTTCGCCGTTATTCGCCCATAATCCGCGCTGACGATTTGCTAACCAATGTTTAGCCGCAGGGGTATCGGGTGGCAATTCTTTTCGGAGCTTAACTACATCGCCGTCCTTTGTTAAAGCCTCTTCGGTTATCGTTACACCGAGCGCACGCTTGTACATCGCCTTAGCTACTTCAGCGTCGGCAATCTCACGCCCGCGCGTTAACGCCTCTAATAACTCAAGGTGTGCGTGTTTCCACAAATTTAATGTGCTTTCAGCAATCCCCAATAGTTTAGCAATGCTTTCATCTTTTAAACCAAGTAAAGCCATATCGTACACCTTTTCGGCAAACTCGGGCTTATACTTTTCGGGAGCGCCACCGGGTAGCGGTATTCTTTTCTTTATCTTATTCCCTTTCGCGTTCATCGCTTACGTGCTTTGCGCCACTTCTCAGCCTCGGCGTATGCTATGGCTGCGGCTTGTTCGGGGCTGTAACCTTCTTCGATTAACTTACGAATGTTCATTTGTATAATCTGTGGCGAATCGCCTTGAAATAGTGGCATAGTGTTACAAATTTACAAATTATAAGTATCAATTCGTTTTTTTACCATTTCAATAAACCGCTCCATCATGGCTGCATAAAAGCCGTTAAAGTCCTTATGCCCTTCGGGGGCGTGTTCAAATAGCACGTAAAGCGTTGAGCGTAACCGCTGGCTCGGTGTTTTGCTGCCAAGTTCAGCGGCATCGAGTTTAAGGTTGTTTAGTAACTGTTCGTCGTTGTAATTGAATTGCTCGCCTTTGAATGCCATAACACCAACGCCACCCATCCACTGGTTAAATAGTGCGCTGGTTTGTTCGGGCGTTAGCTCCTGCGTTCCAATTGTTACCTTAATCGTTTTATCGCGGCGCGTGGCTACCGATTCAATCGCGCAGGGTATGGTTAATAGTTTAGCATCCATATTCCGGTTCGCGTTTCTTTGGTTTGTGTTCGAGTTTTAGCGTTTCGAGGTAATCACGTACCATTGCTGTAATCTTTTCGCGGCTCGTTTGCGGTACTCGAAAGCATAGCGTCGCGGTTGGCTCACCATATTTTGGCAACCTTCCAGCACCTTCACGGCGACCGCCCCGGTTATCTTTTGCCTTTGCTTCGGACTTCATACCACAAAGATAGTTATTTTTTGATTACGTTGTGCAAATTTACGTCGTGTTTTTTAAGTAGCTTCAACCAGTCGAGGCAGCGGTTTAAATACATTCGATAAGCTATCGAGGTGCGCGATGCGCTTGTTAATTGCGCTGCATAGCTGCGATGTGTTTTAAGCGTATCGGTGTAATATACCGCGCCCTCTTTAAACTCGCTTTGTTCGGGTTCGTGGTTAGTCATGTAATCGATTATGCGCTCTTCGGTAGTCAAAACGGCTCTTTATCAAATTCGTTATTCGGGGCGATTGCGCTAATTATCTTATCGGTTTCAGGCATCGGTAAAAAAGAGCTGCCAGTATTACCGCCCAAATCACTAAACGCCGTTATCGTGTTGTTATGCCTAAACCTTACCTCACCCGTCGCGCCTTGCCTGTGCTTTTCGAAAAGGTAGAATACATGGCCATCTGTTGGCTCGCTGTCGACCTCATCAATCCCGTAATATTTAGGGCGGTAAATAAATATAACCGTGTCAGCATCTTGTTCGATGCTTCCCGATTCGCGTAGGTCTGAAAGTATAGGTCGCTTATCGCTACGCTGTTCGACCTGCCTACTCAATTGCGCAAGGGCTATAATTGGTATGTTAAGCTCCTTTTGCGCGGCCTTTAACGTGCGGCTTATCTCGGCTACTTCCATTTCACGATTGCCGCCTTTAAATCCCTCTATCGTCATTAACTGCAAGTAATCAATTATAGCCCAATTGCAACGCCCCTTACGTGCTTCGCGGCGCATAATACGTATTGCTTCATGCACACCGCATCGCGGCTTATCGTAAATGAGAATCGGTAATTTTTCGATTTGCCCTATTGATTGCTCGAATGTATGTAGCTCGGGTTGGTTAAGATTGCCATCTCGAAGCCGTGCGGCGTTTACTTGCTCATTACTATGCTGTAATATTAGGCGCTGGCATAGTTGGCTATTATTCATTTCGAGGTTAAAGTAAATCCCGGGCTCGTTAAAGTTGCAAGCGTGGTAAAGTGCTAATGCTGTTTTACCCATCGACGGGCGACCCGCTAAGATTATAAGTTCGGGATGAAACCCGCCCGTGAATCGGTTAACGGATGCAATACCCGTACTTAATCCGCTCGTTTGCCCGTTTTGATACATCGCAGCGCGGCGGTAATATGCCTGCCTTTCTTCGTCTGCAAGTTGTATTGTGGTTATGATGTTATCAATAGGGCTACCATCCTCGATTAATGAGTTGAGGCGTTTAACGATTTCTACGGCTGTATTAACGCCGCCTTTGTTGTTATTTATGCCGAGCGTTTCCTCGGTTAAAATAGTCATTATCGAACGTTTAATGTGTTCGTCTTTTAAAATAGCGATGTACTGGCTAACGGGTTCATTAAAGCTGAGGTCGTTACCCCACCCCGAAACGTTTGCAAGGTCGCGGGGGTCGATTGCTTTACTTTCGATTGCGTACTTTCCGAGTGTAACGAGTGTCGGTTGCTTGTTATCTGCTTGTATCGATTTAATCGTTTTAAAGCATTTTAACGCGAGTTCGTCGGTAAAATGGTATTCAGATAGCTGCGGCATAATTTCACGCGCTGCATCGGGTTCGTGCAGCATTATGAAAATTAAAGCTTGTTCGATTTTTGGTAGGGGTTTCATTTTAGGCAATTTTCAAAAGTTGCATTGTGGTTTACAACAATCAAATTAAAATGTTCAGCGCAATCTAAAATAATTGCTTCATATTGCTCAAGTTTATTGAGTTTAATAAACTCTAACCATTCGTTAATACCTTGAGGCTTTTGGGCTAAAACTAAATCTTTAATTGTCATGGTGTAAGTGTTTAAGAGTTTGATGCAGCAAACATACAACTATATTTTGAATCTGCAAACTTTTTCTAAATTATTTTAAAAATATTTTTGTCATTGCATCTTAACTCCCATCGAGGCGCGGGTTACGACCTTTTGCTCGGGTTGTTTAGAGGATTGCTTTTTGTTTAGTTCAAATAAACCAGTCCAGCCGTTTGAAATGCTTTGCTCGATACCTTCGAGTGCTTCGGCTTTTGTTTTATAATATTCTCGCATCTTTTTTTGTAGTGTTTCAATGGCTAAATCGGTAGGGTATTTTTTTCGGGCTATTCGTTCAATTAAAAAGTTAGTGAATGCTTCGTTTACTTCAGCATCTTTAAAATAGTCTTTACCCTTTACATCCTCGGCTGTTTTATACAGCCTATTGTTTTTAAAATAATCATTTACATTATCACTTACACTATCATTTACACTTACACTTACATTAACAGGTTTTTTGGGTTTCGAAATAACCGACTGGGTTTTTTGGGTTTTTTCTAAACCTTGTTGGTTTTCTTTTGGTCTCCCACCTTTAGAACCATTAACCCTCGCACGTTCAGCGCGTTCGTTCCATTTTTCTAAATCTCTATCCATAGCCGAGCGGATAAACCCAAAAGCAATAAATAGGGGGTTAATTGGTTCAGGCGCTTTGCCTTCGATTTGGTATTCAAATAGCATTCGCATTAATTCACCGAGTTGCTCATTAGAAAGGTGCTTTAATGTTACCCAGTTATCCGTATAAAGTACAAATGATTTTTTCATAAAAAAAACGCCCACTAAAAGCTGCGGTGAGAACCGGGTAAATTACTTTACCCTCGCAGCCTCTGTGGGCTATAAGTCGTTATGAATTAGCTCGGGGTTCTCACGTCCGAACGTTTCAAATATACAAAATTTATTGCTGCTTACAAAGTACGGTTGTTTCGGTTACATACTCTTTACCTGAAATTATAACCTTTATTGTACTTGTTGTTTCCTCTACATACTTATTCATTTCGCGGCGTGTTATGCCACATTGCTCGGTTATTACTGGCGGTTGCGGTTGCATTTGCCCGTATTTATTAGTAGCACTTTGCATTATCCTACATTCGTAACAATGCTCGCAGCTTGTAAACAATAGCGCCAAAGCGCATAAGGTGTAAATTGTTTTCATAGTTTATTGGTTCAAATAGTTTTCAATCGTGTTAATGCACTCATCTAACCCCGAGCAGAACAATGCCTCAAAACCTGCGTTTTTAAGGCGCGTAATGATTTCAAATTGCTCGGTTAGGTGTTCGTCTTGTTTTAATGTTCCATTGCGTTTAAACGGCTTAAAATCGCTTTTTTTAATTTCGATAAACAAACCGCAAAATTTACCACGCGGCGCGGCGATAAATAAATCGGGGTAGCCTCTATGAGGGTTCATGCTTTTATGCACTCGCGCCTGTCCTACGGTCATTTTCGTACCAGCGCTGAAATCGAAACGAAATATTATTTCGGGGTGTTTATAGCGCATATATTTAGCAATGGCAGAATAAATATCGCTTTCTTTAGACTTTCTCATATTGCTCAATGGCTTTAAAAATTTGGTGAACAACTTGCGGAACTATGGCATTTCCTCCGGCTTTAATTGATTCGTTTCGCCATTTAGGAAAGGTAATTCCGTCCAATCTGTCGGAAAGCCCATCATTTCGAGAACAAATTGGGGAGACAGTTGGGAAGTTTCGCCAGTATAATTCTCCGCCCATCCCGGTAAGCTTTGCATCATAAAATCTGTTTGTTCTCCCCTGTTCTGTTTGTATTCGTTTGCTTGCTTCCCTTTCCAATCCCTCGTTGTTGGTGTGGGTAGTATTTCGAACCTTGCCATTTGTTTCAATGGCATTTGAAGATTCACTCCCTTGTCTGCCCATTTCTTTTTGTCCTGCTCCCATTTTTGTTCCGTCCTTGCACTGTTCCAATCGAAAGCTGTTGGCGTCGGTAGTATTCCTAATTTTATCATCGTTGGCGCATATCCGCTCATTATTTCTTGCGCCAACGTCCCCGAATTGCCGCTCACAGGGTTCGCTTTTCCGCTGCTCACTTCCCCATCCATTTTTGTTGGTGTCTTTAAAAGCGACGAACCAAACTCTATCCCTTCTGTGTGGTGCGTTAACGGATACAGCTGGAAGTACATACGATTGTACTTCGTACCCTTCAGCTTCCAAATCAGCTTGCACCTCGTGGAATACCATCCCTCCTGACCAATTAACAAGCCCGAAAACGTTTTCGCCCACGACCCAACGCGGCTGAATTTCTCGAATCGCTCTAAGCATCTCCGGCCACAAGTGGCGTTCATCTTCTTTTCCAAGTCGCTTTCCTGCCATTGAGTATGGTTGGCAGGGGAATCCCCCTGTAAGGATATCAATTCGTCCTCGGTGAATAGTGAAATCTGTTTTGGTAATGTCTTCATAACTGATTGCATTTGGAAAGTGATATTTTAAAACTTTTTGTCCGAATGGATTCCATTCACAATGGAATATGTTTTCCCAACCCATCCATTCAGCGGCTAAATCAAAGCCGCCAATTCCGCTAAATAGGCTTCCATGTGTCATCGTTTGTAAATACTATTACAAACTATCATGTATTCAACGCGCCCTTTTAAATCGGTTGTTTCGTCGTAAAGGTCTATCAGTATGCTTCGGTTGTTTTCGTGGTCGTTAAACACTTTACGATACTTAAAATTGCATTCGAGGTATTCGAATCCGAACGATAGAACGTATGAAGCTACGTTTTTATAAGTGTGTCCGATAAACTCGGTTAAGTCGCCGAGGTCGTTAGCGTATGTAAGCGCCTCTTTCTTGTATTTGTCCATTGATAAGTTTTATTAAATCGGTTCGTTCAACTTTTAAAAGTATTGCAATGGTAGCGGCTGGTATTGTACCCTTATGTTTCCACCAAAACTCGGAGCATTTTAACAGCTTTCGTTTATACGCCGTCGTGCTATCAGGTAGATAGTTAACTTGTTTATTAAATTCCTGAATAAGCTGCATAAACTCATAAGTACCGTATTTACCCGTTTGTGTCATTGTGTAAATAGTTAATGATTAATTGCGTTGCGCTTTCGATTTCAGCCTCGTTATGGCGGTATAAATAAAGGTCTTTAAAATTGCCCGATTTCTTAACCTTTGGCGGTACGCCGATATAATAAAACTGCTTCGGGTCGAAGCCCATCAAAAGCGAGTACCAAACAGCCTGAACGTGGTTACAATGCTTAACCATATCGTCGGCAAACGCCTGAATATTTTTAGCGCTCGTTGTTTTAACGTCGGCAATAATACCACGCTCTAACCAGCATAAATCCATCATGCCTTTACCTTCTACCGTTAACCCGCCGAGCGTTACGTTATTGAGGGCTATGTATTCGTGCTGTGCTTTGTCGAATAGTTCGCCGAGCATTGCGACCTCGTGAATCGCATTATAAACGTTTTGTGTACCGGGCGGCATATCGTCGAACGGTTGCTCAAGTAAATCGAAATGGAACGCCGCGCCTTCGGTTAGCGCCTTTTGTGCGTAACTTATATCGCCCGTGTAGAATCGTTTAATACGGCTTGCGCTTATCGCTGGGTGTTTAATGTATTCGTCGCGTGTCATATCTTAAAACGTTCGATTTGTTCAAGTGAAATAAATATTTGCAGCTCGAAGCCCTGCTTTGCAAATAAAAGAAATTTGCCATTCTCGAGGATAAATTCACGCGGTATATCCCAACGCCCGAAATCGTCAATTATTCGAACCGTATCGAATCGCGTAGCTTCAGCGAGTAGCTTATGGTTTAATCCGTAGGCGTTACCCTTTTGTAAAAGGTGCTTTGCTCGGTTGCGCGTTACGGTTAGCGTTCGCGTTGGCATATCTATCTCGCCGATTTTACGCTCTTTAGTTGCTCCGTTTAGCTTTATCGATAGCCGCAGGGTATTACCCCCACGGCGTACGATTATACCATTACCGAAGCTATCTTCGACTAAAGCGGTGTTATCGTCTATTCTCATCGGATTACTTGCGTTTTATGTTCGTAAAGTTCAATCCCTGCGATATTATCCACGCCGAGTTCTTTCATAGCTTTCGGTAGCCCAACGATTAAATCTTCGGGCTTTAAATTGTTATGCGCAAACTGAACCGATAAAACCTTTATCCAGTCAACCTCTCCAACGATACGCGCCTTTGTGGTGGTTCGGATGTTTTTCGTTTGGTTATTTTCAACCGAGGTGGCAAATAGCTTATCGGTAAACGCTGCCATAATATCGTTAACCGATTCGGCTTGCTTCAGGCTCGCAGCGGCTTCGGCTTTTAGTTTAGCTTCGGCGGCTGCTTGCTCGGCTTCGAGGCGCTCGTGGTATTCGACCATGCGCTTTTTGGCATCTTCGATAAAGTCAATAAGCGGCGCGGTGGCATCCTTTTCAAGTTTAATAAGCTCCTTTTTGAAATGCTCGAGCGGAGTTGTTACTTCTTTACGTGCCGCTTCGATTGCCTTAACCGCATCGCTAACCTCTTTTACAGCCGCGTTCATGGCTGTATATTCGCTAACGTTTACAACGCTGTTAGCTTCGCCGCCTACTGAGTTACGTTGTATTATGGCTTGGGCGTTTAATACTTGAGGCGAATTTATCGCTAAGTATATTTTTTCGATTGGTATTTGTACCTTTGCAAGTGAGTTCATGTGGTTCATTTTTTTTGATGTGTTTGAGGGGCGGCACTTTACCGCCCCTTAATTATTTAATCCCACGGTAAGTCATTAGCCGCTTTTTGTCCGAAAATATCATCGATATCGGGCAACTCTTCAAAATTCGCTGGCGGCTGTGCTTTAGGCGTAAAATCGTTTTTAAAGTTTGCCTTAGTCATTTTAATATACTCATCCGATTCTTTGATTTTATCCTGAATAAACTCGGGCAACTTTGCAAACGTTTCTTGGTTATGTTCGGTAGGCGAATAAACGAAAGCCTCGTTAATCGGTTCGGGGCAAGTTAAGCCCTTTGGCATAGGCGTAATGCTCATAATATTAGCGTAGGTATTTTCCCCCTTCGTTACGTGCGTTACGTTTACCATGCACGTTTTACCGAGTAGGGTAAAGATATCGAACTTAGCCGCTTCGCCGTCGGTCATTTTCTTGCCGAGCCACGCTGAAACATCGCGGCGTAATAACGCTTTTTCATTCATTGAAAGGGTGTAGATGCTGCGAACGTAATAAGGCTGTTCGCCTTTGTCGTCGTTAAATACAGCCTTTTCGGTTGGCAGCTCAAATAGGAATTGAACTTTTCGCTTTTTGCCGGGGAAATTACCGCCTTGTTCGGACGTACCGAGGTCAATAATTTGATAGCAGCGCGCAGGGTATAAACCTTCGGGCGCGATTTGTCGTGCGGCGTTGCCGCCTGTTGGTGCTGTTAAAGCCATGATTAAAAGTATTAAGGGTTAAAAAATTAAAGGTTCTCGGATTGAATCGAGTGTACTAAGTTGCGGTTAATTGAATCGATTGTATCGATAAACAACTCGCTGAATTTAGCGCGGTCAAGCGGCTCAAATAATCGATGCTCAACTGGTACGCCTTCGACTTGTTCGCGGTGGAATTTACGCGCTAAGTTTGCCGCGCCTGAATCGCAGCGCGTGTAGATACCTTTCATGCAGCCATCGTTTACGAGCATTGTCATGATGCCGCTAAGGTGGTCGTACATATAGAACTCGGTGTTCTCGTAGTTTCTGAAAATGGTTACTGTGTCCATGTGTATAAGGGTTTAAAGGTTTAAAAAGAAAAGGGCGGTTATTAGCCGCCCGTGAGGGTTAGGCAGGGCAGTTGATTTGTTCGTTAGTCTTGATGCCATTCTTGGTACAATAGTTCAAAAGATTGTCATATAACTTACTACCAGTCCAGTTATAAGCATCTAAAGATTTTTGCATCTCTGAATCAATGTCTACTATGATTACCTCATTAAATGCAAAATCACAAGTATCAAATCTGCCTTCACAGATTCGGCTTGGGATACTCAATGCTACAAGATTAGATAAGATTTCTTTTACTTCGAATGTGTGACCATTAAGGTAAGACATTCCCGAAGATTTTTTGGTGTTGATGATTGCTTTCATTTTGTAAATGTTTAAGTGTTTAAAAGTATGCAGCAAATGTAAAACCTTTTTTTAATTCTGCAATACGAAATCTAAAATAAATGCAAAATATTTTTCCGTAAACTTGTAAAGTGTTGATTTTCAACGCGCTTAATTTTGCGACCTACCCAAACCGAAGCCGATAAGCGCCCCAAATCCTACCTTTGCCGCCGTTGTTTCGTACCATTTTTTGCGCGGCTCGGGTATTACATAGCTGCGTAACCCTTGAACGCTCATATTTGGGTTATCGATTGCCAGCCTAACCACGCTTTCGCGCTTACGAAACGGGAAAAAACCGCGTAAAGTGTCGCCAATGCCTACCGAAATAATCGCGGGTATGGTTAATGAATCGATTTGTAAGTAGCCGAGGCGATTAATAACACCCGAAATATTAAACCATCGCTCAGATTTCGTGAAATTGCGCGGTAAAACAAGCGCCGGAACGCTATCACGTATGTAAATCGGTTCGCCTAACTCGATTTTAGTCTTATAAACCGTGCGCGTAACGACCTCAACCGCTGCTTTTGGCTTATCGATGCGCAATTTTTCGGTTAA